>Ga0073907_1002534_pt1 | contig 18241 bp, 15 predicted proteins | sample GluameincwithD2O_FD_65483 | JGI IMG/M metagenome (GOLD analysis project Ga0073907, IMG submission 65483) | Mouse cecum microbial communities from Vienna, Austria - Glucosamine amended microcosms incubated with D2O | ecosystem: Host-associated > Mammals > Digestive system > Large intestine >... | reverse complement strand
GGATAACCTGAACCTGAATCTTTGCCTGGCCGTTCATGCCGATTTGACGTGCCGCCGCCGGTGACAAATCCATAATGCGGGTATTAACGAACGGGCCGCGGTTATTTACGCGAACAATAACTGACTGGCCGTTGTCCAGATTAGTTACGCGTGCAATTGTCGGCAACGGTAATGTTTTGCTGGTTGCGACCATCTGGTTTACATCAAATGTTTCGCCATTGCTGGTCTTTGTGCCGTTCAGTTCGGCTGGTATAATTCCCGCAATGCCGGTCTGGTTATAATTAAAATCTTCGACCGGGATATACTGAATATCTTCAACCTTATATGCACTGCCAATATAATATTTGGGTGCCGCCGCCAACAGATATGCATTGTTCAGCGACTGGGTGTCGGTTGTTACCAGCGTTTCTTCGCCAAATCCGTCAGAGCCGTATGTTGCCGCACCGTCCGTACCGTTTGTACGTACGCATCCGGCCATAACTGTTGCAATAACTGCCAGGGATACAATTTTTTTCATGGTAGAACTCCTTACATTCTTGATATAAATTTTATCATATAAAAAGTTCCGTTTCAACTTTATTTTACCGGGATAATCCGATTGAGTGCGTATGCCGCCGGCAGATAGATTGCGGCAAATCCAGCGATTGCGGCAAACAGCATCCATATACTGTTGATTGGTATAAACCATAGTGCAACACCCATAATGGCGGACAATATCGCAAATGCCCCAATGGCCCGTATGGTTCCGGCATAAATTTTGGCTAATCCGCGTTTGCGGCATGCCCGTCCCAATAAATAGTTTTTAAGATATCCGCTGACCACGACGCCGACCGGTATCGCCAGGTATCCTATAAACCAAAATGCGCCCAGATAAATTGCGGCGGCCGCCCCCAGTGATATCATGCTGGTCTTGACCGGTGTCTTTACATCCTGGGATGCATATAGTGTTTTACTGTAAATCTGGCTGACCAGCATCGCGGGCAGAACAAAAACCTGAATCATTATGGCAATTGCCACGGCGTTTGTTGACGCGGCGGTCCATGCCCCGTATTCAAACAGGTGTTTTATAATCGGCTGGGCCAGTACGAACAGTCCCGCCACGCATGGCATCAACAGCATCAGACTGCGTCGCATGGATGAATTTTGCTGGATATACACGCTGCGCATGTTTTTATCCGCCAGTGCGTTTGATATCGACGACATCAGTACCGTCCCCACCGCCAGTCCAATCATCGCAAACGGCAACTGTACAATACGGTCGGAATAGTATAGCCATGATACGGCCCCGCTTTGGAAACTGGCGACCAGGGTTCCAACAATAATTGTTATCTGGTAAAACCCGCTGCCTATGATACTGATGCTAAGGCGCTTAAAAATACTTTTGACACCCGGGGTCCAGCGCGGCATAACCAGGCGCAGTCCAAAATGCCGCCGACGAATGCGTGACCATAATACGGCGACCTGAATTACCCCCGACAGCACGACGGTCCCCGCCATTATGTAAAGAATTGTCCCCGGGGCATAAAAAGCGGACAGCAACAGTGCAAATATCAGCATTATATTAAGCAATACCGGCATAAACGCGGCCAGCAAAAAGCGTGAAAATGCATTCAGCACCGCCGACAGGAATGCCGCCGCACACACAAAAATTACATATATGAACATAATCCGGGATATGGTGACCGTCAGTTGCATCTTTCCCGGGTCGGCGTCAAATCCCGGTGCCAACACCCATATTACCAGAGGCATAAAAATTTCGAACAAGATTGCAATCCCCAGCAGCCCCAGTGCCAGCCAGGAAAACACATTCTTGGCAAATCCTTCGTCTTTTTTAGAATCCGTATACATTGGGATAAATATGGCGCTAAGTGCACCTTCGCCCAATAGGTCGCGAAACAGATTCGGTAATTTGAATGCGGCCAAAAATACGTCCGACAGTCGCCCCGCACCCAAAACGCGTGCAATCAGCATGTCGCGGATAAATCCAAAAATGCGGCTGATACCGGTCATGGCACCAACCCCGAAAATATGTTTGCCTAGTTTCATGGATTTGATTATACTGCTCATCGTAAAAGAAAATCAAGACAGGAATAAAGCCCATGAGAAAAATAATAAGTATGTTTGTTATTGCGGCGTCATTGGCGGCGTGTGGCGGTAAAAAGACAGAAATTATAGCAGAAGAGCCACTGGCGCAAATTTATGCAAATGCATACGCTGAATTTAATAAAAACCATTATGAGCAGGCGGCGGCCGAATTTTTAAAGGCGGAAACGCAGTATCCGTCCAGTCCATATGCGGCCGATGCGCTGGTAATGGCGGCATACTCTCAGTATCTGGATAAAGATTTTGCGGGTGCCATTCTTGCGGCGGACAGATTTATGCGATTTCATCCCGGTCATCCGGACGTTCCATATGTGCTATACTTGCGCGGAATGTGCTATTATCGCCAGGTCAGCGATGTTCGCCGTGAACCGGGAATGTCAACATATGCCCTGCAACAGTTCCAACAGCTGGTCCAGCGTTTCCCGCGCAGCCCCTATGCCAAGAATGCAGAAAACAAGATAATTATTTTGAAAAACTATATCGCGGGCAAGGTTATGTACGCCGCGCGCGAGGATATGGCGCGTCAGAATTGGCCGGCGGCGATTTCGCGCCTGCAGTCTGTCGTGGCTGATGCCCAGGAAACCGTCATGACGCCAGAGGCGTTGTTTCGCCTGACCGAATGTTATACGGCAATTGGCGTTCCGTCCCAGGCGTCCGGTTATACGGAAATGTTGCGTAAAAATTTCCCGGATAACAAATGGACAAAAAAACTCGAAACTAAGACTGACGATTTGTGATAAAAAAATCCGGCCATGCGCTGGATTTTTTTATTTTATGTGTTATTGTTGTGGCATGACACAGACTTATTCAGGATTTATCGCGATAATGGGGCCGACAAATGCCGGCAAAAGCACACTGCTTAACCAAATCATGGGGCGCAAGGTATCCATTGTATCGCATAAGGTGCAAACGACGCGTACGCGTCTGCGTGCCGTTAAAATGGTGGGCGACCGCCAGTTGATATTTGTGGACACGCCCGGCGTGTTCAAACCGGCACGACGTCTGGACCGTGCAATGGTCGGTGCCGCAATGGATGCGGCGTCTGATGCGGATGCAATCTTGCTGATTCTTGACGCGCAAAAAGGCGTAACCAACACAATTCGCGAATTAGTGGAAAAAATAAAAGACCGTCCGAACCTTTTTGTCGCATTGAACAAGGTTGACGCTGTAAAAAAACAAGACTTGCTGCCCATTGTGGCAGAGTTGTCCGCACTGGCGCAATTCAAAGAAATCTTTATGATTTCTGCATTGAAAAATGACGGTGTGATGCAAATGTTGGATTCTCTGGCGGCGGTCATGCCGGAAAGTCCTTATTTGTTTGAGCCCGAAACCCGTCCAGATGTCCCGGATGAACTGTATCTGGCGGAATTGACGCGTGAAAAGGTGTATAAATACATACACCAGGAATTGCCGTATCATATAAACGTTGTGACAGAGCGTGTTGATGTCGACCCGGATGGTGTTTTGGATATTTATCAGAAAATAGTTGTGCAAAATGATGCGCATAAAAAGATTGTAATTGGTCGCGGTGGCGCCCAGTTAAAGCAAATCGGCACGGCCGCCCGTCATGATATTCAGGACCAGTGGGATGTTGCCGCGCGTCTGCATCTGTTCGTGCGCGTTGAACCCGATTGGGAGAACAAGTCTGAAAATTATACAGACCAGGGGCTGGAGTTTAAGAAGTAAAAGCAAAACAAAGATAGCAATGCTGCATACATCAGATTTTGATTTTGAGCTTCCGCCAGAGCTGGTTGCATCGCATCCCTTGGAAAAACGGGATGCGTCGCGCATGCTGGTTGTTGACGGTAATAATATTGCTGACCGTCATATTCGGGATTTTGTAGATTTTATTCAGCCCGGTGACGTTGTCGTTTTCAATAATTCGCGCGTTATTCCCGCCCGCTTTATGGCGTCCGGCCATGAAATAACACTGCATACCGCGCAAAGTGACCGCGTATGGTGGGGGCTGTGTAAAAAATTCAACAAAATTCCGATTGGCTCAGATTTGGTTATGGATGACGGGACCGTTGTGCGTGTTCTGGCACGTGACGACGACAGTGGTTTGATGCTTGAATTTCAGTGTGATAATTTGTTTGACGTGTTAAATCGCGTGGGCAAAATGCCGTTGCCCCCATACATGCGCCGCGAAGAACAATCAGACGACCGCGAGCGTTACCAGACCGTATATGCCGAACCTGTTGGCTCTATGGCGGCGCCGACGGCGGGGTTGCATTTCACGCCCGAACTGATGTCGGCGATAGAAGAGCGCGGCGCCCATGTTGTAAAGGTAACCCTGCACGTTGGCGCGGGTACATGGATGCCGGTCAAGACAGAGGATTTGTCCCGGCATAAAATGCACAGCGAATGGTGCTGTATCACACCCGCCCAGGCAGATATAATAAACAATGCAAAACGTGTAATCGCAGTTGGCACGACATCAATGCGTACTCTGGAAAGTGCGGCAATTGACGCCGGTAAATGCGGGGCGGGTGGGCGTGTCGTTCCTATTTGTCGCAGTACAGATATATTTATAACACCCGGCTATAAATTCCGTGCAGTTGACGTTCTGCTGACCAATTTTCATTTGCCTAAATCAACATTATTTATGCTGGTTTCGGCGTTTGCGGGGTTGGGTAATATGCGCGGCGCATACAGTCATGCGGTTGCGGAAAAATATCGTTTCTTTTCGTATGGCGACTGCTGTTTGTTGTTTAAAAAGGATGGAGAGTAATGGCATTAAAGTTTGATTTGCTGAAAACAGATGGTGGCGCGCGCCGCGGCCGTGTGCATACGGCGCATGGTGATTTTGAAACGCCCGCATTTATGGCGGTTGGAACGGCGGCAACGGTAAAGGCGCTGACCATGGACCAGGTTGCGGCCACCGGCACCCAGGTTATTTTAGGCAATACGTATCATTTGATGATGCGTCCCGGCGGCGATTTGGTTGAACGTATGGGCGGACTTCACAAATTCGGTGGATGGCGCGGCCCCATATTGACAGACAGCGGCGGGTTTCAGGTAATGTCGCTTTCCAATCTGGTAAAGATGCGGGAAGAGGGCGTTGAATTCACATCACATATTGACGGCGGCGTAAAGCATTTTCTTCGTCCCGAGGATTCTGTTCATATTCAGCACCAGCTGGATTCAAATATTACAATGGTCTTGGACGAGTGCTTGCACCTGCCGACAATGCGCGAACGTGCAGAAAAAAATGTTGATATGGTAACCCGTTGGGCCCGTCGTTCGCGTGATGCGTTTATAGACCGCGATGGCTATGGTATATTTGGTATCGTCCAGGGTGCCGACTTTCCTGATTTGCGTGAAAAATCGGCCCGAGCCCTGACAGAAATCGGATTTGATGGCTATGCGGTTGGCGGTCTGGCGGTGGGGGAACCGCAAAGCGTCATGTTTGACATGATTGCAGCCACGACTCCGCATCTGCCGACGGACCGCCCGCGCTATTTAATGGGGGTGGGTACACCGTTGGATATTTTGGGCGCAGTAGAGCGCGGAATCGACATGTTTGATTGTGTTATGCCCACGCGTGCCGGCCGCACCGCCCAGGCGTTTACCCGCAACGGAACGATGAATATGAAAAATGCACGTTTTCGGGATGACGCATACCCAATTGACAGTGAATGCGGCTGTCCGGCATGTAAATTGTCGCGTGCGTACATCCATCATCTTATCAAATGTAACGAGATTTTGGGGGCGACCCTGTTAACCCAGCACAACCTGTGGTTTTACCAGGATTTAATGCATGGCATCCGCCAGTCAATTGAACAGGGCCGTTTTGCACAATTCAAGAAAGAATTTATTGACCGCTATACTGCGAATAAGCAATAATGGCGATATCAGGAAAAGGAGAAAACAATGGCGCGTAAAAAGAAAGAGGTGGAAGTCATTGATCACGGCGGCGCAAAAACCGTTGCAAAAAAGACTTCCTATGTAACACGTGTAAAACAGATTTTTGCGGTTATAACCGTTGTGTGGCTGGCACTGGTGATATGGGTGCCGTTGCATGTAAAGAATACATATTCCCAGCCGATAAAGAAATCCATCGTGGTTTCCATGTTTTTCGATTTACAGCGAAATATTGTTGAGCAATATGAAAAACTGCTGGATGGGATAAAAGACGCCATAAATTTGGAAAAGCCTGTGGCTTTTGCCATTGACAAGGTAAAAATGGCCGGTGCCGCCGTAGACAAGGTAACGGACACCACCGCCAAGGCCAAAGAGCAAACGGCAAAGGCGCATGAAAACGTTGCCAAGACCAAGGAAACAACAGCTGGTGTAAAAAAGCTGACAGGAATTGCTGGTAAATTCGGCATAAAAACAGACGGAATTGACAGTGCCCTGGACAAGGTTGATGAAAATGTCGATAAAATAGATGAGGGCGTAAACAAAGCCGACCAGGCAATCGCAAAGGTTGATGATGTCGCGGCAAAGGTAAACGCTCAGCTGGACAAGGTGGAAAGCGACCTGGCGTCGTTGCTTCAGGTGGAATTTGACAAGATGATAGATGAGGCGATAAAGACCCAGCTGGATAAAAATTCCGGCGGTTTGGGTACGACTCTGCTGACCAACTATGGTATAAAGCATGTGTATCCGTGGCGTCCGTCTTCTTGGCCTGTTGCAACCAAGATTTACAATGACTTGGCGCGTTCCGATGTAACCGTTATTACCACGATTACCAATACCGTGGACAAATATTTTGGCTATGTTGCATGGGGGCTGGTTGCGGCGGCATGGCTGGCGGGGCTGTATATCTGGCTGATGGTAAAGAAAAAGGTAAAGATGATGATTGCGCCGTTCCAGGTGTGCCCGCGCTGTGGCCATACGTTTGTAGACCGTCGCGGTGCGATGAATCTTGTGAAAATGTTACAGCCGTGGAAATGGTTCTAAACAGCTTAAAAAGCCGTCATTTGACGGCTTTTTCTTGATATTTATTATTTATATGTTATTTAATAATTAATTAAAAGGATGTTCAGATGTACGGTACAAAAAGCGTAAAAATAGAAAACAGATCTATTGATGTTAATGCAAAAGTAGAACTTGCCCATGGTGGGGTTGATGATCCAATACGAATAAAATCCGTGGGTGGTCGTCGTTGGGTTGTTGCGATATGTATGTGTTTTATGGTTGGGGGTATGACAGATATCACCAGACATCTGGCCAATTCGAACAAGCTAAAAGAAGAAGATATAAAGATAAAGAGAGAGCAACTGGAACTGGCGCGCCGTCAATTTGTGCTGGATTCAATTGCGTTGGAACAAAATCGTAAAATAAGATAAAAAAGACTTGCATTAGAAAAAAATATATGTAAAAATACTTTCCGCAGTGCGAGCGTAGCTCAGTTGGCTAGAGCGCAACCTTGCCAAGGTTGAGGTCGAGGGTTCGAGCCCCTTTGCTCGCACCAGAGTTTAAGAAACACCCTTTCGGGTGTTTTTCTTTATGAAAAGCGAGCCGCTGGCATGGCTCACAATCCGGCCCACCGCTTTTATTTGATGTATTTAGCGTTTAGGCAGAAAGTTTTCGATATTTTTTTGTATTAATATTTTGATAGTTTCATTTTGAAAGCATCTGTCGCATTTGTCATATGGGCACGCCATGCATGTCGACGGCGGATAGTTTTCATCACGTTCCTGATATACGTTCGATAGTTCAGAAAATTTCTTCAGCCAGTAATTATAATTTTGGGCATATTTTGTTGACCGGCTAAGCTCGGTTAACAGCAGAGAGAAACGCTGAATATTGGCTATGCAGTATTTTGAGCGCGTTGTTTCGCTGTGGTTAAAGTTTGACAGGCTGTTGCAGTGCCTATTATAGACATATATTGTATCGGGCGCGGTGGACACGCGATTGGCCTTGAATACGGCCAGCATGCAAAACAGAATGTCTTCATCCAAATTCATCCCATCAATAAAGCGTAATTTATTTTTTCGCAGGAAACTGCGGCGATACAATGCTGCATTTGCGCTTTCGCGCAGGTCTGCCTGGTACAGCAGGATGGCTTTTTCTGTTGGTGTGGCGTCATATGTTATGTGGCGGTCGTACAAATGCGCGGTAAAATACTCGGTTGTTAACATTTGTTTGTGGGTTATTTTACCACCCAATACCACATCTGAGTTGGTTTGGTGGGCGATGTTCAGCATTTCTGTAAAATAGTTCCGCCCCAATATAACCCTCGATTTTGAATTTATTACAGGTGATCGAAATATCCGGACATCGTTTTTATGTAACTTACGGATAGATGTTTTATAGAGCTGGTTTGCAAATTTCGGTGCCGCACCCACCATATCGTCTGCGTCTATAAATGTTACAAATTTTCCATGCGCGGCCCTGATGCCATTATTCCGCGCGGCAGATACGCCGGCGTTTTTCTGGCGCAGTAATGATATATTGGGATATTTCAGCTGGTACCGACGCACGATATCGTGCGTATCGTCGACGCTGCCATCGTCGACGATAATTATTTCTAATTGATGTGAATTGTTTTGATAAATAATACTGTCCAGGCAACTGGCAATATACTCTGATCCGTTGTATACCGGTATAATAACAGATATTTGGGTTTTATTCATACGCAATACTGTAATTCCAAAAATGTTTTTGTCAATTGTCTTTTTGTTTATAAATATCCCTTTACTTTTTATATTTTTTATTCATAATAAAGTTCGGTCAGCAACAAGGGAAAAACCAAATGATTAATATAAAAAAATCAATAAATTAAGGTGCGACCATCGATTTTAGCGACGGGCGCACTTTCAGGCGTCCGTTTTTTTAATAACTGTGGCATCAAAAGGGAAAAATATGTCAGAAACAAAAACAATGTCAACGAATGAATTGGAAGCGCGCTTACAAAAGGCCGAAAACATCCGCGCCCGTGATGGTGTTGTTTGGAAGGATAAATTTGACCGCAGTGCCACAATTGCGGCGGCGCGTGATATGTCGGACGGTTCGTCGGTAAAACTGGCGGGGCGTGTTACGGCGTTGCGTTGGTTGGGCAAACTGATGTTTGGCCGTATTTATGACATTGATGGCGAAATTCAATTTTCCATGTCCCGCGAAGAACTGGGTGAAGAGAATTACAAGTTTATGAAGGCCAACGTTGACTTGGGCGATTTTATCGGCATTACAGGCGAACTGTATCATACGACCGCGGGCGAGCTGACTGTAAAAGTGTCGCATTATGATATCCTGTCAAAGGCCCTGCGTCCATTGCCGGAAAAATTCCATGGCCTGACCGATATGGAGACGCGCTATCGCCAACGTTATTTGGACATAATTTCCAACGAAGACACGCGTCGCACAATGAAGATGCGTTTTCAAATGTTGCGCCTGATACGTGATTATTTAAATGATAATGGATTTATAGAGGTTGAAACACCAATCATGCAGGTTGTTGCATCGGGTGCGGCGGCGCGTCCGTTTGTCACGCACCATAACGCACTGGATGCAGATTTTTATCTGCGTATCGCACCAGAGCTGTTTTTAAAGCAGACGATTGCTGCCGGGTTTGACCGTGTGTTTGAACTGGGCAAGAATTTCCGCAACGAAGGCATGGATGCCATGCATCTCCAGGAATTTACGATGCTGGAATGGTATGCGGCATATTGGGATTTTAACAAGAACATAGATTTTTCTTGGGAAATGATTCAGAAAATCATAATGTCACTGCGCGGAACACTACAGATAGAATACCAGGGCACCCGGTTGGATTTTTCAAAATACGAAAAAATTGATTATACCGCCCGCATGAGTGAGCTGTTGGGCGTGGATATTCTGGAATTTGACGATGCGGAAACGTTAAAGTCCAACCTGGTTGCGGCGGGGATGTTCCCGGCCCAGGAACTGGAACCGTTAAAATCCGTTCCGGCGATTGTAGACTATGTGTTTAAGCGCAAGGTTCGCGACCAGATAATTAATCCTGCGATTGTATATAATTATCCGGCATACATGATACCGCTGGCGCGTTTGAATGATGCGGATAACCGTCGCATAGATATCTTTCAGTTAATTGTCTGTGGGGCAGAACTGATAAAAGCGTATTCAGAGCTGGTTGACCCATTACAGCAGCGTGCCGCATTTGAACAGCAGGCCAAAAACAAGGCCGCCGGCGATGACGAGGCATTTGATTTGGATGAAGACTTTCTGCGTGCGATGGAACATGGCATGCCGCCGATTTCTGGTCTGGGGCTGGGAATTGACCGGTTCCTTTCCATTGTCGCAGATGCGCCGACACTGCGCGATGTGATACTGTTTCCTATAATGAAATAAAGGCAAACCAAAAGGAGCGCCGCATGACGCAACCTATATTTGAAGGAAATACAGACATCCTGGCCCAGGTACTGGAACGGGACCGGCGTAATCTTGCCGCAATAGAGCGGGCACGCGCCACCGGTCGCATAAATGATGATGCGGCCCAGTATCTATCTGTTTTATATTCCGATGGAATGAAATGGTGCCGAGAGGTGTTTTATTTCCTGGGTAAATGTTTTGGTGCGCCAAAGGCTCCTGTGATGCGCTATGATTATGAAACAGACAGCGCTATCGAAGAGTCGATAAAAATATCGGATATCAATCCGCTGACCCCGTACCTGGTCCAGCATCGACTGGATGCCGACCCGATGAGAAATCAGTTTTTTAACAGTGGCCGCGGGCACAAGATTGATTTGGCGGTGTCATCGATTGTAACAGTTATTGTCGGTGCGCAAAAGAATGTGGATCGCGCCTTGGACAAGGTTACGGGGAAATATTACTCGCGATATGTAGACGAGGTTTGTGACACGGTATACCGCGTCATCGCCTCGCGCGAGCGTGAGGCGTCCGCAAAGGCGGTGGCGGACAAAGTACGGGCAAAACTATCTGAAAGGTATATTTCTGCCGCGTCCGAGACCGTATTGTCCATTATCGGTCGCGGGCATGAAAATATTGCGGTTGAACTGGTACGCGAGCTGGATAAGGTTACCCGGCCGCGTATGCGGCTGCAGGATGTGTGGCGTGTAAAGTGCCTGTTTGACTTAATACCCCAGGCTCGTACATTTATTGAACGCGTTTATCAAATGATGCCGGACCGTGTATTGTCTGTTCGCGACAGTTTCTATGACATGGATAATCCGCGCAACTACCGCGATGCCAAATTGATAATAAACATCGGTACGGATGATGAGATTGTCCCAATGGAAATCATCTGCCAGGTGCGCACATTTTTTGAGTATGAACGCAAGACCCACGGCGGATACGAGGTATCGCGCAGTTCCAGCGGGAAAAAGAGCGAGAATATCGAGCGCCTTTTAGCTGACTTTATGGAGGGTGGCGTCAAAGAATATAACCTTATGGTATGTAACTGTCTTGAAGATTTGTTTGAGCGGGTAGGCTGGAATATTTTATATCTGCAGGATAACGGCGCGTCAATGTTTGATGGTTTTCCAAAAGACTGTACTCTGCATTATCCGCAAAAGATATACGATATAATTATGGACAAGCTTGACAATGCGCTCGAGAACGAGGTGTTTCATGTAACAACTGCGCCGGCAAAACTGACCCAGGCCCAGGAATCAAAAATATTTCATTTCATGGCGCGTTTTGTTCTGGTCGCCGCGATGCCGTATATGCAGCGTGGCTGGGTTGTGCCGTCTGACACCATGGCCGGCAAGCTGTTTAATTTCGTCATGAACGAGGTCCAACGCTATTACAAGAAAGCGGCATAAATCCGTAGGAAATCAAACAACGGGCATCTGCCCGTTATTTTCTTGCTTTACATCGCCAAATGGAACAAGATTATATCAGACGTGTGCGCAATGCATATGTCGTAACAAGCATAACATAAGGACAACGATTATGCGTCAAGGTAAAGTAAAATGGTATAATGGTAAAAAGTGTTTCGGATTTATTACGCCCGATGCGCCGAATGCAGAAGGAAACACGGATGATGTATTTGTTCATTCCAGCGCCCTGAAAGATGCCGGCATCAGATTTTTAAATGAAAACGACATTGTGGAATTTGAAGAAGAGGTCAGGGGCGGCAAATTGTCTGTTACCACAATAAATGTTATTCAGCGTGACGAAGAATCTGCCCGCCGCTTTCACGAGCGTCGTGCCGAACACCGTCGCTCGACCGAGAACCGTAAATCGCGTGAGGAACGCACCGAACGCCGCGGTTTTGCATTCTGGAAAAAATCATAGAATGTTTATGGTATTAAAAATCCCCCGTCCGGGGGATTTTTTTAATTAAACCATACATAAACGCGTCCCTCTGGTATGGGGCCCGACGGTTCCGCCGATGGCAGTGAATCAAACCGGCTGTCTGACCCGGATGCCACTGTTTCCGCAGATGCGCCCACCGGCAGGCGCGCAATATTTACCGTGCCTGCGACAATATTGTCTGCGTTTGTCGTATCAATATTTTTTACATTTCCTAAACCGACATGGGCCGCCGTAACCGCATGCGGATTTTCCGTGTCGGATATATGTTCGTCTATTTTGGCAGATATTTCCGGCACCCCCAATGCATTTACGATGCTATTGACGTATTCGGCGCTGGCCACGCTGGACTGGGCATTGGCCGCAGAAACAGCCAGCATAAACACCGGTAATGTAATAATCATGATATTTTTACGCATATACAACTCCCCCGCAAATATGCAATAAAATTTATAATCCTATTATTACATAATGGAATAAACAATTCCATATTAAAATAATACAAGATTTATCAAAATGCCCTGCAAATAAATTTACAGGGCATGTATTTGCAGTGTATGCGGTATTATTTCTGAATGAAGTGAACACTGTATTGCGGTTTTTTATCCGCCCCCAGTGCCGCACGCACAACCTTGTTAGATGCGATTTGTACCGCACGAATCAGATTATCGCGGTCTTTGCGTTCCGCCTTGCTAAGTGCTTCAATCGCCTTGGTTATTTCAATCTGAATCTGGCGTTTCATAAATCCGGTGTCGTCAGATTCGAATATACCGGCGCTGGAAACCTCTGGAACGCCTTTCAGAAATCCGCGCTTGTCCACCGGTAGCGTTACGAACACTGCGCCGTTGGCGGCGATTTTCTTACGGTTTTTATATACCTGGTCGTTTTTGTTACGCTCGGTTTCGCCTTCCATTACGACAAAACCCGTTTCAATAGTTTCTGCAACATACGGTTCTTTGCCATCTGCCAATGCAATCATTTCGCCGTTGTGTACGACCATCATGTATTTTGCACCACCGCGCTCCATTGCCATTTTGCCATTCAGCATTTCGTTTATATAGTCGCCATGCATAGGGATAGAGACCTGGGGATGAACCATGTCGTAAAAGCGCTCCAGTTCCGGGCGGCCGGCATGCCCGCTGGCGTGCAGATGGTCTGTATCAAATATGGTATGCGTTTTGATACCCATCCGCGCCAGTTTGTTATACAGGTATGATACATCCTGTTCGCGTCCTGGAATAATTATTGCACTGAACAAAATAGTATCTGTCGGTTGCAGTTTCATTTCCTTTACCTGGCCGCGGCACAGACGCGTCAGCATTGCGAACTGTTCGCCCTGGGAACCGGTCAGGAATATTGCCTGCTTTTCCGCCGGCAGGTCTTTGATTTCGCTGTGCAGATAAACTTCGTCTTTTTTCAGGTATCCGAATTTAATACCCATTTCGCGGAATTCCGGCAGACCAACATACGGAACAGGATTTGGATTGCTGCGCTCTTTGATTGCGGCGACGCGGCCGGCGTTGCGTGCGGCCTCTGCGAACATTTTCAGACGTGCGATACTGCGGGAATATCCCGTTACAATTACGCGGCCCGGCGCTTCCTTCATCAGGCGTTCAAATGTGTCGCGAACCTCTGTTTCAGTGGTCTGTTTTGCCTGGCGTGACGAAGATGTTGAATCGCATGCGCACGCCAACAGTTTGGGGTCTGAACCGATTTCACGCAGGCGCGCAAAATCAGTCGGATTTTCAACCGGGTTATCATCATTGAATGTCCAGTCGCCAGTATGCAGAATTTTACCCGCCGGTGTTTTTACAATCAGCATCTGTGCCTCTGGTACAGAGTGGGACACATGGAATGTTTCCACTTCGAACGGCGCCAAATCCAGTGTCGCGCCATTATGATCAAATATCATGATGTCTTTCTTCGGATTGAAATCCATTTCAATACCTTCAAAAGTGCGGCGAATTATTTCCCCCGGGAATCGTGTGCAATAAATAGGCTTTCTGAACTTGGGCCATATGAATTTCAGTGCGCCAATATGGTCTTCGTGACCATGTGTGATGACAAATCCTACAACATCTTTTTTACGCTTTTCCAGCCATGCCGTGTCACAGTACTGAACATCGCCTGCACCGATTTCTTCTTCTAAAAATCCCATGCCGCAATCAACAACCAGATATTTGCCCTTGTATTTATAGACGTACATATTCTGGCCGATGTGCTCCAGTCCGCCCAGTGCCATGAAATACATTTTTTCATCGTTTTTGTCGCCTTCATGCTTTGGCATTGGGGCAATCTTGGCCGGTTTGTTTGGCTGGGGGCCTTTCTTTTGATGTTTTGGTGCCTTTGCCTGTGGCTCTGGCTGATTAAACATCGGCATAGGCGCCGGCATATCTTTTTTTTCTTTAACTTTTACCATATTTGGTCCTTTTTTACAGTTTATTTTCATTGCCGCGCCACCAAATTCATTGCGAATAAAGTATTTCTTTATTTGTAGTGAATCTGTGGCGCGTGCAAGCTTTCAGCCCCATGTGGCAATTTTTTACAACTAAAGACACGATGGGTTTATTTTGGGCGTTTAATGCCCGCTCTCTCTTTCCAGCATGGCATATGATAGTGTTTTTACGATAAAAAGCAAGAAAAATAACATCCCAAACAATCAGGCCGCGGCACACACATTGCTGCGCCGCGGCCATATATGAATGGTGGAAAAAAGCTTACTCGGCAAGATTGCCCACCGACATCGTAATACGACGGATGCCACTGCTGATGGATTTTTCCTTGTTTATCTTGGCCTTTATTATTTCGCCGGTATGATGAATGTGCGTTCCGCCGCACAGCTCGCACGATATGTCGCCGGCTGTAATAACGCGAACGGTATCGCCATATTTTTCGCCAAACAGTGCCATTGCGCCACGTGATTTGGCCGCATCCAGTGACATTTCTTCGTGCAGAACGGGCATATCTGCCGCAATCCATTTATTAACCAGATCTTCCACCGCCTGTTTTTCTTCCGCCGTCATTGCACGGCCGAATGAAAAATCAAATCGTACAGAATCCGGCGAAACCTTTGAACCGCGCTGTTCCACATCTTCGTTCAGCACCTCGCGCAGGGCCGCCTGTAACAGGTGTGTTGCGGTGTGTGCACGTGCCGTTGCCGCGCGCGTGGCCGTGTTTATTACGGGTTTAACCGCATCGCCCACGGCAATTTGTGCCGTGACGCGTCCTTTGTGGATTACGATATTGCCGGCGCGTGCGGCCTCTGATACCGTCATGACGACCGTGTCGTCTTTTAATATTTCGCCCGCATCGCCCACTTGGCCGCCCTGGGTTCCGTAAAAGTTTGTTTTATTAAGTGCTATTTCGACATCATCGCCCGCATCAGCTGTTTTTACGAATTCGCCGTCGCGTAATATTGATATAACACTGGATGTCATGTCAGATTCTGGGGCGTATTTTGTCGCATCGTCTGTCGCGGGCAGGTCGCCTTGCGATTCCCATAATACGCGCGTGCCCTTGGTGTTTGCGCGACTGCGCTCTTTCTGTTCGGTCATGGCGCGTTCAAATCCGGCGGTGTCTACATCCATATTTTTGTCGCGCAAAATCATCTGGGTTAAATCCAGAGGGAATCCGTACGTATCAAACAATTTGAATGCAATATCGCCTGGTAAAACGCCGTTGTTTACCTTTGGCAGTTCCGCATCAAGCAATTTCATTCCATTTTGCAACAGGTCTGCAAATGCATGCTCTTCATTTTGTATGATTTCAACAACGCGTGATTGCTGAGCAGCCAGTTCCGGATACGCTGCACCCATTTCTGTAACCAGCGCAGGGTACAGTTTTGACAGCAATTCGCCCCTGTGCCCCAAAATCTGGCCGTGTCGCATTGCGCGTCGCAAAATGCGGCGAATAACATACCCGCGGTCTGTATTTGATGGAATAACGCCGTCGGCAATTGCAAATCCGACCGCGCGCAGGTGGTCTGCAATAACCTTGAACGATGCGGTGTTTTCTGCGGTCTTTTTTACGCCAACAACACCTTCTGTTGCGGAAATTAGCGCCCGGAACAGGTCGGTGTCATAATTGTCGCGAACGCCCTGCATCATCGCCCCCCAGCGTTCCAGCCCGCCGCCTGTATCGACGTTTTGTTTCGGCAGTGCGCTCAGGTTACCGTTTGCGTCGCGGTCAAACTGCATGAAAACGTCGTTCCAAATTTCGACCCAACGGTCATCTTCGTTTTGAATGTCTTCGCCAAAATCGTAGAACATTTCGGTACAGGGGCCGCATGGTCCTGTATCGCCCGCCGACCACCAGTTATCTTTGTCGCCTAAGCGTATTGCCTCTTTCCCGGCAATTTTACGCCACAGCTCGGTTGATTCTTCGTCTGATATGTGTGTTGTTACGCGAATTTTATCCGGGTCCAGCCCCATAACCTTGGTCAGCAGTTCCCATGACATTTCTATCGCGCCTTCTTTGAAATAGTCTCCAAAAGACCAGTTCCCCATCATTTCAAAGAATGTGTGATGTCGGCCGTCAAATCCTACCTCGTCCAGGTCGTTGTGTTTGCCCCCGGCGCGAATGCATTTTTGAACATCGGCAACGCGATTTGCAAATGGTGCCTCGGCCCCCTGCAGAATGGACTTCCATGGCACCATGCCGGCCACGGTGAACAACAGTGTCGGGTCGTTTGGTATCAGTGATGCCGATGGAACAATTTTATGTCCCTTGGATTCAAAAAAGTCTAAGAAAGCCGTTCTTATTTCATTATATTTCATATCACATATCCTTGTATTTCGGGTGCATTTTAGAGAGAATATTTGCACCTTGCAATCATATATTTTTAGATTTTTGCTTTTTGGAGCCAAAATTTGAGTTTATTTTGATTCTGTTGACCCTGTCCATGTAAATAGGTGTTGAATTGTCTGCCCTTGCGGCATCGCGTATAATCTGCCATATCACGGATGTATCATCCATTTTTGCGGCCTGGGCGGGTTTTTCCTGTCGTAATCCCAGTGCCAGGTTGGAAATGGCTGTGCATGCGGATATTAGGGCATCGGTACGTATTAATATGCCGAATATATCCCCGGCCGGTGCGCGGTGTATAACATTTTTTCCGTCTGTTTCAAATTTGGCCGGATTGGCCAAAACCCGCATCAGAATTCCCAAATCGCTGTTTATTTCCACCGCGTTTTGTATAACGGCGCAGTGTGCGGTTGATACATCGGGCAGTTCATCGCTTATCAGCATATCGCATTCATTCAGAAAAATTACCCATGCAGGCCGATTTTTCATTTCGGTAATATGTTTTATAGTCTCGGCCACTGCTACTATTTTCCCTGTAACCGCTTGGGCGTTTATTATTTCCGTCGGCCCCGAGTATCCCATGGCGCGAACATCGCTTTTTGTTAATGTAATCTCGGGATTGGTGTTATAAATGATTGCGGTAAAATTTTTCCCCAGTCGCCCCAGCGGCGGTAAGGATATCCGCAGCAAATCAGGGTTGGATGAAATAATACAAACGGCAAGGGTATTTTTTTTAAACAACATGAAATAAATTTTACTCTTAAGTTTCTAAAATTGCAATCGGTTAGTTTTTTATGATATAATAAATCATAACAAGAAAGGAATATTTGTGAAGCCGTCATTTATATTTTCAATAGTGGCCCTGGTTGCAATAGTTGTGGTTGCATCATTTGGATTACAGATGGCCCCGCACCCGGCTATTGAGGTTCCGGCATCCGTCGCCGGGTCGGAGCTGTATGTTTGTCATGCGGCATCCCAGACATGGGATGCGATTGCGAATTCCTTGCGCCTTGTTAACAAATATATAGTAATTGGTTTTTTCTTTGTTGTGATGATACTGCTGTTTAACTGGGGATGGGCGATGTATCAAAACCTGTTAAATGACAAGTTTAAGCGGGAGGCATTCACA
>Ga0073907_1002496_pt1 | contig 18489 bp, 18 predicted proteins | sample GluameincwithD2O_FD_65483 | JGI IMG/M metagenome (GOLD analysis project Ga0073907, IMG submission 65483) | Mouse cecum microbial communities from Vienna, Austria - Glucosamine amended microcosms incubated with D2O | ecosystem: Host-associated > Mammals > Digestive system > Large intestine >... | reverse complement strand
GGGTCCAGCAGCTCCGCAACTTCATCACACCCAAAAATAATACGCCTAAAGGTGTCTCTTATTTCTGTGTTGTATTGATGGATATTTCTGCACCCAGAGTATCGCAGTTCTTCTTTTCTGATTTCAAGCTCTCCCACTAGCTCCTTGAGCGTACTTAATAAAGTCGGTACATCAAAAATCATATGGCAGACATCCTCCCAACCTCGAGGGTAGTCTACCCCACCCTTGAAGTCTGCAACGTATACACTAGCGCCTTTTTGTATGCACTGAATCAGCAGTGATTTTATGAGAACCGATTTACCGGAACCTGTGGAGCCGCCGATTAAAATATGGGGAATTGTCGCTAAATTAACGCTAAATACCCCTTGGATGGCACGCCCCAGCACCAGAACAAAATCATCATGGGAAAGGCAATCCTGCGTCCATGGAAGCATTTCCGGAAGCCCGCCATTAGAGGGAACCGCGAAAACCATAATCGTGTGATGATTCCTGCCCTCCTTGATTTTCCAGATACAAATATTGAAAACCGCTTCCAGGGCTTCTTTCTTATCTTCCCAAATTTTTCGCTCAATGCCTCTGTTGCTGAACGTCAGCACCATTCCATTTTTTACTTTTCTGTCAGGCCGATTTGCAAGAAGCAGAGGGGATTCCCCGGCCTTATTTAACATTCCAATCCGTTCCATATTTTTGTGAATACTCAGGGGGCCAAGGCGTCCATCAGCAATAGTAAGAGCGACAAAGTAGGTCAATATGCCTACAGCAATTCCCAGAGTAACGTTTACCGCTTCCCAAGGCGTATCTCCCATTGCTTTCCACCCAAATACAAAGCCCAGAAATGACAGGGTTAAGCACACCAGTTGCTTATTTTTCGGATTTTGAAAGTGCACGTTCAAGCCTCCTTTTTGTGTGTTACGATGGAGCCGTCAGCCTTGTACTCGACCACCTTGCCTATACGCCGCAGAAATGCTTTCCACGTTTCCCAACGCTCCCACTGAACATCTGTGTACTGTTGCTCAAGCGGTATATTGCTGGTAATATATACCTGCGTATAGCAAGCTACCCGGTCACTGTACCGCGCTGGTAAGTACACAGGATATATGTCCAGATAGGACAACATGTCCTCAACAGGGATTTGGCTTGCGAACTCCTCAAAAACCAGCACATCTTGTGCAGAATAGCCGTCAAAGTTGATACCCCGTTTGCTTCCATAGTTGGTGATTCTGCATACATCCATTGGGCTGTGCTTCGCAAAAATGCCCCGTGTCTTGCCCGCCCCAGTCGCACCATAGATATAGGTCACTTCGACATTTCGGTTTTCCTTCATGTACTGTTCGGAGAGAAGCGTTTGCCTTAAGGTGTTGATTTGCTGTACCCGAAAGGCTAGAGCGGGGTTGTCCTCTATAATCTGCGCCGTGGTCTTGCCGTCCTTAATGTCCTCCATAATCTGGACCATCAAGGGGGCCTTTTCCGCCTTTTCTGACGGCATGTCGCCCCACTCCTGGAACGTCCCCGCTACCACTGTTTCAGCTTTGTCGGAATCGGCCCATTTGCCCCCCTTCCGCACATAGTCCCTATTATCCTGGGCTGAACCGTAAGCTCTTTCGATATGGGCTACCGGAAGTCTGTTCTTTATCGTGCTAAAGCGGATGGGTGAATCCGACAGCAGAAATATATGGGTGTGAGGTGTTCCAGTGGTAGCAATTTCGTCTGCAAGGCAATAATACCGAGGGCAAAATAGCTTCAGCTTTTCCACGATTACTTTGTGGTTTAGGCCGACAGTTTCAGGATTATTTATAGTGATATTCCATTTCCGGGATTGAGAATTGCCCATTTTTTACTCCTTCATTGCTACATGCTACATTTCACGCATAAGGTAATACTACCCTTATGCGTGGCGGCTTCTGTGGCTGCTGACCGGGGGGACGGCCCCCGAAGGGGCCGTCTGTCCCCGGCCAGCGCCTCAGCGCCGCTGCTGACGCAGCTTTAGCCCTTGGTATTGCCGCTGTTACCAGCCAGCTTGACCCCCTTAGCCCTGGCACCTACCTGGTAACCGTCCCGGGTCCAGTAAGTATAGATTTCCAGGTCCTGGAACGCTACCTCTGCATACCCATCGTCCGGGGCGTCAAGCTGCTGCTTGCCATCAACGCGGACAGACAGCTTATCGAAGCTGTGGTCGGGCATAGTGATGACGTACCGGTAGCCGGTAATGTTGTTGGTGCGCTTGCCCTCACTGTACGCATAGGAGGGGAGAACCTCAACCAGCAACGGGCGGGCCCCAATGCTCCGGGGGTCAATCTTAAGGTCTGTAATCTTCATGTTCTGTTCCTTTCTGCGGGGGGCGGCGGCCAACCACCCCCTCGCCTCCCAGCCTGTGCGCACAGGCTTATCGTTTTGTTCCTGCGGAGCTCCGCTGGGAGTATTCTATCACTTTTTTGACGGTATTTTAGCTATCATAGGGGCCTTTACGACCATTATAAGAGCTATTTGAGAAAAAGGAAAAGAGGTGCATGTCCGTTTGGACACGCACCTCTTGATTATGTATTTTAAAATGGTCTCGCTTCCAACTCGGTTAAAACCAAGCGGAGCAGAACAATCAGCGTTGGCATACTGCTTTTTTCCCCATAAAGCACTGATACGGGACAGCGGAGAGCTTTCGCAATTTTGAGCAATGTATCAGCGGTCGGACTATACTCGGAATTTCCAGCTTCTACCTTTTTCAAGGTGTTCAGGCCAATCCCGGCCTTATTTGCTAATTGTTCCTGAGTAAACTTCTTTTCCCGGCGCTTTTCCTTGACGGATTCGCTGATGATGTTGGTATCTGACATGTCAATTCACCTCTCTAATTTTATGTGGCCCTATAAATGTTCTGAAGATTCTTCTTCCAGGGCCGGTATATGGCCTATGGTGTGCTAATTCTATTGATTATTCCTCCGCTACAAGTGAGTTAAGGAATAACATGTTTGTTCCGTCCGCTACAAGTGAACAGAAGGGAACCAAAACGATTCATTTGCCCTTTTCACGTGAGCAAGTGAGGTAAAAACACGCGCTTTATATGGTCCACATGCTACAAGTGAGCAAGAGTAAGTAAGATTTGGAATCAAAACACTTGCTTTTCTCGCTACAAGTGAGCAGATGGGGCAAAACACAGCTCTATATGCTGTAAACGCTACAAGTGAGTGTGCATTTTAGAACGTTTGTTCCCCCGCTACAAGTGAGTTTGGAAAAAAATTTCCTCGACCCCTTAACAGGGCCGAGGATTACAAAATACTGCATTTCTGCTCATATTGGGTTAACAAATTTGCCGCCTCCCTTTTAAAAATTTCATTTATATTATACCATATTTTTCTCCAAATTGCACGACTTATTTTCTAGCCTGGAACGAAAAGCACCCCCCACCCACAACGTCAAGGCCACAAAAAATTTTCCCAGGTTGCGTAAGAGCCTGGGAAAATTTTTTGTGCGAGTGGCCCCGTTGGGGCCAGCCTTGACATTGCGTGCGGGGGGCGCTGGTGGTATTGACACAAGCTCGCGAGCGAGCTGCGTTACACCACTTTCTTATTTTGAAGGGAGCCGATTTACATGAAACAGACTACAAATGAGCCGGGCCGTCAGCCAATTAGAGCACATCTACAACGCTTTAAATGCAGACTTTTTTGCCGGGGAACTTCCCACACCGATTATCACGGTCCAGAGCAAGCCGGGGACTATGGGACATTGCTCCGTTGCCAAAGTCTGGCAGAGGAAGGAGGACAAAACCCACGAGTTGAACATAGCCGCAGAGGTGTTAAATTACCCCATTGAGGAAACGCTTGACACCATGCTTCACGAGATGGTGCACCTCTATTGCCGTCAACACGACATTAAAGAGGTCAGCCGGGGCGGGAAATATCACAATAAGCGATTTAAGGCTATAGCAGAGGAACACGGGCTTGCTTGCGTTCCTTGCGGGGCTTATGGATGGAACACCACCCCCGGAGGCAAGCGGCCCAGCTCTACCCGCAAGGTTATTTGCCCACGGTGCGGCCAGTCCGTCCGGGCGACCAAAAAGGTCAACATTATTTGCGGGGTTTGCATGGTGCCGATGGTTGAAGCTGAGTAGATAGATTGAAAGTGCACATTCAAAATTCTAATAGGAGCAATTTTGAGTGTGCACTTTCAAGTAATATTAGATTGTAGTGTCTGCCAAAACAGGAAAAAACCCTTGCAAGATATGAGAGGATGATGTAAAATAGGGGCGTCGAGATGAATAATGGCAGGAAGCGGAGAGGCCCTAATCTCCCCGCTCCCCTTGCAGGTGAAGGTACCACCTACACATAGCAGTTGCTACGCCATCTCCAATTATAACGGACAAGTGCACTTTTTTCAAGAGTTCGTTTGGGGTTGTGTCAGAACATATGCGGTGTGGGGTATATGCCCTGCGCCGTTTATTTCATCTTGACGGTCCCTGGCAGGTCCCACGGGGGCGGGCTTGTCCCGTCCCCTCAAGGGCCCTAAACCGTCAAAACAGACACAATCATATAAAAAGGAGATAAAAAAGTGCATAAAAATAGAATATTGCGCCGTATTTTTGCATTGTGCCTATGTGCGTCTTTGGGCACAACGGCCCTTGCCGCCGGGCAGACCTTCACCGACGTTGCCGAGGGCCAATGGTACTATCCTTGGGTCGTGAAGGCCGCCGAGGCGGGCTGGGTCAGCGGCACGGGCAATGGCAAGTTCGAGCCGGGCGAGCCGGTGACTTACAGCCAATTCGCTATCATGCTTGGCAAGGCACTCTACGCAGACGACCTTGCCGCCCAGCCTTCCGGGGCAAACTGGTGGACCGCCGCCTGCGAGGTTACCGCAAAACATGGTCTGTTTCCCATCACTGACATGGCGATTCGGGACAATTGGAACGACGTGGCCAATACCCCCATTGAGCGCGAGCAGATGGCCCAGATGATGTATAACGCCTTGGTAGACAAGGGCGTCAAGCTGCCTTCGTACGCTGAGTATTCCGAGGCGGCCAAGAGAATCGCCGACATCGCCGATGTGGATAACTATGTTGCCGTGACCACTTGCTACACCATCGGCCTCCTGAACGGCGATGACAGCGGCAATTTTGCACCCCGCGCCCCCATGACGCGGACACAGGCGTGCGTGGTCCTGTGCAACATCTACGGCTACGTCACCGGCGACGTGACTGGGGGAACCACTCCCGGGCAGCCCACTCAGCCCGTAGACCCTGTGAACCCCGTAGACCCGGTGCAGCCTGATGTTCCTCGTCCCGCCGGCGCCGTGGGCGGTCGGTATGACATCTCTGCCTACGACGTCCCCGCCGATACCAACAAAGACGGTTGGATTACCGAAGCAGAAGTTCAGATGGTGTTGGCACAGCTTCGGGAGGAGTATCCCCACGGCACCCCTTGGGGCCGTGATACCCGCTATCCTGGCCGCCCGGATGGCAAAGGAATGGGCGGCGCATCTGCCTGTCAGGGTTACGCATACATGGTGAGCGACCGCATCTTCGGCACGCTTCCATATTACACCGTCACTCTGGAAAATTCCAGGGTGGGAGACATTATGATTGACAAAGAAGCGAACCATGACAATATTGTCTTGAATGACTATGGGGAATTCGAGCAAGAAGACATCATTTATCCAGAGGCTTACTATACGACAGACGGCAATGTGTCGGGGAAGGTCGTTTGGGATAAGGTTCTCTTTTATGATGAATGGCCTGCCGGCTTCGGCAACACCAGAATCCTCTCCAGATATCCCAAAGAGTGAGCGGTATAAAGATGGAGACTCCTGGTATAAAACAGTTCTTGAAATAGAATGGCAATCTGGTATAATAGTACCATACGAAACTGTAAATAGGCGTGAAACCGGCTGGACTGCTTACGGCGGCAGTGTCGAGAATTGAAAGTGCACAATCAAAACTGACAACAAAAAGGACGGGCCTTTGCGATTGACGCAAGGGCCCACCTTTTTTATTTGTGGCGTAGTTATCTCTGCGCGGCAAAAGTTTTCCCTTGTTTTTTCCCTTAATACGTTGTTACCGGCTGTTTCGCTTTGGTACGGGTTGGTACAACGGAACGCCCCAAACCCTTGGCTTGATAGTGATAAGGAACTAATTTCAACTTAACGTCATCAGTTGGCGGTCCGTAGTGCATACGGCTAACAATTGGCTCAAGACGATTTAAGAGGAGGTTCCTGATATGGCACAATTACTTTCCTGCGAGTTCAACATTGACACAGCCTGTGTGGAGTTAAAATTTTTCGATGGTACCATGATTTCCATCGACTGCACCGCTGTCGAGGATGAGGTTGCCAAGAATATGTACCAGCGGTCAGAGTTGGATTGGCTAATCTATAATAAACCTCTGGAGTATGCGCAGCCAGTTCTTGACGGAGACTTGGAACAGTATGTGAAAGGCACACAGGAACATCGGCTGATGGATTGAACAAAATAATCGTGGCACAGCCCATCGGTCAGATGATCGGTGGGCTGTTTTTTGTCATCTATTGTGTTATTTTCAAAAACTGTGAGTAGGTATAGATGTTGTCTTCACCAATGAGGTCTGTTAAGAAGGCCTTAAATATAGGTTCTACTGGCACGGTAACGAAAAGGAATAATCTTTTTTTCGGCCTTGAGCAGCATACATAGAAAAGATTTCGGTTTCGTTCAAATGATGCTTCCTTGCCTTTAGGAACAGGAGAATGACCTGTTATCATTGGCGCATAGGTTTCAAATTGGTATTGGTTCCACCCTTTGCTCACAACGAAAACGACATTGTCATATTCCTCACCTTTGACACCATGCTCAGTAGAGAATACTGCTTCTGGATACAAAAAGTCTATCGCAGCCAGAAACTGTGTGTATTCCAACTCTAGGAAAGATCGAATTGTAACTTCTGCAATATAGATGGTTTCCGGAGCATCGCGGTACAAACGATAATATCCATCCAGTTTTGGAGGTATAGGAATTAAACCAGTTTGATATACCAATTCTAACACATTAATCGCTTTTTGGGCCCGAGCTTCTACCAACTGTTCCCGAAGTTCCTGCCATTTTACCTTTTCTGACTTTTTGGTAATAGGATAGCGTTTGATGTCAAGCGTATCAAATAGAAGCTGTGTGTTTGATGTGCAGAGTGCCTTGTAAATCGGCTCGACTGTATTCATAAAGAATAAGAGAAAAGGATCCTCTTTGTTGCGGAGGCCATCACCCAAAACATCTAAAAGTTGTTCATACCCCTGTTGCGTTGCAAGGACTTTATGTGTAATCATCAGAATTTTAAGGGACTCATCATTTGGGGTGTCCTGGTTTATTTTTGCTTCTATTTCATCTAATCGGGATTTTAATACCTCGGGAGGTAGCTCGCCCTTGAAATTATGATCTGTGCGTCGAGCGCCGTTGTAATCCTCGCAGGTAATTACAACAACCTCTCCATCAAATCCATCAATCGCAGATTTTTGGGGTAAGTCTGGACGAATATTATTGAGAAGCTGTACTATTCTCGGTGCGGATCTAAAATTTGAACTTTTCTTGATTACATCGATATTGTCATGCTTTATTGCTCCACAAGCCTTATTGGATTGGTAGATTGTTTGCCAAGCATCACCGAAAAAGCCAAATTGCGGTCCAATACCTTTCGCAATGAAATAATCAACAAATCGGTCAATAATAGGCTTATAAGAGTCTTGATATTCATCAATTAGAATTAAAGGATACTTGTCCGCAAACACACGGCGAAACTTAGTATTATCTAAAAGTAAGCAGAATAGCTTTAGAACATCGTCGTGATAAAGGTACTGAATGCCATTTTCCTTGTAGCGATGTCCCAAAGTATATGCAACTTCAGTAACTTTATTAAAATCCCCCTCGTCCGGCAGAAAGTCAGGATTTGTTGTGACTGCATCGACCAAAACGCTCTGATACTGTTTGATAGCATTCCATGCAAAAGAGTGGATCGTGGAGGGAAGAATAAACGAATCTTTTGCAAGTCGCTCTGCAATCACGTCTACTGCTGCATTTGTATAGGTAATACATACCACATTCTGTTTTTTTCGGCTATAATCAGACCATTTATTTGCCTGTATCCATTCAATAGCTCGATTCAGAGAGTAAGTCTTGCCAGAGCCCGCACCTGCTTCGACACGAAAACTGTGCCCGGACTTAAGAGTTTCAATAATCTGTGCATCAATCTTGTCAGCTTCAACTTTTGCAAGATTATAATTTGCACCCGTGCACTCACTGTTCATGAACAGGCACCTCCTTACTCAAGAACTCGTTGGTTATTTAGCCATATCAACCCCGATTTTATGTACTCCGGAACACAATAATCGGGGTATTCATAAATAAGGTTGAGTGCAAAATCTGTTTTGCTTTTACCCTTAAATTCAAGATTTTCTTCACTTATGCTGTCACCTAAATCGTAGTGCTTTCGATTGACATTGCGAATTGCTTCCTCCAGCGAGTGTCCACACAATCCGTTTTCGGCCATTTGGAACTCAATATGGCATTTTCCACGGGTCTTGTCATCCGGAGTCATCGCAACAATTTCGGAGAGATCGACTTTTGATGTGTCGCCCTCTGGAAGCCCCTTATTTCTGCGAATCCACCATTTTATTGTTTCGTTCGATGTTGTTTCTCCCTGACTAACCACTACGGACTTTTTTACTACCTCTCCACCTTTGCTTACTCGGCCTGCTACAGAATCCAAATCAGTAAGAATCAAGCATGGTATTCCCAAAAATTCAATAAGTGGAATAAATTTATGTGCATAGGCTCCACCGATTTCAATTAACGCATAATACTGTGCAGATAAAGGATATTTGCAGAAACCAAACACCCCAGCTGTTTCACATTTCTCAATCATATCTGGCAGTAACAAACGCTCGGAGGCACCTTCAACAAAAATCGCTTTATCCGCAAAGAACAAATCACATTTGGTCAAAGTTAAATACTTCCTGATAAAATCCACATTATCTGAATTGGCTTGAGCAAAGGTACTCAAATTCTTGTAAATAACACCAGCGTTAGACTTTTGCGCATAGCGAACCTTTGCAAATTCCATGGTGTTTGCTATATGAGCAGAATGTGAGGTTAGAAAGGTCTGGATTTGAACAGTAGAGAGCTTGCCAAGAAACTTTTCCAAATATGCGGCAAAAGCGGTTTGCATTTGCGGATGCATATGGGACTCCGGTTCTTCAATAAAGAGTAGCGGAACACATGCAATACCACGTTTTTCAATATCCTTGGCAAATGCAGCAAGGAGGAACTCCATTTTAATCAGATTTTTGTAACCCAGACCATTGTGGGAACTTGGCAAACTTTCGTTTGCTGCGCCAGAGATATACGATAGCTTAGTCTGATTCTTTATCTGATCGTCGATGCTGAGCTGAGTCGTAACCCCAAGCGTCAATTCTTCTATGTTTGGATAACCAAAGCCAATAGAACTGTTTACAACTGCACTCAGAATTTCATCGCTTTGTTTTTGGACATCGTTATTTGCTTTTTCTACGATTGTACGCAATCGCTTTATTTCTTCGGCAATATCTGGATCCAATTCCGCTTCACTCATATCAAAGAAATTAGAAATCAGTGAGCTAAGAGAACTATTATGTGTGTCATCTTCACCAAGAACTCGTTCAGCGGGAATGGCATGGAATGGGAACAAATCATGTAATTCTTTTTGGCTTTTTACTTGTTTGTCCTCCAGATTGTTTGGATTGACAGCATATACGGTTAATCCAAACAATTTGCTGAAATTGTTGGCAAGTACACTATGCGCTTCCTCGTTCGGTGAAAAAGCGCCATCCTTATAATAGCTGCTTTCCAAGAGTGCCCGCAATGTTTTTTCGTCTGTTTTCAAACGATACTCTGCATGAATCAGGGCTGTTGTCGTATCCACATCGACATCGATAATGAAAGGCGACAAAGCTCCCAGGTTATCATTGGGGTCTTCCAATGAATAATCCACCAAGAAATCTATGGCGATAACCTCTATCTGTTTACAAAGGTCCTCATAGGAGAGCTTTTTCTCCATAAACAGTGCAAATTTATTATAGAAATCTTCCCGCATTAATAGCGGATAGTCATCGAAAGATATAGAATTTCCTTCCAGCACATTTCTAATACACGAAAAACACGATGTTTTTGCAGTATTGTTCCTACCCACAATTAAGGTTGTCTTAGGATCAACTTCCAACTCGGCATCAATAAGCAATCTATAATTTTTGATTCTGATCTTTGATAATTGCATATTTGCCTCCGTTTTCTCTCTGTAGTAAGTTGTCAATCGTTTGTGGCTATCGTATCAGTTTTATTTTTTGAATCAAGATACGCTAAATACTGCTTATATTTACGAAGCATCATATTTTTAGCATACTGCTCCATGTATTCATAATCAGGCGTTCCGTTGTCGGTAACAGGGAGCATAATTCGGGTGTTTGCCATGCGTTCTGCATTGAACTTATACAGATAGCCAAACTTGCTTTTCTGTTGCAGAATTGCCACCTTCATAAACAGGAGGACAAACGCATTGTCTTCATGGCTCTTTAAGTGAAATCGTTTGACATCATCTGAAAAAATGCACTCATATGGGTGATAAAAACCAATGACCATGCCATTTCCGTTGTAATTCACGCCCAGCACGTTTTTGTCCAAAGATACATTTGTATCACTTACAAAACGTGCAACGCCGTTACTATTATCTAAAGCTCCTATAAATGGCCTATTCCCCGGTGTAGTGTCTGCTGCGACTAGGCGTTTGCCCGGCAAAATATCAAAGATGTCGGAAATAAGAAACGCTTTCCATTTCTTTTGGTCTATTGCTGGAACTTTACTGCATCCACCCAGTTCTGTAATTTGTTTTTTTGCGTACGCTCTATATTTTTCTAATAATGCTATGCGCTTTCGATCGGAATAATATGCCATATACTGATAATCTGGCTTGTGTTCGTCAGTAATTGGCAACTGGATGATTTCTCTTTTTATGCTTTCCTTGTTACCCATATGGCCATATGTATATTTAGAACAGGTTTGAGAAATCATACGTGAAATGAAATGTCCGCTCAAAGGTTCATTTCGGACACTACGTAGCAGCAAGATAGAAGATCCCGCTCCACCTCGTCCTAAGAAATCATACGGTTGATAAAATGTACTTCCATCGACTGGGCTAACAGTAATACACTCCCGTTTATCTAGCTTTTCGTCACCTTTTGGTTTGCAACATCTTTGCACACCATTATTTACAGAACCAGATGCTACAAATGGAACGTCTCCATCTTCATAATCGTCCTTATTTCTAGCAGATGGCCGTTCTACTGAGAAAATATCTCCAATGTGAAACTGTTCCCAACGTAATTTATCAAGGCTTTTCATTTCTTTCATCACCTTGGTCAAATAAATATTCTCTGTTCTGCATAATCATAGAGAACTCAAAAGTAAGAAAATCTCCAATTGCTTTTTCAAAATCTGCATCCGTCGGTATTTCATCATTAAAATAAAAGAAAGAATGTAGCCACTCGTCCTCGGCTCTTACTGTGGATTCAACACAGAATTTCGAAGTTGCTCCAGTCCGGCCAAACCATACATCGAGCAAATGTTGACGTTTGTCCTTAGCGGAATCGCCCTCCACAAGACCAACATGAGGACGCACTTCATACCCATCATTTCGAAAATCGATAAATTTGCAGACTTTATCCTCAGGATGAGGCTCATGGGCGGTAAAGATTACAATGACGGGGTTAGTACCTACTCCGTAGAAGGTATCTGTATTGCAGGTAATGACTCCTTCTAAAGTATGGTGCTTCATGATGCTTTCCTTAAACGCCTGCTCATCCTTTGTTTTACCCGTCATGGAAGACTGTGGTACGATTACCGCAGCTCGTGCTCCTTCGGTTAAGGAATCAAGCATATGCTCCACAAATGAAAGTTCATATTGCGAAGGATCAGCCTTGGTGCCTTGGGAATAGGGTGGATTCATCATTCCGACAGTAGCACCTTTAAGCTGCACCTGAGCAGGATTCTGACGCAAAAAATCTTCGCATCTGATGTTGCTGTTACCATCATCACGGAGGATCATATTGGTTGCAGCGATTGCGAACATATTACTCTGGAGTTCAAATCCGTGCAGTTGCTTCTTCTTGATGTTCTTTCGTTTAGCCTGATCGGCACCAGCCTTTTCAAGCATGTGGTGCATTGCCGCGACCAAAAAGCCAGCGGTACCGCAGCAGGGATCAAGCACAATATCCGTAGCCTGAATGCTCAGCAAGTCACAAAATAGGTCACAGATATGACGAGGTGTAAGGATAATCCCCAATGTTTGACCATCGCCGCCTGAGTAGCTCATAAATTCGCCATAAAATCTTCCGATGAAGTCTTCGCTAGAGCTGTGATATTTAATGTTGTCAAAAACATTCTTTTTCAGAAATTCTGTGTAGAATTTCAATGGTGTCTTGCCTAGCTTGCGATCAATCTCGTTCAAGCGAGCGCTTGTGCGAATAATCGAAAATTCACTCATCAGTTTATCACGTTTTGCATCCGGACCAACGTTGGATGCCTTCAAACGCCGCTGGATTGCATCATATATCAGTTGACCATCTGTAGTAGTTTCATCGCCGAGCAAGTCATTGGGTTTAAAAAATTTATCATCCAATGCCAGCAGAATACCAGAAACCACCAGCGGTTTATCCTGATCTTTTAGCGAACCATAAGTGCGTAGGTATTCATGCAATTCCGCTGCATCTTTCAGAATTTCCTCGGTAGTCTTTTCTACATCTGTCTTTTCCGCAAGAACATAACGGGTGTAATATTCCTCAATATTAGCAGCAGTGAATGATGTAAAAGACTCAATATCGGGCAACAGTTTATATCCTTCTCTGTCATCTACATACAGAGGAGTAATTCTGTGATGCTTTTCGTCGCCTGAAACACCGATTGCAAAAACTTTATGGAATGTACTGTTTTGAGCAATGTGCTTAGCATAAAAATATGCCCCATTAACAGCATAGTCTGCAATATCCCTCTGTTCAACAGATAAGATTCCCGTATCAGTCAGTTTTTGATGCTTGGCTAGATCGGCTTTGTCCTCAATGACAATAACAAAGTCCTTGACAACGGCAACATATTCCGGGTATCCAGCATTTCCGGTACCACGCTTCGAAGCACTTTGTAGGGCTTCGTTGATTTCTTTCACATCACTGCCTTGCGCATCATATTTGATTTGGGAATCATCAAGCTGACGAGCAACCCACAAATCGGTTTTAGCTTCTTTCTTGGCCATTTTTATCCAGTCCTCACAGTAGTTTATCAGTTCTTCTTCGAAGGCATTCGAAGAACTTTAGTCTCATTATACAATATCTTGAAGAAAAATGGAATAATATTTTCATAGGTTACAAAAATCTTGAGGTTCGTTTGTTGCTATATTAGGGTTTATTATAATAACCTCCCGCCCCAGCATCCTGGCAAACCTCACCGTCATCGCCGTCCCGCCCCGCCACTCGCCGTTGTAGACGGCCAGCAGGCAGGCGGCGTGATCGACCAGATAGCGGTTGCGCTCCAGCATACAGCCCTCACGATATTCCCGGCTCACATACACAACCTCGTCCGCCTGCTCCAGAATAGAAAAATAGCGTTCCCGCGCCGAAGCCGACCACCCGTCTGCCTGTCCCTCGCAGGGCAGGATGCAGTGGAGTTTCAGCGCGGGATTTTCTTTTTTCAAGGCGAGAACCACCAGTGCCGCCCAGGTATCTGCACCCTCCGCCATACCAGAGAGGAAGTCCGTATATCCAACATCCACCAGCTTGGCAATCTCTTTGGCAAGCGTTTCTTTCAGCGCGACACATCGGGCATCGGCCTCGTTGTAGCCCCAGGGAAACTTCCTCGGACGATGGCCGGTGAACGCACAACACCGTTCAATCATGGTAATCAGCCTCCGATCTCATTCTTGGATATGGGGGTTATATCCCCTTAACATTGGAGATTATAACCCCCATACTGATTGGTGTCAATCGGGGGTGAGGTCGTGATTATTTTTGATAAGCTGTGGGATGTAATGAAAGCAAAAGGCGTTTCCACCTACCAGCTTCGGGAGAAGTGCGGCATCGACAGCAAGACTGTCCGGCGTCTGCGTGCCAATGATAACATGGAAACAAAGACGCTGAACAAACTGTGCTCGGTGCTGGACTGCCGCCTGGAGGACATCGCGGAATACGTCCCCGACGAATAACAGCTCTACGGGTCTGCGGGTGCAGAACCGTAGAGCTGTTGCCATTTTCGAGGCCGGTCAATACAAGCCGCTTATGCGGTTTGTATTGACACGGGCCGAGAAAATGGAGGGGGTTTCCAAAGGGGGACAATCCCCCTTCGGCACACGACTTTCGGAGAAAGTCTAGTGTGTTATACCTTTTGCCCCGGCTGGCGCGGGAAAGGGGCGGCGCGATCTGGCGCAGACGCTTTCCCGCACCAGGAAATCAGGCGGAGGATGGCGCGTCAGCAATCATCCTCCGCCTGATTTCGGAAGGGGCAAAAGGTATATACAGCCCCCGTCCCTCGTCCTCCGTCCCGCCGCAGCGGTGCTGGTGTTGCTTGGAGCACACCCACCCGGGTATGCAAAGGGCAGCGTTCAGCTGTCCCCAGTATCGTCGCCCCCGGGCAGCGATTCAAATGCGGACAGCAACCCGCCCCGGAGGGCCCCAGCCCCCTCCTCGCTCAATCCAGCGTTGCCAGCCGTATGGACAATGGCATCCACAATCTGTTCCGGCGTGATGGCAGTCAATGGAACATCCTGCCCCTTTGTCAGCTCTGCCATCATCTGTCTGACAATCTCACTTGTGGTCGCTTTAGCAGACTCCAGGCCCGACCCGGCGTCCCGTTTCATCTCCTTCAGAATGGTCATAAACGTGTTTTGGATTTTCGCCAGTTCCACTTGATGGGGTGGCGTCTTGGACAGCTTCACAGTGCGGGCCGCTTCTTTTATCGCTGCCCTCTGCCCAAAATTGGACTGTTCGGTACTCAAAAGAATATCGCTCATAGCGTCAAAAAGCTCGTTCTGCGCGGCTACGCCGGCGGCAAAAGTATCGTCCAGATATTGCGCGATCATCGCAGTCAGTAGGGGGAATTTCGGGTGTTCCAGCAGGCGGTTCACCACATCCGCATTGACCCTGCCTGCGTAAAGGTTCCGCGCCGCCTGATTGGAAAGCCCCAGCGCTCCAATCTCATAATTCTTTCGGTCTGGAATGTCCGTCAGACCCAGCAGATAATCCGCGGAGACCTGGAACTCTCGTGACAGTGCCGCCAGCACATCGCTGCTGACCTTCTGCGTCTGCCCCTTCTCCATACGCCCCAGCGTAGTGGCATTGACGCCGACCTTTGCCGCCAGTTCTTCCAGCGTCATGTCCCGCCGCTCCCGGAGCCCGATGATGCGCCGTCCAATCGCTTCAGGCATAGCTTCCCCTCCCATCCTGTTGATTTTACCACAAGCCCACTTCAAAGGCCAGCCTGGAACCTGCATTTTTGCAGATTTTTCGGGCTGTGTTTTATTTTTTGGCTTTTTCGCCGGAATCAAGGGCTATAGACGTTTTTCCGTTATATTGAAGTACGCAAATAGAATTTGCTAAATCAATTTGGGAGGTATCAAAGTATTGCGTATTCCAATCAGTGAGATCAAAATCAACCCCGAACGGCGTAAGGCCGACCCGGCCCATATCAAGGAATTATCCAAAAGCATAGCCGATGTGGGCCTGCTCAACCCAATCACCGTCAACGAAGATCACACGCTCATCGATGGCCTGCACCGCCTGGAGGCGGCAAAGCTGCTGGGGTGGACAGAAATCGAGTGTACTGTGTGCGGGATCGACAGCATCCGGGCAGAGCTGGCTGAGATCGACGAGAATGTGATCCGCCGAAACCTGACCAACACAGAACTGAACGATCTGCTGGCCCGCCGAAAGAAGCTCTACGAAACCCTTCACCCGGAGACAATTGCCAGGAACCGCCCCGGCCATGTGAGCAACCATCAAGGTTCAAGCGACAAATTGTCGCTCGAATCCAAGGTAAAGTCCTTCGTGGAGGACACCGCCGAAAAGCTGGGCGTCTCCGCCAGAACAGTCGAGCGTCACTTATACCTGGCTGAACATCTGACACCGAAAGTCAGTGAAATTCTCAAGAAAATGGACAAACAGCCTCCCCGGTGTGAACTGATGAAGCTGGCCCGGTTGGGGCCAGGCCAGCAGGAGGAGTGCGCTGCGCTGTTTATGTCCGGCGAAATCAAATCGGTGGACACTTATTTGAAGCAGGGAAAGCTGGAAACCACCGAGACCGATGTTCCCTCATCCTTTGACGGATTTATGGAAAGTTTAAGCCTGATCCTTCATGAAGTTGAACAGCTTTCCGCACTTTTAGCGGAAAATTCCGGTTTTACTGACGAGCAGAAGTCAACCGCCCAGATACAAGCGGGCAAACTGTATGAGACGGCGGGCAGGCTGGCGGCGCAGCTCGAAGATAGGCGGTGAGCACGATGCAGAAACCGCAGTACGCCATCCTTCGCTTTGCCAAGTATAAAGGACCGGAGATTGGGCAGATCGAGGCTCACAACGAGCGCAAAAAGGAGAAATACGCCAGCAACCCCGACATAGATACCAGCAGGAGCCATCTCAATTTCCATCTTGTTCACCCGGAGCGGAAGTACCGGGCCGAGACGGAGCGGCAAATTGCCCAGGCCGGGTGCTGCACCCGGAAGGACAGCGTTCGGGTGGTGGAAGCCCTGGTGACAGCCAGCCCGGAGTTTTTCAAGGGCAAGAAGCAGGCTGAGGTACGGGCTTTCTTTGAGGAGGCCGTTCACTTTATCGAAAGGCGGCAGCCGAAGGATACGATCATCTCCGCCGTGGTGCATATGGACGAGAAAACGCCTCATATGCACCTGTCCTTTGTTCCACTGACGAAGGATGGGCGGCTAAGCGCCAAGGACATTGTTGGCAACAAGAAAAAGCTGACGTGGTGGCAGGACCAGTTCTGGAAACACATGGTCAGACGGTGGCCGGATCTGGAACGTGGCGAGAGCGCCAGCGAGACTGGCAGGACACACATCCCGCCACGGCTGTTCAAAGAGGCGGCGCATCTAAACCGCCAGCGGGATATGCTAATGAAACTGCTGGGGGAGGTCAACCCGCTCAACGCCAAAAAGAAAAGCGCCGAGATTGAGGCGTTGCTGGAGCGGTATATCCCCGGCGTGGAGCGGATGCAAACGCAGATGAGGAAATACGATACCGCTTATAAAGCTCTCCAGGCTGAGAACGCCGAACTGAAAAAGCAAGTGGATTCCAGTAAAGAAAGCGTCAGGCACCGACTGGAGGTGTCTCAGCAGCTTCAAGAACTGGAGGACCTGCGCCGGACGGTAGACAACATCCCGCCGGAAATCTTGCAAGCGTATCGATCTGTTCCTAAATTTCAGAAGATTGAGAGGTAATTGAATGATAATTGATTTTGACGAATATTTCAAGAACTATGTGTATGAGCCCATTGACCTTTGTGCTATCTATGAGCCGATGTTTTATCCTCCTGCCGGTTTTGGGGATGAGCCGCAGAATCCTTTCTCCTGCACAGTGACCCGTAAGATTGGGAATACATGGTATACCGTTGTGACGGAGTGCGCCGGAAGTGAACCGCTCCCCGGTCTGATCAGGCGGCTGATTTTTTCGGAGCAGGAGGCAATTTGATGTCGACAAAACGAAAAAGTTATGTTAACATGAAACCATGCACTACGGTACTGTCAGCTGACCCGCATAAGAAAGGAGAAAATGGCGTGGATCAGCAGAAAATCACCATTTTGTACTGCCGTTTGAGCAACGAGGATGCCCTTGACGGCGAGTCAAACAGTATCGCAAATCAAAGAAGTATCTTAACTCGCTTCGCCGCAGACCGGGGTTTCACAAATACCCGTATCCTGGTGGACGATGGCTATACGGGAACGAACTTTGCTGGGGTAAGATAGCGTAACCATAAAAGATGGTGCGCCGTCTTACCCCAGCATTTTGTATTATCAGACGGCAAAACTCTTGACATCAGCGCCAATTTGCCGGAAATAGGATATGCTTCCCGTCGGTTCATCGCCGCTGTCTACCTTGCCCACGAAGCTGTAAAAAATCTCGATTTTCCGTGTGTTCGTTTCCCTGTTCAGTTCATGGACTAAAATACGGTCGATAAATTCATGGACGTTCTCATAGGTCAGTTCGCTGATCTCTGAGTACCGGCGCACCAGGGCAACAAAACGCTTCACATCCGCCCCACGCTCCGCAGTGGCATCAATCTCCTGCCGAAACTCCGCCGCCCGTTTCGTCAGTGCCGCTTTCTCGTCCTCATAGCCGGAGGTCAGAAGCGCAAACTGCTCGTTCGACAAACGGCCCAAAGCCATGTCCTCATAAAGTTTGCGGAACAATACGTTGAGTTCCAGTAGCCGTTTGTCCGCTTTGTCCAGCTCCTTTTTCTGCTGGGCAAGGGCCTTT
>Ga0073907_1002454_pt1 | contig 18786 bp, 8 predicted proteins | sample GluameincwithD2O_FD_65483 | JGI IMG/M metagenome (GOLD analysis project Ga0073907, IMG submission 65483) | Mouse cecum microbial communities from Vienna, Austria - Glucosamine amended microcosms incubated with D2O | ecosystem: Host-associated > Mammals > Digestive system > Large intestine > Cecum... | reverse complement strand
GTCTTACAGCCCGGTTCAATGGGGCGTACGCCGAGTACGTAGCGCTGGAGCCAGGGGGTAGGACCGGCAGCCCAACCGTGGCAAAGGCTCTGACGGAGACCTACGTAGCAGTATTCACCACCGTCGGCATGAATATCATATTTACCTGCAGGAACGAGTTCGTCGATGCGAGCTGCCTTCTTGGTATCCGAGTAGTTGAGGTGCTCCCAGAAGGTTGTAGCGCCAAGGTCGATCATAGAGCCCCAGTAGTCGCTAATCATGCTCATGGCTGTATCGATTTCTCCATTTTGAGCAAGAGCCTCGATTGCGTAATAGCCATAGAAGGGTGAGAATGAATCAATACCGTTGTCAATCAGTTTCTTGCAGTCAGATTTTGCATCTTTCGAAGTTCCGGCGAGCAGCGAAAGGCTGATTGCCTGGCTTGCAGTTGTATGCTCCATATTGTATTTCTCCATACGGGCAATGCACTTTGAGGCAACATCTTTCATTTCAGCATTCTTGAGCCAGCCTGCCATTTCGTTAACAGCCTTGAGAGTCATATATGTAAGGGCCTGCAGACCGTCGTGGATTACGTCGGCTTGTTCCGATGTGGGCCAGTCGAGGAAGCGGACACCGGTCATATTTTCCTTACCGTTGGCATCGACACATTCATCGAGCTGTTTTGTAAGGCCGAGGATATAATCCTGATTCTGACGCAGATAATCCAAATCGCCATGGTGCAGGTAATAATCATGATGAATAAGAAGCCACCACATAGAGTAAGAGCTGAAACCATTCATCCAGCCGGGCAGCGGAGTATCAGCCTTGCCGAAGTCAAGAGTGCGGCGTACTACATCGTGCTTGCCCCATACATTATTTACTGTGATAACTTCAGGGTGAAGGTCGCCAAGCCATACGAGGCGGTCGCGTTTAACACCGTCCCACAGGTATTCCTGCATATTTAGCTGCACGGTATATGCGCCGGTTTCCCATATCTTATTGAGGCGTTCATCGCTACATTTAAATGAACCTACCATAGGATCGTCTATCATAACACTGATAGCCTGTATATTGCGGAGCAGGTAATCTACATCCTGATCGAGGAGGTCGATGCGGGCGAAACGGAAACCGCTGTTACCGTATTCGATCGAGCCTAACCATGGCACTTGTAATTCGAAGTCGCGCATAGCGTGCTCATTTGTCGCATTGCTCGGGTTGCAAGCAGGCGATACGTCGCTCATAGCCTCAGATACAGACTCACCAAGACGTACACGCAGGCGCAAAGGGCGTGTAGACCCGCGCATACCCGATGAAATGCGGATAGCACCGTGGAGTTCCTTACCGAAGTCAACAAGCACAGCTGCCTGGTGGCGTGTATCACTGCGTAGAACCGTGCACGAGTTATCGGCAACCGACACCTGTCCCTGGAAATCTTTCATCAGGATTTCGGGATTCTTAATATATTTTCCGGTTGTATCCGACATCCAGATAATTCTGGTTGGCGCCACCGGTGTGCGGGCAATTCCGGCTTCGGTACGGAGCGGAAGCAGAAGTGCAAGCAGGATTGCGAAAAGGCAGATGTGTTTGTTCATGTGAAAATGATAATGTGGTTTTTCAAGTTTCGATTTTACTTTGCAAAATTAAGAATATACTTTCGTAGTGCTTTGTCGGTCTTATTTCATTTTTCTGCATGTAGGCACAAGGTGTGTCTTAATTGTTCCATTTTTTATAAATATTGTTTATAACAGCCATAAAAACCGACTTTTAAAGCATTTTTGACCTCTACAAGCATTGCTTTTTCAATTCTTAAGTTAATGCCGCGTGCAAAATGTTAATTTTAAAATATTGTCGCCAATTAACATGAGAATTCAAATTATTTAATTAACTTTGCAATATCATGAAAGCTGCTATATCCAAATCATTATTCACAACATTATTCATACTGTTAATTGCAGGTATTTCCACTGCTTACGGTTATAATCCGGTAAGGCAATCCGAGCTTTCCAACCTATGCGTTAGAGCTATTGTCAAGGATTCCTACGGCTATATATGGATAGCCACTGCCAACGGTTTGTGCAAAAGTTATGGTAATGAGTACGAGATATACTTCGGCGAAATCGACGACCATGGCACAGTGCCATCGAACTCGGTGACAAACCTGTATACCGACAAGGACGGCTGGCTGCTCGTGGCCACTAACCTCGGTGTATGCGGTCTCAAAAAAGACACCAAGACATTCCACCGTTTCCTACCCGAGAATGATTCATATAGTTTCTGCGCATTTGGCTTCGTAGAGTTTTCCGATCGTCTGTTCTGCTACGGAGCAAGGGGATTGTACGAAATCGACAAGGCTAAAGGCTCACTAAAGCACTGTGTGACCGTAGAAGGCGAAGAAGTATCGTCGGCAACTGTCGGACCCGACGGGCTGCTGTGGATATCGAACGGCACTTGCATGATGGGCATCGATTCTTCGCTGCAACCCGTGACCAGACTCAAGTTTGCTGCTTCCGACCGTGTCAACACAATGTCGAGCACCGACAAGGACCTTCTTCTCGGCACACCCCACGGCCTGATGCGATTCAATCCTGCCGACCAGTCGATGAAACCCTCGGTTATAGGCCGCGATATCGAAGTAAAACACATCCTGGCCGTCGACGACAGCACCCACCTTGTAGCGACCGGAAACCGCGGCGTGGTGGCCTACAACAACAAGCTCAACACCGTCAGCAGCGAGTACCACAACGTAAATTTCAAAGAGCTGCCTTCGGCGGAAATCAACAATGTATTCTGCGACAATGAGAAGAATGTGTGGGTTTCGACTTTCGACAAAGGCGAGGTGATGCTTTCCGACCGTCCCAAGCTGTTCAATCTCAACCGCAACCGGGTAGATGTGTTCCGCAACGACTTCGTTACCCGCGCTACATACGACAAGCACGGCAACCTGTGGGTGGGAACCCGCAGCAACGGTATCGGCGAACTTGACAAAGAAACAACTCGCCTGAGATACTTCAACAGCCGCACCTCCAACTCTCTCGACTCTTACTCTCACGACTTCGTGCAAGAGCTGTTTTTCGACTCCCAGGGCCGCCTTTGGGCCGGCTACAACAACAGCCTTATCGTATGCAAGCCGGAGTATACACCGCAAGGTAAGGCAAGCGGTCTCAAGGTAATCAAGACTTTCCACTCGTTTGTCAATGTAGTAAGCATCGCCGAGGACAATCTCGGACAGTTGTGGGTTGGTACAAGCGACAACGGTCTGCTGGTTTTCGACAATAACCTCAACCCGGTCAAAAACTTTGCCGCCCCGGTGATAAATTCTAACAATATCACCAAGATTATCCCCTACGACAACCGTCACGTATTGCTATCAGCATATACCGACGACCTATACCTTGTCGACATTCACAACTTATCTATACGCCATTTCGACCTGTCCAACCAACTTGCGAGGGCTAATACTATCGACATGCTCCTCGACAAGGACAAAAACCTGTGGCTCGGCACATATCATCACGGCCTTTTCCGTGTAGATGCCAAAACCAATGAAATTACCCGCTGTATCGAAAACCGTCCATATTACGATATCGTTGGCCTCGCACAGGATCGCGAAGGCGACATTTGGGCCAGCAGTAGTTTCGGCATGTACCATTTTTCGAACGACGGCCGTTTAATCGGCAGTTATCTCAAGGCCAACGGCCTCGGCAGCAACCAGTTTCACGAGAAATGCGTTGCCACACGCCCCGACGGCACAATGCTCTTCGGCGGTAATGCCGGTATCGAAGAGGTAGTACCGACTGCCGCCGACATTTCCAAGCTGCCACGCATTGATCTGATAACTAAGAAATTGCTCTTACTGCCCGGCTATACTCCGGCGCTGAAAGACGACATGGCTGATGTAGACGAAGCTTCGGTGAGCGAACTTACACTCAACCATAAGGAAAACTCGCTCAACATCGAATTTTTCGGCCTCAACTACGACAAATCGAGCAACATCGAATATGCATACATGCTCGAAGGCCTAGACAAAGACTTTATCTATTCGGGCACATACAACAATGCCTCATACTCTAATCTCGCATCCGGCAACTACAACTTCTACGTACGAGCCCGATACAAAGGTAAACAATGGCAAGAGCCCGAAAAACTACTCAGTCTCACCGTCAAGCCCAATCCGTGGTTCTCGACAACGGCAAATATTATCTATGCCCTTCTGATACTCACCGCAATAATCGCGGGCAACCGAATCTACCTGCGTATCAGGCTCATCAAGCAAAAATATGCTCTTTCGGAAGAACGTATCAAGCAAGAAAAGAACCTCACCGCCAACCGAATCCATTTCTTTACCAACATTTCGCACGAACTTCGCACGCCTCTAACACTGATTTGCGGGCCTGCAAAGCATCTGCGCGACAACTACAAATCGATGTCGGAAGCACAGATTAAAGAGTCTTTCGACTTTATCGACAGCAATATCGAGCGTCTGCTCACGCTTATCAACCAATTACTTAGCTTCCGCCGCGTCAACAGCGAGACTCTGCCTCTGCAAGTTTCCCGAAACGACCTCGGCGCCCAACTCTAAGCATTGTCCAAGCTGTACACTTTCTACGCTACAGAAAACAGAGTCACAATCAAGCTCGAGAAGCCTTCCGACGAGCGTATAATGCTCACTTACGACAGCGACAAGATAGAGAAAATAATCAGCAACCTGATTGTCAACGCAGTAAAATACTCCAACGACGAAGATGGCAATGTGACCATGCGTCTCGAGATAGTGAAACATCCCGAAGGATTTGACCACGACAATGATTACACTTATGCCAGCATCTCCATTACCGACAATGGCCGCGGCATGAACGAAGAGGATATACCCCTGATATTCCAGCCTTTCAAACGCTTGCTCGGCATCAACGACCAAAAGAAGACCGAAGGCTTCGGCATCGGACTACACTTTGTGGCTCACCTCATAAAAGTACACAAGGGCATCATAAAGACCGTCAAGAACCCCGAGGGCGGCATGACCTTCACAATCATATTCCCTGCCTGCGACGAAGCTTTCACCGAGGAAGAATTCCGTAATATCAACCACGATATTACAGAGCCATATATAGGCCCGGACGTCGATGATACCGAACCCGAAATCGAGTCCGAAGATGTCGACGACTGCAATGCATGCGAAGGCGAAGAAAACAGGCCAAAAGTACTTGTTGTAGAAGACAATGCTTCATTGAACGCCTTTGTATCCGGACTTTTCAGCGAAAAGTATCAGGTCATTCAGGCTTCCGACGGTCAAGAAGGTCTGAAACTCGCAGCAGAAGAGTGCCCCGACGTTATTATCAGCGATGTAAAGATGCCCGGCGACATCGACGGATACGCACTATGTCGACAAATCAAGTCAGACCCGTCGACAAGTCATATCTCCGTTGTGCTCCTAACAGCTAAAACGCTCGACGAAAACAAGATAGAAGGCTACAAATGCGGTGCCGACGCCTATCTTTGCAAACCATTCAGCCCCGATGTGCTGATAGCATGCGTCAACAACCTCATGTCGAAGCGTTTACAACAAGCCTCGCTCATTCTTGCCTCCGCAGGCCTTTCCGACCAGCCTGCAGCTCAGCCTAATATGGTGCAGGAGATGTCGCCTCTCGACAAGAAATTCCTGGAAAAACTTTACGCATACATCGAAAATAACCTCGATAATTGCGACCTGAATGTAAATATGCTCGGACGCGAACTTGGCTTCTCGCGCACCAATTTCTACCGCAAAGTCAAGGCCCTTACCGGTATATCGCCAACCGACCTTCTCCGTGTGTATCGCCTCAACCGCGCCGCCGAGTTGCTTCTAACTCGCGAATATACGGTAGGCGAAGTTGGAGAGAAGATCGGCTTCGGAAGTCAGAGCCACTTCTCATCGCTATTCAAGAAACACTTCGGTGTTTCACCGCGAGCCTATGTTACAAACCATTTCTCGCAATATTGCGCCGAAGCATAAAAAATAGCACAATACTGGTTAATTAAGGAGAAAGAGTTGTCTTTTTGAGTAATTTCAAAGCTCGCTCTCTCGTAGGGTCGCGGCATGCCGCGACCGGGCACCAAAAGCATTCTTCTCCTTGATAATCAAATAAATAAATGCACTTCTACCCGGTCGCGGCATGCCGCGACCCTACGAGAGGGCGTGTTAGTTGTGCTCAATTAGTCGGTTTTCATCGTGCATCTAACAACCCTCCAACAAACAGCATTGAATCATAACGGCAAACCATAAAAATGGTCCTGCGTTCATCTCGAGCGCAGGACCATTTTTCAAAATATACAGAACTTAACTTACTTCTCAGAGAGGATTCTTACCGGGCCGATAAGACCTGACGACTGCAGGGGTTCATTAGCGCCGAGTACCTGGAAGTTGGTTGTGGTAACGCGCTGTTCCTGAGGCAGGGCGGCGTCGCCAATCAGGCGATTGCGCCATGTGCTTACCACATCTATTTCGAGTGTGTTCTTACCGTCTTTGAGCAGCGGGGTGATATCGAGGCGATAGGGGTTGGTCCATACACCGCCGGCATATTCGCCATTGACTTTAACCTTAGCCATTACCATTACCTTGCCGAGGTCGACATAAGTCTTGCCCTCGGGCAGGGCGGCGAGGTTGAACTCGGTTGTATAAACTGCGTTGCCCGAATAGTTGGCAAGGTCCTTATCAGCCTGTGTAGACCAGTCAAAGAGCGAATCTACAGTCATTGGCTGCGGGCCTTTACGGTCGGCGTCGAATGTGATATTCCATGTAGCCTTGCTGAGGTTGGCAACAAGCTCCTGCTCGGGGTAATTTACAGTGCCTTCGGCAGCTTTTGCATCCTTGCGGAATACGATAAACGCACTTTCGAGGGGTTCGAGAACCACAGGAATTGAAATGCCGTTGTCGGTAGCATTTGCCTGATACTGTGGCAGGGTGCGGATTGTGCCGTTGGTAGCGTTCCAGAGCTGAGGCTGAAGCTTGGTATTGACACGGAAGGTTGGATTGATTGATATTCGCTCTTCGGTAGGATTTGCGATAAAGTAAACCTCGGCATCCTTGAGCATACGGTGTATAAATACCGGCATCTGCTGACCGGAGGGAACGCTTACGTCAGGAATGAGATTCATATCGTCGAATACCTGCTGCATAGATGTACCGGCAGCATATACCTTGCCCTTGCCGAGGGTGGTAACAGCCTGGTCGGGAGTCCACATAGTAGCGGCAATCTCTTTTACACGCGCATCTGCTTCGGGATAGCCCTGAAGACTCGGCGAAGCAACAGGTGCCGGACCTAATACGACCAGACCGTCCTCTACGAACTTCTTGATGCACTCAAGCATTTCCGGGCGCATAGTATCCTGGTTAGGAAGCACGAGCACGCGGTATTCCATGCCACTGTCGAGAATCAGGCGACCGTCTACTACTTTCGCATGGTTCTTAAGAATATCGGCGTTGATATAGTCGAAAGAGTAACCTTCGGGAAGGGCCGGATTGCACTCACCCGTCATTTTGGGCGCATCTTCGCCTATGAAGTATGCAGCATCGGCGATATAGCGGCCCTGCTGAAGCACATAGTTGCAACGACGCAGGTAGTCGGTGAAAAGATCGAGCTGGTCGAACCATGTGTTCTTGCGGTTGAATTCGTTACCGAACCATGCCGCGATACCGGGTTCTTCCGGGGTGTCGAGCTGATGAATCACAAGGTGCAGCAACGATGCGTTGATACCCTCGGCAAAGAAGCGGTCGACACGCTGTTTCATAACGTTGGGATAACGACCGAAAGGATTACCGCCTGCAGTACAAGACTCGGCCCAAACCTTGGTTTTGCCATAGATATGACCGCACGACGAAGCGGCACGGTTTTCGATGTCGCCAAGTGTACCTTCGCTCCAGTACTCACCTGCAATTTCATCGCTCTGGCCACCGTAGAGCAGGAATTCGCTCGGGAATCCCCAGTGACCGTAGTTCTCAAGCCAGGTTGTAAGGCCGTTTTTGTTAGAAATCTCTTTTAGGCCGCCTACATACTCATAAGCGATAAGGTCGGCAACAAGGCGGCGGAGGTCCCAAAGGAAGCGGTCGGTCATCTCATTGCTGCCTACAGGTATACCCTGGAGTGCGGGCAGGTAAGGCAGCGGTGAATAACCATAACGCTCCCGGAATTTCTCGGCAAGGCCATCGGTCCAGTTCTGACCGCCGGTCTCATAACTGTCTTCTACAAGGATGCGGAATGTCTTGCGGTCCTCGGCAGGAATACGACGCTGGATTTCACCTATATAGGCATCGAAATGAGCCTGAAGATGTTCTTTATTCATCTTGTCGATTTCGAGGCCGGTAGCTTCGGGCGATGCAGGAGAGTTGGTAACGCCGGTTGTGGCCATACCGATTCTCGATACTACCCAGTTGCCTTCGGGCACATCCCATGTGAGAACACCGTCTTTTACATCCGAGGTCAGAACCACCACCTTTTCGGGGTCGATTGTCCAGTCTGTTACAGTGTAATCAGGCTGTTGGTCCCACATATAGAAATCCCACATCGGCAGTGGCACCTGGCACATCTTGGCAAGCTGCTTCTCGGCCGAACGCTCCACCTTGGGCTGTTCTGAAAGGGTCAGTTCGATATTACCCGCACCGGGAGCAGCAACTTCGAACATCAGTTCGCCATACTCACCCTCGGGCAAAGATACGATTACAGGCGCATAGGGGTCGAAACCTACAATATTCTGCTCGTTATAGCGGTCGATAGGGAATGCCTTGAGCACAGTCCAGTCGTCACCTTTTTTAGCCTTGAGAACGGCCATAGTATTGATAGGTGTCGACACCTTCACCTCGGCACTGCGCAAGGTTGCAGGCTTGTCGAGCTTAATGGTCTGAGCAATAGCCTTGCCTTCGGTCTTGGCAAGAGTCATCGACTTGGAATATGCATCCTTTACAAATGCCGGATAAGCAATTACAGCCTCATCCTGACATGCGCCTTCGATTGCGGGCAGCTCGATTGTCTGTGTACCGGGGCCTTGAACCATGGTCTGAGCCGACACGATACGGCGCATCGATTGCTCGGGTTTTACCCACGGACCGCCCGACTGGCTCCAGCCGGGACAGTTGAAGATACCGATTTCGATATCGAGCTCGCCGGCTGTTTTGAGCGCCTGGTGCAATGTTTTCCACCACAAATCGCTGTTGTACTTACCGTCGCCGTAAGGCAGACCGTCCACTCCGATCATACCTATCTGCGCACGTGTGATACCGGCTTTCTTCATTGCCTCAAGGTCCTTTACAGCACCTTCGGGCGAAAGGTTGTCGTTGATCCAATACCAATAGGCCGCTATACGTATGCTATCGGGGGGTGACATAAAGTTTTCTTCTACAGTCGCTATCGACACCGACTGAGACTGCCGGCCGCACGAGGGGGCAAGCATTGCCGCAGTGGCCATTACAGCCGCAGAATAAATAAGTTTTTTTAAACGCATAATGATTGGATAAATATGGCTCTAAGATCTGCAAACCGAGGCCTGCAAATCTTAGAGCGTTTTTGATTTAATTACAGTTTAATTTTCTTGGTTTCAGTACCTTGTCGGCGCAGGTAGATGCCCGGTGCTACGGTAGCGGGATTGATGCTGCGGCCCTGTAGGTCAAACCACTCAACAGGGTATTGGCTATTGTCGGCATTGACATCTTCGATACCCGATACATTCTCGGTGTCGATCTTGATGTTATCGAAATGCCAGGGGTACGACAGTGACTTCACGCAAAGCTTGTGAGTACCGGCTTTAAGGCTTACAGACTGATAGTCAGGCTTCTCGTTATAGCGTGTAGCGAACGAGTTGTCACCACCCTGTGCAGGCCAGAAGTAGAGAACCTTCGACGCTGTTCCGTCGGCATTCCTGGTCGAAACCCATTGTGTTTCATCCGCAAGGATGCGGTTGAACTCGGCACCGTCTTCTGTAAATACCTCGGGAACGGCAGGACGGGCGGGCTGGTTCGAGGGTGTAATCTCCTCGCCGTCGATCGACAGAACCATTGAAGCGGCATACTGCTTGGGCCAGTTGAGAGTGGGATTACCTTCGATAGTATAGCTGATGCCGGGTGTTGCGCCCTTGCTTGCTACGCGGCCATAATCGCTCCAAGGCACACTGTGGCCGATATAGATGTTGGCGGTCATATCCTCGGGAACTTCGATAGTATAGTTATACGAAGATCCCCAGTTTTCGATAGCCTGCTCGGTAGTAACTGCACGGTCGGCAGTCTCGGGAGTGATAAGAGAGTATATATTCCAGCTCGACGAACCCATGTCGGCGATGTAATATCCGTTTGAAGCTGCATCGTTTGCCGAAATCGCTACTTCGGGAGCATCAAGGCGATAGTTTGAGTGTACGCCGGGAGTTGAGGCATAGTTGTCGAGAGGTGTTGCGTTCTCGTCGGTGAGATAGATTACAAAGCTACCGGGACGGAGTTTGTGGGTATAGGTACCGGGGGCAACATTTTCAGTCGTACCGTCCATAAGAACTCGCTTGATATTCTTGTCCACTGTCACTGTTGCAGTCTGTTCGTTGTGAATATCAGAGTTTAGAACCATTACAAACATATCGGTATTATTCTGCAGCATACCTACAGCCATACCGCTGCCATCAGAGCTAACGTTGCTCACACCCTGTGGCAACATTGAGGGGGTAAGACGCAGACAGCCAAGGGGTGTCTCGGGGTTGGTGTGACCTACCTGCAACATCTGTGCCCCAAGGAATACCCATGTGAGAGCCTTCACATCCTTATTGATATTTTTGGCATAGTAATATGTGGCGCTCTTATTGCCGTAGTCGTCAATAGGTGCCATATCGCCGTTGTCACACGATGTGTAAGGCCAGTACTGAAGACCCTGTGCGCCGTAAAGAAGGGCTGCAAAAGCCTGCACTCGCATCCATTCCTCGGTAGGGATAGGATATTTGTAAGTGAAGCTGCCCATTACACCGTCAATGCTGTTCCACTTCACACTCTGGCTGGCGCGTGTAAACGCCCAGAAGCTTGTGTTGTAGGCTTTGGCAAATTTCGATATGATTTCGAGGTTCTGGAAGAAGTTGGGCATCAGCTCCACTTCGCTTTCGTCCTTGGGGTTGTTGCAGCGTACTGCATAGTAGTCGTAGCTGAGCAGACCCATGCAGGTTTCGTTGATATACCGCTCTACATAGTTATCATAGCTTGTTGCGCCAATAGCTGCGGGAGGGGTATTGATATGCAGAAGATTGCCGTAAAGAAGGTGGGTGTTGTCAACCGCACGTACTCGGTCGAGCTTTACGCGTACACTGTTGAAGTGTGTGCAGTGGGGTTCGTCGTAGATGCAGTAACCTGCAAGGTTGGGCGAATGCATGTTCTCAGTAACGTAATTGCGAACATCGTCATTATTGTCCATACCTGCACGCATCATCAGCTTGAGGTTGGTATTCTCAAAGAGATAAATCGGATAACCGTTTACCTCACGGTCGCGGAAAAGGGCAGCCTGGTCTACACCGGCCCATGCGGTACCCTCGGTGATGTTGAAACCGGCCTCGTACATATCCTGGTATTTTTTCTGCAGCAGCTTGGCCGATGCTTCCCAGTCCCAGCCACCGTCTGCACCTTCTATCATTGTATATCCGGCCGAAGTAAATGCATAGATAGGGAATTCGCCGGGCACGGGGTTGATATAAGATGCTATCTTCGAGCGGTCGAGCTGACGCGATGCAAACGAGCTGCCGGTAGTGCTGGCGTTGAAATCCTCGGCCTCGATGATATTATTATCCGAAACTTCAAGGGTTACAGGTCGCGGCGACACTTCGTCCTCTTCGATGCGGACATTCTTTAACTGAATGGTAGAAGTAGGAACAAGGTCCATAAAGTGAAGCCAGAAGAACTGATCGGCCTGGCCGACCTTGTAAATCGGGTTTGTACGGGCTGACTTGATGTTTAATCGCACGGTCTGCCATTTGTCGCTTGCTGGCATGGTTACGGAATAGTCCTTTACATAAGTGCGATCGCCATTCCTACCGGCTTTGTTTACTGTAATGCGGAAATTACCGACAGCTCTGTCGCTCTTGTAATCAAAAGCAACGACTATGTAGTCTTTGTGCAATTCCTGGGTAAGGGGTTTGCACTGCACCGTCGGACGAGTGTCACCAAAGTCATTCTGGGTAGCGGTAAGCGTCCAGACTCCGTCGCCGGCGTTATATTCGATTTTGGAAAATCCGGATTTTTCCGGCAGGGTTTCCTCCAGATCCATTGTATATGGCACGGAGGCAAATGCACAGACGACACACATCAGCGCAATCAGCGAAGCTTGTATTCTCTTCATGTCATGGTATGGTTTAGATTTTTGCTGTAAAGGTAATACTTTAATACGTCACACATTTTTTGATATGTCCCATTTTTTATCAAATACGCGCAACACAGCATCCGTACAGCCGATTATAAACAGATGACACAATTTTTGACACATGCGCAAAAATATGGATTCACAATAAATTTCTAAATTTGTGCATACCTTAAAAACCACATGAACCAATCAATCTCACACATCGCATTTGCCTTGGCCGTAATGGCGGCATCGGCGAATTATGTCTTTGCCGATGGGGTAGATATTTCAAACCGCTGTTCGCTTACCGATACCAAAGCTATATGCTCTTGGGCCTGCGGCGGATTCGAACCGGTATTTCCGGCCGGTGAAGCCGCTGAGAAATGGAGGACGTTCGAACAGGATTTAGACACTCCTGTCGACCTCAGCCTGACTCCGGTCATTGCATACAATCTGTTAGTCCCGGCAGGTCCGGGGCGTGATTTCGACACGCGTCTAACCTTAGTATCATCGACCGGCGAAAGATTTAGTGCTACAGCCCATATCATACCTACCCTCTGGCAGGGTGTTTGTTTCGATATGCACTCTTGTACGTTCCTCAACGATATCGCTTCAATTGAGATTGCTATTCGAAACCTTAGCGACAAACCGTGGGATAAAGCCCGATTCAGCGTCGACAAAGTAGTGGCCGGAAAACCGCTCGATCTCGACTTCGAGGTGTATGGATCGGCTGAGCGCTTCCATACCGAAGGTAAGGCCGCCGTAAGCGGGGTGAATGGTTGCGCAAAGATTGACTTCGACAAGGGCGACAAGGTGAGAATCGAAACTGCAGGTAGCCGCAACCGCATCTATAATCCCGAGTTGACAAAACGCAATACTGTGGCGGTGACAATGACGAATCTCAGCAATGCCGACAGCCTGCGACTCTATATCGATACTGACAGAGGCACAACTGTCTCAAAAGCCATGCCAATGCCGAAAACCGCAGAGCAAGTGCTTTTCAACTTCAGCGATATTGCTGATGCTTCAGGCCGAATTGAGGCTATCACTCTCGAACCTACGGGCGGCAAAGGCTCTATCATCATCGACAGGATATCTTTCGAAAACGAATCTCCGATATGCACATATGCCGGTCGGGTGAGTTCATGTACAGCAACAAAAGATTTTGTCACAGTCAGAGGCGAGGTCGACAGTAAATTCCTCGGCAATGATGCGACCATAGAAATCAGGCATTACCCATTCTGGCAGACCGCTACGCCATTCGACAGTCTCGAACTTCTGTCGCGAATACCTGCAGGGCGTGAATTCAAAACTTCGGACATCCCGAACCGCCGACTCGACGGGCGCATGTCGCACCTGAGCAGCCGCTTTATCGCGGCCCTACGCACTAACGACGGCAGCGTAATACCCTTGGATGAGCCGTTCTTTATCAGCAACTGGCGCGATTTTATCACAAATCCTTACTCGTTTGAGACAAGCGATGCCGAGTTTCGCGTACAAGAATACGGAGCTGTAGGCGACGGAGTTACCAACGACAACGCCGCTATTCAACGGGCTATAGATGCGGCCTCTGCCGCAGGCGGGGGCAAGGTCATTCTCGGCGGTGGTCGCACATATATCGCTACAAACCTTGAACTACGCCGTGGTGTCAACCTCGTGATTGAAACCGGCGCTGTTTTGCGCCAATCCCCCTTATTCGCGCATTACACCGAATACCCACCCGAATACGGCCACGACAATGTGATACCGGATATTCCATGGACCCACTGCATGTATACCAACCGCCCTCTTATCCTGGCCAAGGATACCGACCATGTCAAAATTACCGGCGGCGGTAAAATAAGAATGGACGATGTATACAGCGAAAATCCGCTTTGGAATCACTACGCCCGGGTATGCAGCGACCGCATACATATAGTGCCTATCGCTGTTTGCAATACCCGCAACGTAGAGATTTCAGATATCGATATTGTGCGATGCAACAATTATCACACCATATTCTACCGCGCCGACAGTGTGTTTATCGGCAATCTTAAAATGTACGAGGTAGCTTGTCTGAGTGGCGATGGCCTGAGTTTCGGCAACGCAGTGACAAATGTCCGCGTAGGACGGTGCGTATTCGAATCCAACGACGACGGCATCGTACTGTGCAGCAGCTACAAAGATCCTCGTGGCGGTGTTTGGCGACAGAGGGTCGACTCTATCGATTCATCGGTACGCCACATCGAGGTTCTCGGCAGCTATATCGACTCGTCGCGTGGCGGAGCAGGCAAGGCTATAGCTCTGATTCCGTGGGGCTCGACCAACCCTCGTCAGGACTACAGTGAAATCGACAATATCGAGGTTCGCGACTGTGTTCTTCGCGGAGGGCATTCGGTAGGCTCGTGGTCCGACAATCCTTTCGACGGCAAACCATTCGACAACACTGAGCGCGACGACTACGCTCCGGTCAAGAATCTCAGAATACTCGGCAACGAATACCTCTCGGCGCTGGACCTCAACGGCGTTGTCCCCACCACCCTTATTACCGACTGCGGCCTCAAAGGCAGCAATACATTCAAAAACAGCGACTTCAACGACCGTATGGCATATTGGAGTGCCAATGGTTCTGTTTCGGCGGCTCAGCAAGGCTCCATAGGGCTTATCGACGCATGGCTTTATCAAGGCTTACACCTCGAGCCGGGCGAATACACCATGTCGTGGCAAGGTTCGGGTAAAGTAAAACCCTACGTAGCCGATATAAACGGTAAACGTATCAAGGTCAGTCGCGACGGACGTTTCTCGCTTAAATCTCCGGCCACCGTCCTCGTCGGGGTGAAAGGTAAAAATGCTATAATAAACTCAATCGAAATCAAATAACAATAAATAAATCTTTCATGAAAATCTTACGTTATCTAATGGCAGTTGTTGCACTTGCATTCGCAAGCAACCTGTCAGCGCAGTGGACACCCACAAAAAAAGTATTTGACGTTGCAACACCCAAAATGAAGGTGTTCCTACCCAAAGATGACCTCAACACCGGCCGTGCTGTCGTTGCATGCCCAGGCGGTTCGTACCTCGGCCATGCCATCGGACACGAAGGCTGGGACTGGGCTCCATTCTTCAACAAACAGGGTATCGCACTTATCGTGCTTGAATACACTCTCCCGGCAGGCGACCGCACCAAACCTATCGCCGATGCCGAGGCGGCTATCAAAATGGTTCGCGACAGCGCCGAAGTATGGCACATCAATCCTGCCGAAGTAGGCATTATGGGTTCGTCGGCCGGCGGACACCTTGCTTCTACAATCGCTACTCACAGCACAGCTCCCGAAGTACGCCCCGACTTCCAGATTCTTTTCTACCCCGTTATCTCAATGGACCCTGCGCGTGGCCACCAGCTCACTCACGAAAATTTCCTCGGCAAAAACCCGTCGAAAGAGCTCATCGATAAGTATTCTAACGAAAAACAGGTTACTCCGCAGACTCCCCGCGCTATCATCCTCACATCCGACGACGACGGCGTAAACCCTGCCACAAACTCTGCCCCTTATTACATCGCACTCCGCCAGGCAGGCGTGCCCGCCTGTCTCCACGTATATCCTACAGGCGAACACGGCTGGGGATGCCTGCAGTCTTTCCAGCACCACACTCAGATGCAGGACGATCTCTCGGCTTGGCTTAGAACTTTCTGATAACCTTATATCTAAAACAATATGTTTAAGAAAATATTACTGATTATCGCGCTGCTCTTCTGCACCGGCAACATGGTGTATGCAAAACCCAACAAGAGCAAAGGTAAATCTACATTTACAATGTGGCAGATTCCTGCCCTACTCGGTACAAACATCGGTAACTCTTACGTTTTCCGCACCGCCAACGGCAAGGTGATAGTATTCGACGGCGGCAGACCCGACGAGAGCCTCTTCCTTCGCGGCTTCATCGGTGCGCTCGGCAATGAAGTTGAAGCATGGTTTATTTCGCACCCCCACGACGACCATATGGGTGCGCTTTGGGAGATTCTCAAAGACCGCAAGGGTATGAAGATCAACCATATCTATCACTCTCGCTTCTCGCCCGAACTGATAGCGCTCGAAAAACCATACGACAAGTATGCAATCGATTTCTATGCAGCGCTCGATACCTGCAGCATACCCGTTACCGACCTTCGCGAACCGGGACTCCAAGGTAATATCGACGGCTTCAACTTCAAGATTCTCGGTGTTACCAACGAGGAATTCCACAATAATCCCTACAACAACTCTTCAATGGTAATCAAGGTATGGGACGACAAAAAGGATATGCTCTTCCTCGGCGACTGTGGCGCTGAAGCTGGCAACAAACTCCTCAACGGCCCCTACCGCAAAGACCTTGACAGCGAATACGTTCAGCTTGCACACCACGGTCAGAACGGCTGTACCGAGGAGTTCTACAAAACTATCAAGTTCAGGGTAGCCCTTTGGCCCACAGCATATTGGATCTGGACAAACGACTTCGGTGGTGGCCCCGGCACCGGTACCCTGACTACTGCCGAAACTCGCCGCTGGATGGACGAAATCGGCATCAAAGAGCATCATGTTTACTGCCTCGAAGGCATTTACCGGCTTGACTGACATGGAAATGATTAACAAACTTGCGGCTGCTGCGATTATAGCCGCCGCAAGCACTTCTGCCGTAGCACTCGAACTTCCCGAACAGCTTGGCGACCACGCCGTACTGCAACAGCAATCCGACGCCAAACTCTGGGGCTGGGCGAAACCTGGTGCTACCGTGACCGTTACCCCATCGTGGAACAACAAAAAAGTAAGTGTAAAAGCCGACAACAAAGGCCGCTGGACCGCATATGTAGCCACTCCGGCTGCATCATATCAGCCCTACTCTATCACCTTTACCGAAGGCAAGGATAATATCACTATCAACGATATCCTCATCGGCGAGGTGTGGTTTGCCGCCGGGCAGTCGAATATGGAGATGCCGATGAGGGGTTTCAACTCTCAGCCGGTCGAAGGCGCTGCCGCCGACATTGCTCGTTCGGGCAGTCTGCGCGACCGCGTGCGTATGGCTTATATGGTACGCGACGACCAAATCGAACCACAGGAGCGTATCAAAGGCGAGTGGAAAGTGTCATCGCCTGAAAATACTCCCGAGTTCGGTGCACAGGCCTTCTACTTTGCCCGAGAACTCAACGACCTCATCGATGTGCCGGTAGGCATCATCTGCTCGGCCTATGGCGGCACACAGGTCGAGGGCTGGGTACCGCGCGACATCCTCGACCGCTACGGATATCCAGAGGAGCCGGTTGTCGACAAAATCATGATGCCTGCATACCGCTATACCACAAAGTATACAACTATGCTCTACCCTCTGATAGGTTATACTATCAAAGGTTTCATATGGAACCAGGGCGAGTCTAATGCAGGAAATCCTTCGAACTATGCGCAACTTCTTACCGACATGGTGGCGCGTTGGCGTGCTGACTGGGGCGACAAGGACAATAGCCTGCCGTTCTATCAGACCGAGAATCCGCCTTTCGGCTGGTTTAACCCCACTGCGACTCCGGCTGCAGAAATAAGGGAACAACAGTACATGGCTGTCGACATGATACCCAACAGCGGCATCACATGCACTGCCGACCTTGTTCATCCTTACGAAGAACATGTGATACACGGTTCAATGAAACGCGAGATAGGCGAACGCATGGCTTGGCAGGTTGCTGAGCGCCAATACGGCATCAAAGGCATGCCTTGGCGTTGTCCTACATTCGAATCTATGTCTAAAGCCGACGACGGCTCTGTGCGCGTACGATTCAAGGATGTCGCTTTCGGCCTCATTCCGAATGTTGGTAATGTAGAAGGCTTCGAAGTTGCCGGCGAAGACGGCGTATTCTACCCTGCTCAAGGCAAAGTAGACTGGAATGCCCCCGAGGTAATACTCACTTGCCCCGAGGTCAAGGACATCAAGAATGTACGCTACTGCTTCAAGAATTTCGCTTTAGGCAACCTGCGCAACTCCTACGGTATGCCCGCAGTTCCTTTCCGCACCGACAAACCCGCCAAATAAGCTATCAGATTCAATAATTCTTATATGATAAAGCCTGACTTCGGTCAGGCTTTATCTTTTATATAAATAGGGAAACAGCCGGTAAGATTCACATCTTTCCGGCTGTCATTATGGTAAGTTGATAATTATGTACTTTGAATCCTATAAGTAGTATTTATTTAGGAAGGTTGAAAACGGTTGAGAGTGTGGTCATCTGCTCGTCCGACATGCCGTCGGGAACGAAGCCCATTGAGCGTGCGCACATGTATATGTTCGCGCTCTTGTTGAGCACGTCGATCTGGTCGAATGCGCTCATCACGTCGTTTTCTACAGCGAACACGCCGTGTTTCTCCCACATCACCACGTCGTAGTTGTCGTCGATTGCCTTGATAGTCTCTTCGGCCAGCTCGTTAGACGAGGGAAGCATGTAGGGAACCATTCCGAGGCCGCGGGGTGCGAAAGCCTT
>Ga0073907_1002443_pt1 | contig 18872 bp, 21 predicted proteins | sample GluameincwithD2O_FD_65483 | JGI IMG/M metagenome (GOLD analysis project Ga0073907, IMG submission 65483) | Mouse cecum microbial communities from Vienna, Austria - Glucosamine amended microcosms incubated with D2O | ecosystem: Host-associated > Mammals > Digestive system > Large intestine >... | reverse complement strand
TCGTTACCTCGTCATTACACCTCGGTCACATAGCCACAGCTATGCTCCCTCTGTGTAATAACGAGTTAACTGAAAGATGCTACCACTTTGGATTAACATTTGTTATGAAACACCCTCTAAATTAATCAAATAAATTATCATTTAGTGGCAGCATCAAAAACATGGATATTCTATCGATAATTCTATTATTTATCATATTCACCATTATTTTAGGCAAGTGGATATTATTACTACTGCTCTCGCCCTTAATAATATACAAAAATCACACCGAAAAAAAATCGACTTCAAGACATGACAATGTCATATCCGAGACACCGCCCGCTCTTAAACGACATGGCATAAAACATCATCTGAGGCAGCTCACTGTAGGATATATCCGTTACATAACATTTCAAATTGGATATATTCCGTCTCATCATATCAGAAACTTCATTTACCGACATATTTTAGGAGTAAAATTAGCACCCACCGCCACAATTTATTTTGGAGCGGAAATACGCGGGGCAAATCAACTTCAAATTGGCAAAGGCTCTATCATAGGAGACAAAGCCGTCCTTGACGCTCGACGAGGTGGAATACACATCGGCGAAAATGTTCAATTGGGAAGTTTCGTAAAGTTATGGACCGGTTCTCATGACCATGACGATCCTTATTTCAGAAGCATGCCGGGAAAACGCGGCCCAATCACAATCGGCAACCGCGCATGGATAGGGCCAAGCGTCACAATACTTCACTCTGTAAATATCGGTGAAGGCGCAGTCGTCGCAGCCGGGTCTGTAGTAACTAAAGATGTCGAGCCATATTCAATCGTCGGTGGAATTCCGGCAAAAAAAATAGGCGAACGAAGTCACGATCTTCGATATATATTTGACGGAAGCCACTGCAAGTTTTATTGATATTTCATCACCCCAAAATGCTAAAAAGCAACCGGCAAAGGTTACGCTACATGATATATACCACGACCGAGACAATGATTCTATAAATTATGGATGTATCAATAATAATTGTCAACTATAACACTTGCAAAATGACGGCTGAGTGTATTGACAGCGTCATTGAAAAAACGACAGATTTATCCTACGAAATAATCCTTGTCGATAACGCCTCTACTGATGGCAGTAAAGATTTTTTCACTAACGACAATAGGATAACCTATCTGTACAACGACGAAAATCTCGGCTTCGGTCGCGCCAATAACTGTGGAGTCAAGATTGCAAAAGGACGTAATATATTGTTCCTGAACTCCGACACGCTGCTTATAAACAATGCAGTCAAAATTATGTCAGATTACCTTGATACACATAAGCATGTCGGCGCAGTCGGAGGCAATCTGTATACCCACGACATGAGACCCGGCATGTCTTTTCAACGTTTAAGGCCGTCGTTATCATGGGAAATCAACGATTTGCTACTGAATCTACCCCTTCGTATTCGATACGGAAAAACAGCAACCTATTTCAATACATCCTCGCGACCAATCAAGGTCGGATATATTATGGGGGCCGATTTAACGACCCGTAAAGCAATTGTTGACAAAATAGGTTGTTTTGACCCGCAATTCTTTATGTATTTTGAAGAAACAGATCTGTGTCACCGTATTGCTAAAAATGGGTACAATCTTCATGTGATTCCAACTGCAAAAATAATCCATCATGAGGGAAAAAGTTTTGGAGAAATGACAAAATCCAAACTAAATCCCCGCAAGATTGAAATGTTTGAAACAAGTCGGACAACTTACTATCAAAAAAATTATCCCCTAAAATATAACAGATTGATAACCATAATCTACAAGCTAAATTTACGGATAAAAAAACTGTTTTTCTCAATTTTCAAAAAAACAGATCAATGCCAAGCTATTGAATTGAAAATTCAACTTAACAACTGATTCTTATATTTCCACAACCGCATATCAGTTGGTTATACTTGATATATTTATTGCATTTAGCCGCAATTCACCACGACAAAATTGCAAATCTTAAACAACAATTCAATTTAAACACAATATTTATGGATGACAAGACCATCCTTATCATAAACTTTGCGATTTGGCTTATATCGCTTATTTCATACTACAAAATACGAAAACGGTACACTGTTGGCGTATTTGTGCTAATGCTTTACACCGCGATATCTTATATTGCCATTTCTCTGTTTTTTAACCCTGCTGGAAGGGGTTTATTTACATCCCATGTTACTATGGGGCCATTTATACTCCTATGGTTCATGATTCTAATCTCAATGTATCCTATACTTCGTTGGGAGCGCACAAAAGTTACAGAAATTTGCCTGCCTAACATGCGCTATGTCAGATATTTATGCATTACGATTATAATTCTTTGCGCTATTAAAATTATAACCGTAATTCCAGATATCAAACATGGCGTTTTAATGATGATTTCAGGCAATACAAATCATATTGTCGACAGCTATACAAAATCTTCACTCGCACGAATAGCACGAGTATCAGCATTATCGGGAAATGGCAGCTTTGACATTTTGGCTATTATTACAAATCAAGCAATTGCAATAGCTCCGATACTCACCTTCCTATATTTGTTATATCCTGCAAATCAACGAAATAAATGGATTACAATTGGTCTGCTCATTTCTTTAATGACAAGTCCGCTCATGGGAATTATTAAAAGTAGTCGAGTGAGTATTCTTATCGAAATTCTTACTGTATTATTCACTTTTCTTCTATTCAGACAATTACTTAATCCAAGTTTAAGAAAAAAAATAGTCAAAATCGGAGTTTTAATCTCAACCCCATTCATTATTGCTCTAATAGTAATTTCATTCAGCCGATTTGGAAAGCAAAGTACTTTCCAATATGAAAGATATTTCGCAGAATCTATATTGGTTTTTAATGGATATTGTACTGATGCCGGAGGTACTCGCGAAGGGAATATTACAGCACCACTTCTAAAAGCCGTTGCCGGTCAGAAAGTTCTCAGTGAAAAACAAATGAGATGGCAATATCGACACATGACAATGGACAATTCACGCTTCTCGACTTTCGTCGGAGACTTTGTTCTTGACTGGGGAGTAATACCATCCATTATTATTTTCTTTATACTTAGCATATTCTTTTCTGCTCTGCTAAAACCACGGTCAAGAATTGATTTGTCCCAATTATTCATTTTATACCTCGTCCTCAGAATTAACATCGGCTATTTCCAATATATGTTTTCTGGTCTAAACGGAAATCTCACATGCGTACTTCTTTTGGCACTCTACATATTTTTTAAGCTTGATTTTATCAGGAGACCCCTTCAATACATATCAGCAGTTTCAAATAAGTAAATCTTTTGCAAAAATATTATTTCTCCGCAAAAAGAACTCTATTATATAAGCATGAAAGTTCTATATTCCGGTTTTGCCGACCCAAGCCACTCTGCATTTGGAGGGTATCACAATATATTTAATTTTCCAGCGTGTGAAAAAATACTGTTATCACACAACTATTTTCTTGGCAAACTCAATCGCAAGTACCGGCTACGTCGAATCCCGCTTGGATTACTTGACCTTGACACACGAAGACAACGACACAAGTATGACATAACTCATCTTTTTTATGGAGAAATTACAATGATACCATTTCTGCCATATCCCAAAGATGCCAAACACAAAACCGTAATAACCCTCCATCTTGACATCGAAAAACAACGTTTTCACAAGATATTCCTGAAAAACCTCAAATCCTTTGACGGCATCATTGTCCTAAGCACTCAACAACAAGAATATTACCGCTCAAAACACGGAATTGAGACAACATTCATCCCTCACGGATTCAACACCCCCATTTTCAACTTTAAATTACCCCAAGACACTCACAGTAATTCAATCGATCAGTCCCGCATCAACCTGATAACCTCGGGGAAAAACTATCGCGATTTTGAAACCCTCATTAAAGTAGCAGATCACTTCAAGGATGATAATCGCCTCATCTTCCACATGGTCGGCACACCCGGCGATATTAAACTAAGGCTTGCTGCATTTCCTAATGTCAGAATATATCCACGCATTGACAACGATGAATACTACTCACTTATAAAATCCTGTGATTATGGATTTTTACCGGTGACTTTTGCCACCGCCAACAATGCGTTGCTCGAAGCTCAGGCAATCGGTATAAAATCTATCTTACCACGCATTCCGGGCATACTCGATTACGCGTCTGAGGCCAATATTTTTTATCACGATTATACCGATCTTATCAATATAATCAGCTCGCTAAAAAAATCATCAATTTCTGAAGATATACTCTCCCATTCTCACAAATTTCATTGGGATAACATATACACCCGTCTCAATGAATACTATACCGAACTACTCTCTAAATAGCTCAATGAAAAAAATACTAATTGTTCCGGTCAACTATAATTCTTATGACTACCTTGACTCCTATCTGAAATCAGTCAGCGAGGCTTGGAATATGGCGAAAGACGAGTGTGAGTTAACCGTGTATATCGCCGACAATTCCACTAAACCGGAAGATATTGACTTATCACAATACAACCTTCCCGATTTAAGAATAAAACGCCTTGATAACCTCGGATACTTTGGAGGCGCACTACACGTCATAAACAACTGCGTCGAAGTCAAGGACTATGATTATGTCATCATCAGTAACGTTGACATGACATTTTACAACACGGCACTAAAAGCTCTCTGCGATTTAAAGGTATCTCCTGATGTGGGATGGATTTCACCATATCGATACTCAGAACGTCATAAAGGTCCAATTTGGGTAGAGAAAACAGATCGAATACCAAAATGGAAAATGAAATTGCTTATGTGGCTATTCAAACATCCGCATATTCATAAAATACAAAAGAAGCGAGCCGCTAAACGTTATCGCGATATAGCAACTGCTGATTTTCTTGTCTCTAAAGAAATCTATTGCGGATGTGGTTCATGTTTCATACTATCAAAAGCGTTTTTTAACGTTTATACCAACTTAGAATATCCTATATTTCTTTATGGCGAAGAAATATTTATCGCAGAACTTGCAACAATAGCACATCTGAAAGTAAGATATGAGCCAAGTATAAAATTGACAAATATCGGTGAAGTGTCTACCGGAACCGTGGATTCAAAACGGATATGTCAATATAATTACGAGGCTCTTAATTATCTATATAACCGTTTTTTCACTCAAAGCAAATAATCTGCTTTTCACAGTTACCACATGAATCCATTTAAAACAGCATGGAGACACACAATCGGACATAAGTTTTGGCTATTTATAGGGACGTTTGTCATGGGAATAGGCGGCTCAGTGGCAGCCACTTTTGTTACCGACGACGAAGTCAGTTCAAAACTTGAAAAGATTATTGTCAACATCTTTTTCATAATAGGCGGAATCGCAGTCACTTTTGTCGTCATATACCTTTGGCACCTGACGGCTGCGGTTTATGAATGGGTTCACAACCGATGGGTTGAGGCCAAATGCATCATGGCTTTGAAAAAAGCCAACGAGTATCGGGCAAACGCCAATTCAATAAATATCGAAGGAATGCATGAGGACGAGTTCAGGGATTTTCTAAAAATCGGATGCGAGAACCTCAAGGATGCGTTTAATGACTTCACCGACTCCGACTGCGGGGTGTCGATAAAGGTCAGCGTGGCTGAGACAAGCAGCAACTGGGAAACATGGGCATTCAAAAACCATTGCAGAGCAAGCGGAAGGGATGGACGGGAGACCACGACTTATGAGAACAAGAAACATCTCGTCAGGCAAAACACAGCATATATCGAGGTTCTTAACCAGCTTTATGAAAATAAGCCATTAGGATATATCAACAATGATGTGAAACATTCTCCCGACTACCACTCGTCAAGCACGGGATGTTATGACAAGAAGTATGATTATAATAGTGAGTGTGTTTACCCTATTGTCCCTTTAGGCAACAGAGACGAGGCTACGAATGAGACCTACGGATTTGTATGTATCGACAGCTACAAGACAGGAGTGTTTTCAAGGGAAATGAACGGATTTGACATTTTGGTATCTTACGCCGATATGTTTTACTGCCTTTTCAAAAAACGTCAAAAAAAGTAATTCATGTCAAAAAAAACGCCATTCTATATTCATTGTGACAGCGAGGATGAATCAGTCACTGTCGTAACAAAAAAACGCAAAAGTGTTAAGAATTTGTCACCAAGAAACGGCAAATATGTAATCGTCCATAGTATTTCCAATGATGAAATCGACAGTGTGAATGAAGTTCGCGTGACATTAGAACCAGTCACACAGACTAAAAGGCGCCATGAAACCATTAAAACATTCCTTCGCCTCATTTTCAATACCCAAAAAGACGAGAAAATATGACCGACTACGGACTGGTGTCGATTATTACACCTTCTTTTAATTGCGCGCAGTTTATCGGCGAAACCATCGAGTCTATTCTTGCACAGACTTACCAGAACTGGGAACTGCTGATTACCGATGACTGCTCGACCGATGACTCGCGGGAAGTGATTGATAAGTATGCGACCCGCGACCCGCGCATCAAGCTGCTGAAACTCAATCAAAATTCAGGCGCGGGAATCGCCCGCAACCATGCCATAAAAGAAGCTCGCGGGAGATTCATCGCCTTCTGCGACAGCGATGACCGTTGGCTGCCCGAGAAACTGGAACGACAGCTTGAAGTAATGGCGCAATCAGGCAAAAAGGTATGCTATTCATCCTATTACACCTGTGACGAAAACGGAAACAACACCGGGCTCGTAGTTGCCTACAAATCGATAAACTACCGCGAAATCTGTCGTGACGACAGCATCGGGTTCCTGACATGCATCTACGACACTGACGGAATAGGGAAAATCTACCTGCCATCACTACGCAAGCGTCAGGACTGGGGCATGAAGATATTGCTAATGCAGAAATGCCGCGAAGCCATCGGGATTATCGAACCGCTTGCCATCTACCGCTTACGCAGCAATTCCCTCTCGGGCAACAAGACAAAATTGGTAAAATATAATGTCAGGGTCTATCGCGAAGTATTGAATTACAACATCATCCATGCATGGCTGAAATTTCTATTTGATTTCATGCCGCATTACATAGCTAAACGGCTGCGGCTGAAAATCATAAATCAATAAACCCCATCTAAAAATCCGCTGACCCGGATGGAGGGTGTGTATATAAAAAAACTGCGGCTCGGCGGGAGTCGCAGTTGATAGGTTAATCGGTTGTGGGCGCTGAGGGATTCGAACCCCCGACCCTCTGCTTGTAAGGCAGACGCTCTGAACCAGCTGAGCTAAGCGCCCGATTAAAATGCTTTTCGGCGAGAAGGAAACCAATCATTAACCTTGTAGATGGCAATCATCGCTATGATTGCGTCATCGACTTTGGGAGTTGTGGGCGCTGAGGGATTCGAACCCCCGACCCTCTGCTTGTAAGGCAGACGCTCTGAACCAGCTGAGCTAAGCGCCCTTTCCCGTCGAAAGCGATGCAAAGGTACGACGTTTTTTTGAACCGACCAAATTTTTCGGCAATTATTTTTGAAAAAAATTATACAAAAAATTTCGCGATGTGGATAATTGTCTGATTTGTAGTCGGTTGTTTTCTTATTGCTCACGGCGTTATAAAATGTGCCATTGGTTAAAGTTTTCTTAATTCTGCCGAAACCTACTTTAAACCGTGTTTTTTTACTATATTTGTGTATCGTAAACTCTAATTCATAACATAATGGCTAAAGTATTAGGTGCAGTCGAAATAAACAAGGAGCGGTGCAAAGGGTGCGACTTGTGTGTCGTGGCTTGCCCGTGTGATGTTTTGAGCCTCCAGCCTGAGGAGGTCAATGACCGTGGGTATCATTATGCGTTTGCGGCGGCTGCCGATAAATGTATCGGTTGTGCGGCCTGCGCGACGGTGTGTCCCGACAGTTGCATCACGGTTTACCGCGTGGTGGAACGATAGGCGAGATTGTCATCCTTATTATTAAAAATAGAAACAGGCAGAAATTCTGACATATAATATTACAGAATGGAAGAAGAAATCAGATTGATGAAGGGCAATGAGGCTGTGGCTCATGCGGCTATCCGTTATGGTGTCGACGGCTATTTCGGTTATCCGATTACGCCCCAGAGTGAGATACTTGAAACGCTTGAGGCCGAAAAGCCTTGGGAGACGACAGGCATGGTTGTCCTTCAGGCCGAGAGCGAGGTTGCCGCGATCAACATGGTGTATGGCGGCGCGTCTACGGGCAAGGCGGTCATGACATCGTCGTCAAGTCCCGGTATCAGTCTTAAGCAGGAAGGCATTTCCTATATTGCGGCCGGCGAACTCCCGGCACTTATTGTCAACTGTATGCGCGGGGGACCCGGTCTCGGTACGATTCAGCCTTCTCAGAGCGATTATTTTCAGGCTACTAAGGGCGGTGGTCACGGGGACTATCACCTGATTGTGCTTGCTCCCGCGACCGTTCAGGAGATGGCCGACTTTGTGGGACTCGGATTGGATCTCGCTTTCAAGTACCGCAATCCGGTCATGATGCTTGCTGACGGTGTTGTCGGGCAGATGATGGAGAAAGTCATGCTTCCTCCGATGCGCCCGCGCCGCACTGACGAGGAGATTGCCGAGCAATGTCCGTGGGCCGTTACCGGAAATCCTGAGGGCCGCAAGCCTAATGTTCTGACAACGCTTGAGCTTGATTCGGCCAAGATGGAGAAAAACAACGAGCGTTTTCAGGAGACCTATCGTCTTATCGAGGCCAACGAGGTGCGCTATAAGGAATTTTATACCGATGACTGCGACTATCTTATGGTTGCATTCGGGTCGGTTGCCCGCATCTGCCAGAAGGCGATGGAGGATGCCCGCGAGCAGGGTGTCAAGGTGGGACTTATCCGTCCCGTGACCCTGTGGCCATTCCCTTATGACGCTATCCGCGAGGCGGCCCGCAATGCCAAGGGGATTCTCTGTGTCGAGCTTAATGCCGGCCAGATGATTGAAGATGTGCGCTTGGCTGTGGGGCTTGACATCCCGGTTAAGCACTATGGCCGCATGGGCGGCATTGTCCTTGACCCGCAGGAGATTCTTGACGGGTTCTACAAGGAGTTTCCCGAGGCAAAGAAAATATAAATAATTCAACTTTCGCAAGCTCAGATTGAAGTGAATAAAGAAAAATGTGAATTCAGGCTGCGCCTGAGTGAAGATAACGGCTTATCTGTGAAAAACGGTGTCGTTTTCATCTTTCACCTTTCACTGTGAGCGAGTTGTTAACTTGCGAAACTTAAATAAGTTAATAGAGAAAATTTATGACTCTTGACGAAATAAAGAAGGCCGAGAATATCGTTGCAGCCAAGCCGCGCTTGCTCAATGACAGCACTATGCATTATTGCCCGGGGTGTTCCCACGGCGTTGTACACCGTCTTATGGCCGAGGTGATTGAAGAAATGGGGCTGGAGCACAACTGTATAGGTGTCGCGCCTGTCGGATGTGCTGTCTTTGCCTACAATTATATAGACATAGACTGGATTGAGGCCGCCCACGGGCGCGCTCCGGCCGTGGCGACTGCCGCCAAGCGGCTCAATCCCTCCCGCATGGTATTCACTTATCAGGGCGACGGTGACCTTGCCGCTATCGGAACAGCCGAGGCACTTCACGCATGCAACCGGGGTGAAAATATCGTGATTATCTTTATCAACAACGGTATTTACGGTATGACCGGCGGGCAGATGGCTCCGACCACGCTGCTTGGGATGAAGACCGCGACATGCCCCTACGGCCGTCGTGCCGACCTCAACGGCTACCCGCTTGCCATATCTCCGCTCATCGCGCAGCTTGACGGTTCGTGCTACGTCACCCGTCAGGCCGTCCACACCGCCGCCGCTGTCAAGAAGGCCAAGAAGGCTATACGCCATGCCTTTGAAAACTCGATGGCGGGACGCGGGACATCGCTCGTTGAAATCGTCGGCACCTGCAACTCGGGTTGGAAAATGACACCCGCGCAGGCCAATGAATGGATGGCCGAGCACATGCTTGAAAAATATCCTCTCGGAGACATTAAGGACACCACAAAGGAATAATCGACATGAAAGAAGAAATAATCATAGCTGGTTTCGGCGGACAGGGTGTGCTGTCAATGGGCAAGATTCTGGCATACGCCGGACTGATGGACGGTCTGGAAGTGACGTGGATGCCTTCCTACGGGCCTGAACAGCGTGGAGGCACGGCCAATGTGACTGTCGTGCTCAGCGACCGCGAAATAAGTTCGCCGGTACTCAACACGTTTGACACTGCCGTGATTCTGAACCAGCAGAGTCTCGACAAGTTTGAACCGAAGGTAAAGACGGGCGGAACGCTGATTTACGACCCTTACGGAATCCACCGCCTTCCCACCCGTACCGACATCAGCATTATCCCGGTCAACGCCATGGAAGCGACACTTGAGCTGAAAAATTCCAAGGCTTATAACATGGTACTTCTCGGCGCGCTGCTCAAGTCGCGCGGCCTCGTGCCCATCGACGCGGTAATGAAAGGGTTGAAAAAGACCCTTCCTGAGCGTCATCACCACTTGCTGCCGCTCAACCATGACGCAATCCTCAAGGGGATGGAGCTGGTTAAGTGAAAAATTCATAATTCATAATGCGCAATTCATAATTCATAATCTGTGGCTTGTTACCATGTCGGCAGATTATGCATTATGAATTGTGAATTACAAATAATTATGACTATCTTTGCAAAAATTTTTCCCGCTTAATATGGATCAGGAATTAAAGAAAAATCTTGCAAACGACCCTGACGGTCTTCTGACCTACGAATATATCGCCAACCACATAGGCGGTTGTGACGATATAATGGATGACCTTGTCGACAACATGATACTGGTGGATACAACAGGCCAATTTCTTGTCAGTGCCGCCCGCTATCTTTATGCCATCGACCCTGAAAAATACTCGGCTCACATTAACAAGCTCATTGCCACAGCGATAGAGAAAGACCGTGAACGCCGATACATCGGCGACCTGCTCCAGAGCATCTGGGGGGCCGACTATGCCGACCGTGTAGATGAACTTAACAGCACCGACGATAATTTCCGTCGCATCTACAAGCGCATGTTCCCTGTTGCCGGTCTCTAAGATTCCTGCAAAACAAGATGAAACGTATTGTATTTACCCTGTTCGCCGCGTTGTTTATTGCGGCGACAGTTGTTTATGCCAAGAATGATAAATCAAAAGAAATAACAATGGCTACTGCTGAAAACGGCGACGTGAAAGTTCTCGTCAAGACTACCGAGGGGGATATCACAATTCTTCTTTATGGTAACACCCCGGCCCACCGTGACAATTTCGTGAAATTGGTCAAGGACGGATATTATAACGATGTTTTGTTTCATCGCGTGATTGACAAGTTTATGATTCAGACCGGCGATCCCGACTCGAAAGGCGCGCCTGCGGGGAAACGTCTCGGAATGGGTGGTCCCGGCTATGAAATCGATGCCGAAATCCTGTGTCCCGAGCATTTTCACAAACGTGGTGCGCTTGCCGCCGCCCGCTCGGGCGACGAGGTGAACCCCGAGCGTAAGTCAAGCGGGTCGCAATTCTATATCGTGACCGGTAAGACTTTCAGCGAAGGCCAGTTGAAGCAGATGGAACGCCAGATGGAGATGGGCCACAAGCAGGATGTGTTCAACCGTCTTGCAAATGAGCATCGTGCTGAAATCATGCAGATGCGCCGCAACCGCGATGCCGAAGGGCTGCGGATGCTGCAAGACTCCCTTGCTGCCGAGACCGAGAAAATTACGGCCAATGACACCGTAGGGTTCACTGCTGAACAGCGTCAGGCTTATACCACTGTCGGTGGCGCGCCTCATCTCGACGGCACCTATACCGTTTTTGGCGAGGTTGTTGACGGAATGGATGTGGTTGACCGCATCGAAAAGGCCGCTACTGATGCTGCCGACCGTCCTACCCGTGACATCAAAATCATTTCGATGAGCCTACTCTGACCTGTCATGATAAAATTTACCCGCCACACTCTTGACAACGGCCTGCGGATAGTCCATAACTATGACCCGTCGACAGCGATGGTCGCTGTCAACGTGCTTTATGACGTGGGGTCGCGTGACGAGTCGGCCTCCATGACCGGCCTCGCGCATCTTTTCGAGCACCTGATGTTTGGCGGGTCGGAGAATATTCCCGATTTCGATGCGGCGATAGAGAATGCAGGAGGCACCGATAACGCATGGACAAGCGCTGATTTTACCAATTTCTACGACGTTGCTCCTGCGTCCAATGCCGAGACGCTGTTCTGGCTCGAAAGTGACCGCATGCTGAGCCTGTCATTCAGTCCGCGCGCCCTTCAGGTGCAGAAAGGGGTTGTCATAGAGGAATTCAAGGAGACGCACCTCAACCGCCCATACGGTGATATGGGGCATCTGCTCCGTGACCTGCTTTACAGGACTCATCCCTATAGATGGCCCACTATCGGACTGGAGGTTTCCCACATAGAGAAGGTCTCCATCGATGACATCAAGGATTTTTATTTTTCCCACTATGCGCCCAACAACGCTGTCCTTGCCGTCAGCGGAAACATAACTGCCGACGAGGCCATGCGTCTCGCCCGCAAGTGGATGGGCCCGATTCCGCGCCGCGAAATTGCGCCGCGATTATGGCATCCCGAGGCTCCGATAACCGAGCCTCGCCGCCGGGTGGTTCATGCCCGCGTCCCGCAGGCCATGATTGTGGTGGCGTTTCCCATGCCGGCCTACGGCAAACCGGGGTATCTCGAATGCGATATTCTGACCGATATTCTTGCCGCAGGTCGTGCGTCGCGTTTTTTCCGCCGACTGGTAATGGGAACCGACATTTTTACCGATGCCGATGCCTCGATTTCGGGAAATGAGGAAGAAGGTTTCCTAATGCTGACGGGAAGACTCGCCTCGGCTGATGACGAGACTGTGGCCCGTGCAGAAAAAATGCTGCTTGACGAGGCGATGCCGCTCGCCGGAGAAGGGAACATACTGCCCGCTGAACTTGAACGCGCCAACAACAGATATGAGAGCGACTTTACTTTCTCGTCGATGAGCTATCTCGCCAAGGCACAGGCCCTCGCGATGGCCGAAATGCACGGCGAGGATGTGAACGACATTATCGAGCAACGCCGCGCGGTCACGCTCGAAGGTCTCCGCGCGACAGCCGCCCGTGTCATCAATCCTGTTTCATCGGTCACAATACATTATCTGCCGCAATTGTAAAATTTTATTCGATAAACAGATGGCGTTGCAAAACAGAGTTTTGCAACGCCATCTGTTTATCGAATAAGTTTTTTCCCGTGCTGTCAGGCACATGCCGCATCTTTCAGGCGGGATGTCTCAAAAGGCACGGGGAGAATGCCGGTGTACCGGCATTCTCCCCGTGGAAGATTTTTATATCAGGGCTGTGGATTAGCCGTTGACTTTCTTCATGTGAGCGATGAGGTCGAGAACCTTGTTAGAGTAACCGATCTCGTTGTCATACCAAGAAACTACCTTAACGAAGGTGGGAGTCAGCTGGATACCTGCCTTAGCGTCGAAGATAGAGGTGAGGGGGCAGCCGAGGAAGTCGCTCGAAACGACAGCGTCCTCAGTGTAGCCGAGGATACCCTTGAGTTCGCCTTCAGCGGCTTCCTTCATAGCGGCGCAGATTTCCTCGTAGGTAGCGGGCTTAGCGAGGTTGACAGTGAGGTCAACAACAGAAACGTCGAGGGTGGGGACACGCATCGACATACCGGTCAGCTTGCCGTTGAGTTCGGGGATAACTTTGCCTACAGCCTTAGCAGCACCGGTCGACGAGGGGATGATGTTGCCTGAAGCGGCACGGCCACCACGCCAGTCCTTCATTGAGGGACCGTCGACAGTCTTCTGAGTAGCGGTGGTAGAGTGAACGGTGGTCATGAGACCTTCAACAACGCCAAACTTGTCGTTGAGCACCTTGGTGATAGGAGCGAGACAGTTGGTGGTGCAAGAAGCGTTAGAAACGAATTGAGTACCCTTAACATACTTGTCGTGGTTAACACCGCAAACAAACATGGGGGTGTCGTCCTTAGAAGGAGCCGACATAACTACATATTTAGCACCGGCTTCGATGTGAGCCTGAGCTTTTTCTTTGGTCAGGAAGAGACCGGTAGACTCAACTACATATTCGGCACCTACAGCACCCCAGCCGATTTCAGCGGGATTCTTGCATGCGGTAACGCGGATGGGCTTGCCGTTAACGATGAGAAGGTTTTTCTCTACGTCGCACTCTACAGTGCCGTCGAAACGGCCGTGCATAGTGTCATACTTCAGCATATAAGCCATGTAGTCTACGGGAAGAAGGTCGTTGATAGCGACTACTTCGATGTCGTCACGCTTGGTCGAAGCACGGAACACGAAACGTCCGATGCGGCCAAATCCATTAATACCTATTTTAGTCATAGTTTTATATAAAATTGGGTTATAACTCTCTTTATGATAATGCTTTCGGCACTGATGTGCCTCAAGGCTTGTTTTTCGCGTGACAAAATTACTAATTTTTTTTTATATTGAACTATATTGCCCTCACATTTATTATAAAAAAAGTTATTATGCCAAATCTTGAGTAAATTTAGTTAAATTTGCACATAGATAAAGATTTTTGAAACACCTATTAAAAATATGTATATATGTCCAACCTACTGAAAGAATTCAAAGAGTTTGCAATGAAGGGCAACGTCATCGACATGGCAGTCGGCGTTGTCATCGGTGCCGCATTCGGCAAAATCGTGTCATCGCTCGTCGACGACATCATCATGCCCCTCGTCGGTGTCGCGACCGGCGGCATGAATTTCACCGACTACAAGTGGGTGATTCAGGAGGCGGTGTCGCAAGGGACTGAAATCATCAAGCCGGAAGTCACCATGAACTGGGGCGCGTGGGTCCAGACGATAGTCGATTTCCTCATTGTCGCGTTCTGTATCTTTATCGCCATAAAGTTTATGAACAAGCTGCGCCGCAACAAGGAGGAAGAAGCCGCTGCTCCCGCCCCGGCACCCGAACCCACCAAGGAAGAAGTGCTCCTGACCGAAATCCGCGACTTGCTGCGCCGGCAGAACGACTTGAAAAAGTAACGTCGCGACCTTTTTTTTGCGTTGCCGCCCGCTCTGATTGACGGTTTTGCGGGGTTTTGAGGGCTTTGAGGTCAGTATCGCAAAAAAGTTCCCCAAAAATTTGCGGGAATGAAAAAAAACATCTACCTTTGCCCCACGAAAACCAAACAAACAGTTTTTGGAGAGATGGCAGAGTGGTCGATTGCGGCGGTCTTGAAAACCGTTGAGGGTCACACCTCCGGGGGTTCGAATCCCTCTCTCTCCGCCAATAGTAAATATAAATCCGCTGTAAATCAAATATTTGCAGCGGATTTAATTTTTAATACATACAAATACCCATACAATTTGTAGGCGAAACCTCATTACATACAAGGCAGTCGGTATCATAGAAAATCATTTCCACTGGCTAAGGTTTCTTGGGATGTCAGGAGGGAAAATAAAGTTTCCCTTTTCTTCAATCAACAGCACCGGGACGAATTTCTTCCGCAGACTTCGCCCTTCACCGGATATTTCGGCTTAAGCCCGTATATCTTGTTTTGGTTGTTTTCTCATTCGCCCATACCATCACAGTACTTTCTCTCGTTCCATATCCAGGCATCTGATTTTGTCGGGAATGTTTTCACATTGCCACTTTTGCCGCATAAGAGCATAATCCTGTCATCCTAAATTTGCTAAGTGCTTGAAATTTCGGAATATTCTATTTGTAGGGCCTTAAGGTCAAAAATAAAATCATAAGATTTTTTGAAGAAAAGTGTTCTGAATTTCGTGATGACTTATGAAGTCATATTAACTTTGCGGAGTCTCACAGAGATAAACCGAGTATGGCCATACTCCATGTTGCCTTTATCGAACACAGTTGTCTTTAATGCCCTACGTTGCCTTTAGCGAACTTTTCCCAACAATTTAACATCACACCAATATGGAAATACAGCCATTATTATCTAAACCGGTGTGGCAGATGACAGGGGAAGAGCTATTGTTTCTCTCCCGGCAGACAGCCCATATCGACAGCCATACCGCTTCTACACAGGAAACACCGACCGAAAAGAGATATGTTTACGGCATTGCCGGGCTATGCGAGATATTCGGTTGCAGCAAACCTACCGCTATCCGCATCAAGAAAAGCGGTAGAATTGACAAAGCGATAACACAAGTAGGTCGTAAAATTGTGATTGACGCGGAGCTTGCGTTACAGCTTGCGTCATCTAAACCCAAACCGAACAAACGACATTAACCGAAAGACAGTATCGGGAATGGCAATTCATTTCCGACTGCCGGAGTTGCGCCAACGCTTAAACGCTTCGGCGTGGCTCCCGGCCACTGTCAATCTTAATCCTGAAACACAATGTTCAATACATACAGTTATAACAAACGACTTCATGGGCCGTTAGCCGCAGGATGCGGACTGGTTGAGGAAGATAACAATTCCGACACGAACAATTCTGCCCAACCGATAGCGGCACCTTCTTTCCCTCTTGATGTATTTCCTGGGAAAATCCTCGACATCATAGTGTCGCTCAACGAGTACGAGAATTACAACATCGACTTCATGGCTGCCTCATTCTTCACTGTTTTTGCAGCTGCGATGGGGAACACTTGGTCTGTCCGGTTCATGACCGGATGGGTGAGTCGTCCTATTATATATATGGTGTTGGTCGGATCGCCGAGTTGCGGCAAGACTCCGCCGTTGCAACAGGCAGTCACGCCATTGCTCAAACTCGATGGAGAATATGACCGGATATATTGCAAGGAGATGGAGGCATACCGCAAATGGGAACGAATGTCGGCGAAGCAACGTGAGAAAAACGCTCTCCCCGATGAAATGAAGATGCCTCAAAGAAAATGCCATGTCGTGGTTGACTCTACCATCGAGGCAATGATTGGGGCAATGCGCGACAACCCTCGTGGAGTGCTCATATATAAGGATGAGATAGACACCCTTCTATCCAACTTCAACCGCTACAACGGGTCTGACGAGAGTTATTTTCTCAGCCTGTTCAGTGGCATACCGTTCAAATACAGCCGGAAGTCAAACAGCGAGCATATCTTCCTTTCCAATCCGTATTGTTCCATAATCGGCTCCACCCAGCCAGGAAGACTCTGCGAGCAGTTCGGAGGAAAACGCATGATGAACGGTTTTTCGTCACGCTTCCTTAAGGTCTATCCCGAAATCAACGAAATGCCGTCATGGAGCGACACCTCTATGCCGGAAGGGATTCTTGAGGAATGGGAGCGCATTATACGAAAGGTTGTAGGCATCGATCCGCCAACAGACCATGAGGGGAAAGCAGACTCAATCGAGCTTCCGTTTTCCCACGGTGCGAAGCTCAGGGTCATAAGCTGGAAAGATGAGGTCAACAATATGGCTTACTCGGGTACTGATTCGGATTCGGTACGGGCACTATGCGGAAAACTGGAAACATACCTTATTCGTTTCTGCCTTGTGATACAGGTAATGCGCGGCATCTGCGGAGAATCGGGCATGAATGAGATTGACGAGAAAACCGCTGAACTCGCTATAATGCTGACAGAATATTTCCGCAACATGGAAAGTCGGATTGCACCGGAGATAGATGCCGGAATACTTAACAACCGCTTTACTATGCTTCTCGGGAATCTTCGTGATTCGTTCACGACATTTCAGGCTGTCGCGGAGGCATTGAAACTCGGTATCTCTGAATCATCGGTCAAGCGATTCTTGAGAAATGGCGGCAGGGACTTTATCATGAAAGAGTCACATGGCCGTTATCGTAAAATTTGAATTATGCGGTGACACTCTGAACTTTTGACACTTTGACATTATCGGAGTAGTCGGGTAAGACAGTTGAAAATATGGTCTTTCAAACTCTGATTTGGAGACAAACCTTGCTATGCAAGATATGCCGCTTGTGTCCACAACGGCAATCCCGCCTCCCCAAAGGTGAGGGTCAATACCGCTCGAAACTCGCAGTCTTTTGATTCGATGAATCATGATCCGAAGGCCAATGATGCCACAAGCAATCATTCATTGTGCAATATATCATTGTGCAATATATCATTGTGCAATGCAACATGAACCGAAGTGTATGGAGTGATTGGACGTGTGACATTGTTCATCGAGCGGCCAATAAAGTGTCACATCAAGATATAATCGCATTAATACATCATTACATCAAATCATCATTGCATAAAGACAATATCACTATGTCTGATAATAAAACCATTACCATAAAAGTCCGTGTTGACTCACAGACCCTTGCAGCCATGCAGTCAAGAGCCGACATATACACCAAAGGCAATCTCAGCGCATTTATACGTTGTGCATCCCTCAGTTATAACGAGGCGCAGGCCGCCCTTAGAGACAATCCTCAACTGTCGGCGTTGCTTAACACCGCAATCAAGCAGATTGGCAGGTTAGGAACCAATACCAATCAGATTGTGAAACACATCAATGAGCAACAGAAACTCTTTCCCTATTCGCTGAGATCATCAGACCTTCTTCCTTTCAGTCAGTATAGCGAGGACATTGAAAAGATAAAGCAGATGCTTGCCTATCTGTATAATATGATAAACTCCGAGAAATGATAGTCAAGAAACTCAGCGACGTTTCCGGTGGAGGCTTTCCCGGCGCACGCTATAATGAGATGAAGGTAGCCGCCGGAGTAGCGCGGCTCATGGCGATGGAGAATGTCAGCGAGACGCTGCGCCACAATGTCGAGACTCTTCATTGCTTTGGACTCGATGCCTCGGCAGAAGTCGAGCGGTATCTGAAAGACCGTTCGCAGACTTATGGCAACACGAAGACTACCCGATTCCAGTTCCATGTTTCGGCATCGGT
>Ga0073907_1002405_pt1 | contig 19162 bp, 21 predicted proteins | sample GluameincwithD2O_FD_65483 | JGI IMG/M metagenome (GOLD analysis project Ga0073907, IMG submission 65483) | Mouse cecum microbial communities from Vienna, Austria - Glucosamine amended microcosms incubated with D2O | ecosystem: Host-associated > Mammals > Digestive system > Large intestine >... | reverse complement strand
CAAATCTGTACATGCTTGCCAGGGCGGGCGGTTCCCTATGCCCCGCCTAAGGTTTTTGCGCCCTTCGACCGGGCTGGGACTGGAAAAGCGAGGAATTCATCCCCCAATATGGTCCTTTATGGGACGTTTCCACTGCCTTCGTCTGTTTGCCTGGTTTTTACCTGCTTTAATCAGTGCTTCCTTAAAAAAGTTTTGAAAAACTCCTGATTGAAAACGAAAGGAACCCCTCCTGGGTTCCTCTCGTAACTCTCTTCCTTCCCGTTGCGTCAATCTTCTGCGTTTTTTGACACGCTGCGGCGGACGGACCTCCGGGGAGGTCCGCCCGCCTTTCATTCCGCCGCGATGGCCCGGATGTCCAGCAAATCCCGCATTACACGGTTCGCCGTCCCGGCTCCGGAGGGGGCATAGAGAACGCTTGTGACCCCTGCGTTTGCGGCGCAGTCCACATCCAGCGTCCGGTCCCCCACATAATAGACCCGGTCCCGCTCCAGGCCGTGGGCTTCCATCAGATAGAGCAGGGCGTCGGGGGCGGGCTTCCGGGGAAAGCCGTTGAGACTGGAGACCACCTCCCGAAAAAAGCGGTCCAGCCCCAGATGCTTCAGAACCGGAGCCGTGGTGCTGCCCCGGTGGGTGTAGACAAAGTGGACCGCGCCCAGGGCGGCGGCGGCCTCCAGAGCCTCCCGGGCGTGGGGCATGGCGGCGATCTCCGGATACCGTGCGCCGCTGATTTCGGAATAGCGGCGTTTGATGTCCGGAAAGGTCCGGCCGGTCTCTGCCGCCGCGCGCTGAATCACCTGGCTGACGGAGCCCTCTGTGGCCTGGCGGCGAATCTCGCCGGCGTCCATGGAGAGGCCCAGCTCCTCCAGCGTCTGGCAAAGACTGGAGACGATGACGCCGTAAGAGTCCAGCAGCGTGCCGTCCAGGTCCCAGATGAATGCTTTACCCGTCATATGCGGTTCCTCCCTGTGTTCAATGGATGTCCCGGCCATTATAACAGCTCCCGGAAGCGCTGTCCAGAGGAGGGAGCGAAAAAGCGCCGCCTGTTCTAAGGACGGCGCTGCGGTTCGTTTTGCTTTTTCTGGGGCCAGATCAGGCTGGCCCCGGAGAGGAGAAGGTACACGCCGAAGGGCTTGCGCAGCAGCTCCACATCCACGGCGTTGGAAATCCAGGCCCCGATCAGCGCGGCGAGGACAGCGATGGGCACGGCGGATTTCAGCGTGGGCTTGTCCAGATATCCGCCCCGGGCATGGCAGACCAGGGCGCTGGCGGCGGTGGGGAGGAAGAAGAGCAGGTTTACTCCCTGGGCCGTCCGCTGGTCCACCCCCAAAAACAGGGTCATCACCAGCAGCAAAAGGGTTCCGCCTCCCACGCCCCAGGCGGAGATCACGCTGGCCCCCAGGCCGCAGAGAAAGGGAATCAGCCAATCCGTCACAGCAGATATTTCACCCCCGCATAAAAGAGAAAGACGGCAAAGAGCCACTTGAGAACCGTGGTGGAGACCCTGCCGTAAAGCTTTCCGCCCAGCCAGCCGCCGAGAAGTCCTCCGGCGAGGTAAGGAAGCGCCGTCCAAAGGGACACGCCTCCCCGCCAGACGTACACTGCCGCCGACACCAGACACACCGGGAAGATCACGCCCACGCAGGTGGCGTAGAGCTTCCTCTGGCTCAGCTCCCCCCAGCGGGAGAGAATGGGCAGGAACACCATGCCCCCGCCGCCGCCGAATAGTCCGTTCGCCAGCCCCGCCGCGCCTCCGGCGATTCGGGCCGCCCGGTTTTCCTTCATGCCGCCGCCTCCTTTCCTATGTACCTCCCCGGGAAGGGGAGGCAAGCCGGTTTATTTCAGCTTGAAGCTCTGGCAGTCGGTGCACTCCACCATGGTGGGGTTGGTCTCATGGGTGCCCACCTGAATGGTGCTCAGGCCGCAGTAGCCGGTGTCCTGGCAGTGGTTGGCGCAGTTGTTCACCGTGCACTTGATGCTCTGGTTGGGCGTGCAGGCGCAGCCGCCGTTGGTGCAGTCCTTGGTCATGAGTTTGGTCCTCCCGCGTGAAGATTTTCAAGGCGCCGGGGTCCGCCGTTCTTCCCCAGTGTGAAGAGGCCCCGACACCGTCTCCACGTTTGATGAAAGCCCGCCGTTCCATCAGCGCTCTCCTAGTGTGCGCTTTGACGTGGGGAGTATGCGCGGTTTGAGACGGTGAAAAAATTGGCATCAAACTTCAAAGGTGACGCGTTGGAGCTAAGAGGGGCAAGGTCCTTTGCGCGGCAAAAAAGGGACCGCCTTTCGGCGGTCCCGGAGCTGCTGGAAAACGGGGAAGGCGCTTTATTGGGCGGCGAGGCAGGAGCCGTCGCAGAACCCCGCTGCATGGTCATAGCCGCAGTAAGGGACGCCGCCGTGGGAGTGCCGCCCGGTAAGGTTGCAGCCCTCCACAGTGCAAAGCGCGCGGCAGGAGCCGTCGCAGAAGCCCGCCTCATGGTCATAGCCGCAGTAGGAGACGCCGCCATGGACATGCCGTCCGGCGAGGGCGCAGTCCTCCACGGCGCAAAGAGCGCGGCAGTTGTTGTCGCAGACGCCGCTCTCGTGGTGATAGCCGCAGTAGGAGACGCCGCCGTGAACGTGCCGTCCGGCCGCCGCGCAGCCCTCCGCCTGGCAGACGGCGACCGCCCGCTGGACGCGCTGGCCGTGGCATCCGCCGCCGTGATGGCCGTGGGCGGAGACCGGCAGCGTCAGAAGGGCCAGAGCCAGAGCGCAGAGCAAAACCCGTTTGATTCGCATGATGGATACCTCCCAAAATTTTGCAAAGAAGCCTATTTTTATGATAGCATGGGGAGGCCCCGCTGGCAAGACCCAATCGTTCAAAATTTCTTTAAATCCCTTTCAGTAATTTTTAAGTTCTCCGGTCTATACTAAGGCCATGAACTCAAGAGAACGGCGGTCCCAAACGAGGAACGCCGCAGAATTCAAAAACCGGACAATCTCAGTTCACACGTTCGACACGATTTCCTGTTATCTTATCTTCTAAGAAAAGAAAAACCTGGATACATAATAAGGAGGAAGCCATGATGTATAACGACGAGAACAATCTTTACAATTACACCTACCGCAAGGACGGCAGCGAGCTCTCCCACCAGCGGGAAACCGTCCGTCCCGGAGAACAGCCCGGCCCCCAGGGGCCTGAATTGGAGAGGAAGCCTGTGAAGAAGAACCGCTTGGGCCTGAAAATTACCGCCCTGGCCCTGAGCTGCGCCCTGCTGGGCGGCGCGGCGGGAGGCGGGGCCGTGTGGGCCGTTTCCCGGACCGCCCAGAACGAAAGCGAGATCAACGTCTCCAGCCGCCCCGCCACGCAGGTGGCCCTCCGCACCGTGGACGGGAAGACCTCCCTCAGCGACGCGGAGGTCTACGCCGCCAACGTCAACAGCGTAGTATCCATCCGCACCTCCGCCACCGCCGGGTATAACTTTTACGGCCAGCCGGTGCAGACGGCCTCCGCCGGGTCCGGCTTCGTGCTGAGCAAGGACGGCTACATTCTCACCAACTACCATGTGGTGAAGAACGCGGAGACCGTCACCGTCACCCTGTATAACGGCGACGAGTACGAGGCCAAATATATCGGCGGCGAGGAGGACTACGACATCGCCGTCATCAAGGTGGAGGCGGAGGACCTCCAGCCCGTCACCCTGGGAGACAGCTCGCTGCTGAACGTGGGGGACCACGTCTTGGCCATCGGCAACCCCCTGGGCGAGCTGACCTTCTCCATGAGCGGCGGCATGGTCTCCTGCGTGGACCGGGCCATCAACGTGGATGGGACGCCCTTCAACATGATTCAGACGGACACCTCCATCAACCCCGGCAACTCCGGCGGCCCCCTCTTCAACCAGTACGGCGAGGTGGTGGGCATCGTCTCGGCCAAGTACTCGCAGTCCTCCAACGGCACCACGGTGGAGGGCCTGGGCTTCGCGATTCCCATGAACGACGTGTTCTCCATGGTGAAGGACATCATGACCAACGGCTATGTCTCCAACCGGGCGTACCTTGGCATCACGCCCCAGACCCTGACCGAGGGTACGGCGGCCCAGTTCCACTATGACGTGACCGCCGGCGTATTCATCAACTACGTGGAGCCCGACAGCGCCGCCGACAAGGCGGGCCTCAGAATGGGCGACGTGATTACCAAGGTGGACGGCACGGACATTAAAACCGTGGAGGACCTGAACCTGGCCAAGAAAAAGTACTCCGCCGGGGACACGGCCACGCTGGAGGTCTACCGCCCCGACGGGACCATTACCGTGGAAATCACCTGGGGCGCGGCCCCCAAGGAGGAGCAGGCCCAACAGCAGCAGACCCAGCAGAGCCAGAACAGCGGAAACGACCGCTACAGCTACGGAAACGGCGGCTACGACCCCTTTGACATGTTCCGGTACTTCTTCGGCTGAGAGAACCGGGGGCCTGAAAGAAGGATACGTCCTCCCGCGCCTGGAGGCGGCTTCGCGGCAAGAGCTGCGGCAAGGCAAAAAAGCCGCCATGCGGCGGGCGGGGATGGTGTATATAGATGAGGCAGGGCGGGACTACCCGCCGGAATGGTGAAACGCCATATAGAAGCAAAGTGCGGGAGGGCCGGATGTCCGGGCCTCCCGCGTCGTATTCAGTTCCGTTTCCCTCGCTCCGGTATCCAGAGAAGCTCTTCAAAGCTCTTGATATACACGTCGCAAAACCCCCGCATTTCCGTCTCGTCGTGAGCAAAGAGCCCGTCGTGGACCCCCACCACCCGCATTCCGGCGGCCCGGGCCCCCTGGCAGGCGGCGAGACTGTCGTCAAAAACCGTGCAGTCCTCCGGCCGCACCCCCGCGGCCCGGGCGGCGGCCTGCCAGATGTCCGGCTTTCGCTTCTCCAGCCCCAGCTCCTGGGCGAAGGTGACCCGCTCGAAGTATTTCTCCAGCCCCAGGGCTCCCAGGGCCATGTGGCAGTGCTCCGGCACGCTGGAGGTCACCACGGCCATCCGCCGCCCCTCGGCCCGGCACTGCTTCAGATAAGCCCGGACGCCGGGCTTTACCGGCACGCGGGCGTAGGAGTCCTCCGCCAGCTCCATCCACTCGGCCACGATCTCCTCACAGGACTCGGAGAGCTTGCAGAACTCCCGGGTGAACTTCGCCGCCAGGGGCAGGGGGACGTGGGCCACGCCCTCGTAATAGGCGTGGGTGTATTTCATCCCCCGGCGGGCCAGGAATTCCCGGTCCACCTTCTTCCAGATGCCGTTGGAGTCGGTAAGGACGCCGTCCATATCAAAGAAAAACATGACGCTCATTCTCCTGTTCCAGCCGGAAGCGCCAGGGAAAATCCCGGGCCTCCTCCGCGTAATCCACCCCGATCCGGGGGCCGGCGACGATGCGCTCCCGCTCTGGGGGGACGAAGGGGGGCAGGCCCGCGTCCTCCGGCGCGTCGCAGAGGAACAGCGTGTCCCCCGTCAAATCCAGCCCGTTCTCCGCCCGGGTCAGCCCCAGGGCCCGGCAGACCTTGCCGGGACCGTTGAGGAAGTTCTTTTGCCGGTAGGGCGTCATGGGCTTGTCCCCATAGCGGCGGCGGGCCATGGACTCCGCCCCCGCCGCGGGCTGAAGGGCCCGGAGAAGGACGGCGGCCGGCTCGCCCTCAGGCTCCGTGACGAAATTCAGGCAGTGATACATGCCGTAAATAAGATAGATATACGCCGTTCCCGGCGGGGCGAAAAGGGTCTGCGTCCGGGCCGTGCGGCGGTAGTGGTAGGCGTGGCAGGCCTTGTCGCAGCGGCCCACGTAGGCCTCGGTCTCCACGATGCGCCCCGCCAGGGTCTCCCCGTCCAGGCGGCGGATCAGGTATTTGCCCAACAGCTTTTGCGCGGTTTCCACCGTGTCCTGGGCGTAGAATTCCCGGGAAAGCCTTGCCATTTCCTCACCTCGGTGTTAAAATACAAATTTGCGCGGCCTTGCGTCCGCATCTTTACTATATCACAGATCACAAAATGGAGCAAGGGAAATGAAAGTCAACAGAGTTCGTCAAAATGTCCTGCCGCTGTTCACAGCCCTGATCTGGGGCACCGCCTTTGTGGCGCAGAGCGTGGGCGCGGAGTATATGGGACCCTTTACCTTCAACACCGCCAGGGCGGTGATCGCCTTCTTCTTCCTGCTGTGCCTCTGCGGCCTCCGGGGGCTTTACCTCCGCAAAACGGGCGGCGCGTCCCCCGCCGGGTCCCGGCGGGACCTGCTTCTGGGGGGCCTTTGCTGCGGCGCGGCGCTGGCGGTGGCCAGCTTTTTCCAGCAGAAGGGACTGGAGACCACCACCCCCGGCAAGGCGGGCTTCATCACGGCGCTGTACATCGTGCTGGTGCCCCTGGCGGGGCTGCTCTTTGGGAAAAAGGCGCCCCGGGCCGTGTGGCTGGGGGTGATGCTGGCGGTGGCGGGGCTGTACTGCCTCTGCGTCACGGAGAGCTTTTCCATCACAGGTGGGGATTTCTACGTGCTGGTCTGCGCCTTCTGCTTCACGGTGCAGATTCTGGCGGTGGACCACTTCACCAACAAGGTGGACGGCGTGGCCCTGTCCTGCGCCCAATTTTTGGTCATGACCCTGCTCTCCGCCGCCGGGGCGCTGACGGAGACCCTGCCGCCCCTGGAGCTTTTGCCCCAGTGCCTGGGGCCGGTGCTGTATGTGGGCGTGTTCTCCAGCGGCGTGGCGTACACCCTTCAGATTCTGGCCCAGAAGGACTCGGACCCGGCGGTGGTCTCGCTGCTGATGAGCATGGAGTCCGTCTTCGCCGCCGTGGCCGGGGCGCTGATTCTGGGAAACCGGATGAGCGGCCGGGAGTATCTGGGCTGCGCCCTGATGCTGGCGGCGGTGGTGCTGGCGCAGCTGCCCTTCCCCCTGCGGAGGCGGACGGAGGCGGCCTGAGATTTGGCGATGGACAAGCGGTTTAAGCTATGCTATAATGGCCGTATAATGGTAATGATATGCTTATCTGCCCAAATGAGGTGATGGTTTGCGAATCAACGTGCTTGGCGTGGGCTTTGACAACGTAACCATGGACGAGGCCCTGGACCGGGGCATGGAGCTGCTCCGCAGCCCCGGCGTCCATTATGTGGTCACGCCCAACCCGGAGATCGTGGAGCTCTGCCGGGAAAATCTCGCCGCCCGGCAGGCGGTGAACGAGGCGGACCTGGTGCTGCCCGACGGCATCGGCGTGGTCAAGGGCGCGCGGATGCTGGGAACGCCCCTGAAGGAGAAGGTGCCCGGCATCGAGTTTGCCGCCGGGCTGATGGAGCGCATGGCCCGGGAGGGGATGTCCCTCTATCTCCTGGGGGCCAAGCCCGGCGTGGCGGAGCTGGCCGGAAAGCGGCTGGCGGAGCGGTATCCCGGACTGCGGATCGCCGGGACTCGGGACGGCTATTTTCAGGAGGACGCCCCCGTGGTCCAGGATATCCGGGAGAGCGGGGCGGACTGCGTGTTCGTCTGCCTGGGGGCCCCGAAGCAGGAGCTCTGGATGGCCAAGCACGGCGAGGCCGCGGGAGCGCGCCTCCTCTGCGGCCTGGGCGGCAGCCTGGATGTCTTCGCCGGAGTGGTGGAGCGGGCCCCCAAATTCTGGTCCGACCATGGGCTGGAGTGGTTTTACCGTCTGTGCAAGGACCCCCGGAGGGCCCGGCGGATGGTGAAGCTGCCGCTGTTCCTGGTCCATGTGGAGAGGGAGAAGCGGCGGAGATGAGGGGAAGGCTGATCGTGCTGGAGGGCACCGACGGCTCCGGCAAGGCCACCCAGGCGGGGCTGCTTCTGCGGAGCCTGGAGGAGGCGGGGATTCTCTGCCGGGAGATTGACTTTCCCCGGTATGGCAACCCCTTCGCCGAGCCCGCGAATCTGTATCTCCACGGCGCGTTGGGGGGGAAGCCCGGCGATGTCAATGCCTGCGCCGCGTCCGTCATGTTCGCGGTGGACCGCTTTGCCTCCTATAAGGAGGACTGGGGCCGGTTTTATGAGTCCGGCGGCGTGATTGTAGCCAACCGCTACACCACGTCCAACGCCGTTCACCAGGCCTCCAAGCTGCCGCCGGAGGAACGGCAGGCCTTTTTGGACTGGCTCTTTGATCTGGAGTACCGCCGTCTGGGACTGCCGGAGCCGGATCTGGTGCTGTATCTGGACATGCCCACGGAGGCGGCGGGCCGGCTGATGCGCCGCCGGGAGCGGGAGACGAATACCCAGGCCGACATCCACGAGCAGGACGCCGCCTATCTCCGCCTCTGCCGGGAGAGCGCCCGGGAAATCGGAGCGGCCCAGGGCTGGACGGTGATAAACTGCGCCGCCGGCGGCGCTCCCCGGACGCCGGAGGACATCCACGCCGAGGTAGCCGCCCTGGTGCGGGACTGCCTGTCCCAATGAGGGCGCGGCAAAGGCGGGACCCGCGTCCCGCCCCGCCGGAGAATTCAGCAGCAGGTATCGTTGCACCCGCAGCTGCATCCGTTGTTGCAGCCGCAGCTGCAATTGCACCCGCAGCCGCAGTTGCACCCGCAGCCGTTGCCGCAGCCGCAGTTGCAGCCATTGTTGCAGCCATTGTTGCAGCCGCAGTTCCAGTTGCTGCCGCCCCAGCCCCAGCTGTTGCCGCCGCCGCAGCCGCAGCAGCAGAACAGGATGATGATCAGGACGATCCACAGGCACCCGTTGTCGTTTCCGTTGTTAAAACACATATGCAGTCACCTCTCTTGGATTTGAGATATTCTATGCTGCCGGCCCGCGCCGGGAGCCTGACCTTTTGAAATTCATCCTGTCCTTTTTTCACGGGGGATTTTCAAAGGAGCGCGCCACGCGCAAGGAGGTTTTCAAGATGGCCGATTTCAAAAACAGCGATACCGCCAGCTGGGACGCGGGACAGGTCCGCCGGGAGGCGCCCCATCCCCCCCGGCAGCGGAAGCGCCGCCGGAGAAGACGGAGAATGCACCCGCTGCTGTTCCTTCTCCTGCATCTGATCTTCGTGGCACTGGCCTCGGCGCTGCTGGGCTGCGCCGGGTGGCTGCTGTTCAGCGATTTCTGCTCCTTCAACCGCGCCGGCATGCCCATAGAGGAGATGGAGGTGGAGGTAACGGCGGAGGATACGGTGGACACGGTGGCCGACAAGCTGAAAAACGCGGGTCTTATCGAGTACACCTGGTTCTTCAAGCTCTACGCCAACGTCACCGGCGCGGAGGAAAAGATCGGCATGGGCACCCACACCCTGAATACCGACATGGATTACCACGCCCTGGTGCTGGGAATGCGGAGCGCGGCGGGGAACATGAGCAAGGACACCGTCCAGGTCACCATCCCCGAGGGCTACACCGTGGCCAGGACCATTGCCCTGCTGGCCAAGAACGGCGTCAACACTGAGGCGGCCCTTCTTGAGGCGGCCCAGACCGCCGACTTTGAGTACGACTTCATTGACAACGAGTCTGAGGATATCAGCCGCCTGGAGGGCTATCTCTTCCCGGACACCTACGAGTTCTACGTGGGGGAAAAGCCCGCCAATGCCCTGAACCGTCTTATCAAAAACTTCAACAGCAAGCTGGACGACGAGCTGCTGGCGGCGGCGGAGGCCAGGGGCTATAGCCTGCGGGAGATCATCACCATCGCCTCCCTCATCGAGCGGGAAACTGACGGTACCGACCAGGCCCGCATTGCCTCCGTCATCTACAACCGCCTGGACGGTCCCGGCAACAAGGCCGGAACCAACGGCCTTTTGCAGGTGGACGCCGCCCTGCTCTACGGTCTTCCGGACCACGAGGGGGCCATCACCCAGGCGGACCTGGAGGCGGATACCCCCTACAACCTCTATAAATACCCGGGTCTGCCCCCCACGCCCATCGCCAACCCCGGCCTGACCGCCATCGAGGCCGCCCTCCAGCCGGAGGAGACAGGCTACTATTACTACGCCTTGGGCAAGGACGGCAAGCACCACTATTTCGAGACCTACAACGAGCACCTGAACTTTGTGAACAGCGGCGAGTACCATGGGAATTAAAACACCGGAACTTCTGGCCCCGGCGGGGGACCTGGAGCGCCTCCGCATGGCGGTCCTCTATGGGGCGGACGCCGTGTACCTGGCGGGAGCGGACTTCGGGATGCGGGCCTTCGCGGGGAACTTCTCCCCCGAGGGCCTGACGGAGGCCGTGTCCTTCGCCCACGCCCACGGCGTCCGGGTCCACTGCACCGTGAACACCATGCCCCGGAATGAGGAGATGGACCGCCTCCCCGCCCATCTGGAGCGGCTGGAGGCCGCCGGGGTGGACGCCGTGATTCTGGCGGACCTGGGGGCTTTTCAGCTGGCGGGGCGGTACGCCCCCCACGCCGCCCGCCATGTCTCCACCCAGGCCGGCGTCACGAATTATGAGGCCGCCCGGGCCTGGCACGACCTGGGGGCCAGCCGGGTTATCCTGGCCCGGGAGCTGAGCCTGGAGGAAATCCGCACCATCCGGGACAAGACGCCCCCCTCTCTGGAGCTGGAGGCCTTCGTCCACGGCGCCATGTGCGTCAGCTACTCCGGGCGGTGCCTTCTGAGCAATTATATGACGGGCCGGGACTCCAGCCGGGGGGCCTGCGCCCAGCCCTGCCGGTACAAATACGCCCTCGTGGAGGAGAAGCGTCCCGGCGAGTTCTTCCCCATCGAGGAGGACGGCGGCGGGGCCTACATCCTGAACTCCCGGGACATGTGCATGATCGACCATCTGGAGGACCTCCGCTTCCTGGACAGCCTGAAGATCGAGGGCCGGGCCAAGTCCGCCTATTACGCCGCCGTCGTGACCGCCGCCTATCGCCGCGGGCTGGACGCTCTGGCGGCGGGGGAACCCATGGACCCCGTCTGGCGGGACGAGGTGGAGCACGTCAGCCACCGGCCCTACTCCACCGGGTTTTTCTACGGTCCGCCGGGCCAGTATTATGACGACGCCCGCTATGTCCGGCAGTGGCAGGTGGCCGCGCTGATTACAGACTGCGACGGCCGGGGAAACGCCGTGCTGTCCCTGCGGAACAAATTCCGAACCGGAGATACCGTTGAGCTGGTGGGACCGAACCTCCGGCCCTTTGAGATGACGGTTCCGGAGATGACGGACGAGGAGGGCCTTCCCCTCTTCGAGCCCCGGACGCCTCAGAGCGTCTTTCACATGAAGCTGCCCCGGCAGGTGCCCCCCTGGACCATCGTCCGCCGGGCGGTGGACCTGTCGCCCAAATGAGTCAAGAATCTTTATAAAGGAGAAGCCGCTATGAACGCAGACGTTGTAATCGTTGGCGCCGGACCTGCCGGTATTTTCACCGCCCTGGAGATGCTGAAAAAAGGCAGCAGGCAGAAGATCGTCATGGTGGAGAAGGGGCAGAGCATTGAGAACCGCCGCTGCCCCAAGAGCCAGACGAACAAGTGCGTAAACTGCAAGCCCTATTGCCATATCACCACCGGCTTCTCCGGCGCGGGGGCCTTCTCCGACGGGAAGCTGTCCCTGAGCTATGAGGTGGGGGGAGACCTGCCCAACCTCATCGGTACGGACCTGGCCCAGGAGACCATTCACTACGCGGACCAGATCTATCTGGATTTCGGCGCGGACACCCATATCGAAGGTCTGGAGTACCCGGAGGACCGCAAGGAGATTCGCAAGCGGGCCATCCAGGCGGGACTCAAGCTGGTGGACTGTCCCATCCGTCACATGGGCACGGAGAAGGCCCATGACATCTACCTTGGCATCGAGCAGTACTTACAGAACAACGGGGTGGAAATCCTCTTCGGCTGGGAATGCCAGAATCTCATTTTGGAGAACGACGTCTGCAGGGGCGTCACCGTCTCCGACCGGCGGACGGACATGGAGATCACCGCCAAACACACCGTCGTCGCCACCGGCCGCCGGGGGGCGGACTGGCTGGAGAAGCTCTGCGCGGAGCACAACATCGCCCATGCCCCCGGCACCGTGGACATCGGCGTCCGGGTGGAGGTCCGGAACGAGGTGATGGAGATGGTGAACCGGGTGCTCTACGAGTCCAAGCTGGTGGGCTGGCCCCGGCCCTTCAAGAACAAAGTCCGGACCTTCTGCCAGAATCCCGGCGGCTTTGTCAGCCAGGAGAACTATGACAACGACCTGGCCGTGGTCAACGGCCATTCCTACAAGGAGTACAAGAGCGACAACACGAATCTCTCCATCCTCTGCTCCCACAATTTCAGCATCCCCTTTAACCAGCCCATTGCCTACGCCCAGAAGGTAGGCGAGCTGACCAACATGCTGGGCAACGGGCAGATTCTGGTCCAGCGCTTCGGCGACATTCTGGACGGCAAGCGGACGTGGCAGAAGGAGCTGGCCCAGTCCAACATCCGGCCCACCCTGCCGGATGTGGTGGCGGGGGACATCACCGCCGCCATGCCCTACCGGGCCATGGTGAACATCATCAACTTCATTCAGGCCATGGACTATGTGGTGCCGGGCTTTGCGTCCTATGAGACGCTGCTGTATTCCCCGGAGCTGAAGTTCTACTCCAACCGGGTGAAGATGGACACGGACTTCAACACCAGCCTCCAGGGCCTCCACTGCCTGGGGGACTCCTCCGGCTGGACCCGGGGACTGATGATGTCCTCCGCCATGGGCGTCCTCATGGGCCGCAAGCTGGCGGAAGAGGGCTGACCTGCTTTTCTTGAAAGAAAAGCAGGCAAAAGAACCTTCGCCCGCATTGGCTGTCTGGCAGGGAATCGGGCCGGAGCGGCGGCGATGAAGTCCGCGCTATTGGAGGCGAAAAAATCAGGGCCGTCCAGGCCCTGATTTTTGCTGTATGGGGGTTCGTACGCCGGTGGGCTTTGCCCGCCTGAAAGATAACTTTGCTATTTTTCAGATTATTTGGCCATATACTGCGGGGGAAGGACATCCCCGCCTTCCCTTCCGTCCTCCGGCAGGTCTGTTTTTCCCTCCTCGCCGGCGGACGCAGGAAATACCCGGACAAGGCACTCTGCGGTCTGGTCCTTCCAGCTGGCGGTGATGATGGCGGCGCCCTCACCTTCTATGAATACCGTCCCGGTGTTGGACACCCGGGCCACATCGGGGTTGGAGGACGTCCACTCCACTTCCGCGAAGGGGGCTCCGTAGGCCTTCAGAATGTAATGGCCCGTATCGCCCGCTGCCGCGTGGATTTCGTCAGAGCTCAAGGAGAGGATTCCCGGCATTTCCGGGGACTTCTGAAACGAGGGGGCCGCCGTGACATTCAGCGTCTCCGTAACCCGCAGATTCCCGCCGCACTCCAGCACCACCTCCAGGTGCCCCATCAGGTCCTCCGGAATATCCCAGGCAAAGAGGGCGAAGTCCCTGCCGTCGTAAACCGCCTGGACCGCGATTTGTTCCCGGAGATCGAAGGTCTCCGTCCCTGCGGGAGTCAGGAACAAGGAGACGGCGTTGACAGAGTTTTCCGCGCCGTTCTCGAACGCCGTCATCACCAATACCCGTTCCCCGCCGGTGAAGCCGTTCCACCCATCCCCCAGGTCCGGCTGAAGAGGGGCGGCGTCCGCATCAAAAAAGTAAACGCCGGTGATATACGGTTCCGAGGGGCGCGGCGCGTCGGTATGCGTGTTCGGCTTGAGGAGCACAAACATCACATTTGCCAGCAGCGCAAGCAACACCAGCACCCCCAGGACCAAAAGCACCACCCGCCTCCAGTTCCAAAAGGGCGTTTTGGGCGCGGGCTGGGAGACGGCTTGGATAGGGGCCTCCTCCGGCGCGGGAAATGTGATTCCCAGCACCTCCTTCAACAGCTCCAGATTCTCCGGACTGGGGACCGACGCCCCCAGCTCCCACTTGCTGACGGCCTGACGGCTAACCTCCAGCTTTTCGGCCAGGTCCTCCTGGGTGAGCCCCAGACCCTCCCGGGCCTGTCTGATGATCTCCGCAATGCTCATTTCATTTCTCCTTCCGGCATTTGCAAAACCTGTTTTTATGGCCAGTATAGCAGGTTGCGCCGGTTGCGTCCACCAACCAAGGCCGCAACCGGCCCGGTTGCCGTCGAAAAAGCCAGCGCGTCCTCCGGACTGCGAAGCGCGCAAACGTTCTTTTTGCTTCCTTTTTCTTTCAAGAAAAAGGAAGCGCGCCTCTGGATTATGGAGGATGCGGACTGCGGGAGCCGTGTCGCTTTCCTTGAAAGGAAAGTAACCAAAGGAACTTTCGCGCGCTCCAGAGGTCTGGCGGCGGACCCGGACGAAGCGGCGGCGACGGGAATCATGTGCAAAAAGGCGGCGCGGTGAAAACCGCGCCGCCTTGAGCTTGTCCCAAAATCAGATATGGATACCGCCCACGAAGTATGTATTGTAGTAGCCATCCGTCAGGTCGGAGTAGATCACGCCGCCGCTCCGGGAGGAGGAGGAGTGAATCATCTGCCCGCCGCCGACGTAGATGCCCGCGTGGGAGCACGCCTTTCCGGCGTTGCGGCTGGGGTCGTTGAAGAACACCAGATCGCCGGGCTGGAGCTCACCCAGGCTGTAAACCCGAGTGCCCAGGCCGCTCTGCCACTGGCCGGTGGCCGTGTGGGGCAGAGAGACGCCGAACTGCTTGTACACATACATGGTAAAGCCGGAACAGTCAAAGCCGCCGGGGGCCGCGCCGCCGTAACGATACCGGGTACCCAGGAACTGCCGGGCGAAGTCCACGATGCTGCTGTCGCCCACGCTGGCGCCGGGGGTCAGGGGGGTCTCGTTGGTCAGGCTGATGTAGTCGCTGCGGACGTAACCGTCGCCGTATGTACCGGTGATGCTGTACCAGCCGTTCTCAATGCCGGTGACGGTGACGCCGCTGCCCAGGCCCAGGTTGTTCACGATTTCGCTGTCAATGTTGGCCTCCGCCCGGACGTTGACGCCCCGGGCATTGATCCGGCCGTAGTACTCGAACTCCGTCTCCTCGCTCATGGTGAAGAAGTCGGCGGAGACATAGCCGTCGTCGCCGTTGTGGGCCACGTGATACCAGCCGTCGGCCTCGCCCAGGACGGCGATGGTCCAGTCCTTGTCCAGCATGGTGAGGACGGAGGCGTCCAGCGAGGGGGCGGACCGGAGACGAAGGGAGGAGCCGGTGGTCTTGCCGATGCCAATCACCAGATCGTCGCCCTCGGCGGCGAAGACGGAGACGGCCAGAAACATCATCGTAATCATGGAGAGCGCCAGAACCTTGGCGGCCTTTCCTGCAAGTCGATTCATGGGAGTACGCTTCCTTTCTCGTATCTTTTGTAAAACGGTTGGGTGAAGCGGCTGACGCCATTTCTTCGGTTTTTTCGGAAAAGCCCGTTACTTCTCCTTGCCCGCCAGGGCCCGGTTCAGCCAGACGGCGGCGATGTCCATCGCGGCGTACAGGCTGTCCTTTTCGCTTTTCTTGACGACGCGGTCTCTGGACTTCAGCTGCGGGTCCGTGAGCTGGAGCTGAATGGAGACCTTAGTGGCAAGCTCCAGATCCTGCTCCTTCCTGGTGTCCAGCACCTGCATCATGATAATATATTTTTCGGCCATCGTGCCGTAGTAGATCAGATTGCCCGCCCTGCGGAGGGGATGGCCCTTATATACAAGGCCTTCGGTTTTGCTGTTCTTGCTCCCAGCCATAAAAAACCTCCTTGAAAAATTTTGTAACCAAATTGTAACATCTTTTTCCCGTTTTGTCAACATTCGATTCTGAGCAATTTGACGAAAAAACAGAGTATCATCCAGCTAAAACTGACAAAAAATAAAAAATCCCACGGACAGCTCCCGACGCCCCTTCGGGCGGCCAGCTGGTTTCCGTGGGATTTCAGTCGAAATTGGTGACAGATTGTTACTCTTTTTGTTACTGACCCAGATACTTCCGCACCAGGACCTGAAGCAGTTCGTCCCGGTCCACCTTGCGGATCAGGGTGCGGGCGTTGTTGTGGTTGGTGATATAGGTGGGGTCCTCGGACAGAATATAACCCACAATCTGGTTGATGGGATTATAGCCCTTTTCCTCCAGCGATTTGTAGACCGAGGAGAGAATTTGATGAATCTCCGCGTCCTTTTCCAAAGCGAGGCTGAATTTTCTGGTGAAATCGTCCATAGAAACACCACCTTCCTTTCTGAATCATCTCTAGTATACTCGATTTTTGGCGGACTGTAAAGGGTTTCGCGGGGAATTTTACGAAAGATTTTTACTGGAAGGAAAAAACCTTACCGCAGCACGGCGTTCAGCTCGCTGGAAAGCAGCTCCAGGATGCCCTTTACGTCCTCGTCGGCTTCCTGGGCGGCGAGGCTCCGGTCGTCGGAGCGCAGTTCCAGATTGAACGCCACGCTCTTCTTTCCCTCGGGGATGCCGGCGCCGGTGTAGACGTCGAAAAGGGCGACGGACTTCAAAAGGCCCTTGGCTCCCCGGCGGATGCAGTCCTCCAGACGGCCCACGGGGAGGTTCCGGTCACAGACCAGGGCGATGTCCCGGGTAACGGCGGGGAAGCGGGGCAGGGGCTGGTACACCGGCGTGCCGCCCATGCTGGCAAGCAAAGCGTCAAAATGCAGCTCGGCGGCGTAGAGCTCGCAGTCCACATCGTAGTTCGCCGCCACGGCGGGGTGAATCTGGCCCAGCTGGCCCAGAAAACGCTCCCCGCTGTAGACCCTGGCGTAGCGGCCGGGGTGGTAGGAGGGATTCCCCCGCTCCGCCTCGAAGCGCAGGTCTCCGATGCGCAGGCCCTCCAGCACGGACTCCACGGCGCCCTTGAGCGTGAAAAAGTCCAGATCGCCGTAACCGCCCAGGGACAGCACCTTGGGCTCGTCGGCCATGCCGGAGCCGTCGTTTCTGGCAAAGTAGGTCCGGCCCAGCTCATAGAGCCGGACAGCCTTGTTCCGGTAGTGGCAGTTCCGGGCCAGAATCTCCAGCAGGGAGGGCAGGGTGGTGGTGCGCATGATGGAGGTGTCCTCCCCCAGGGGATTCAGAATCTTCATGGAGTCCCGGAGGGGGGAGTCCGCCGGGAGGTTGATCTTGTCGTAGTAGGCGGGGCTGATGAAGGAGTAGGTGATGATCTCGCTGTATCCCAGCCCCCGGCAGAGGGCTCCGGCGGTGTTCTCCGCCTGCTGGACGGGAGTCCAGCCCCGGCGCTCGTTGAGCCCGCCGGAGATGGTGTCGGGGATTTTGTTGTAGCCGTAGAACCGGGCTATTTCCTCCGCCAGGTCCGCCATGCCCTCCACGTCGCTGCGCCAGGAGGGGACCTTGAGGAAGCCCCGCTCCGAGGTGGTTTCAAAGCCCAGCTTTTGCAGCATGGTGTACATGACGTTTTCCGGCACGTCGGTGCCCAGCAGGGCGTTGATCTTCTCCGGCTCCAGTTTCAAAACGGTGGGCTGGGGGACGTAGTTCAGAATGTCGATGACGCCGTCCACCACCTCGCCGGCTCCCAGCAGCTCCACCAGCTCGCAGGCCCGATTCACGGCGGGGAGGGTGTTCAGGATATCCAGGCCCTTTTCGAACTTGGCGGAGGCCTCCGTCCGCATGCCCAGGGCCAGGGCGGTTTTCCGGATGCAGCTGCCCTCGAAGTTGGCGGATTCGAAGACCACGTCCACGGTGTCCTCCACAATCTCGCTGTTCAGTCCGCCCATGACGCCCGCCAGACCCACGGCCCGGGTGTCGTCGGCGATGACCAGCATGTCCGGCGTCAGCTTCCGGACGTTCCCGTCCAGGGTGGTCAGCTCCTCGCCGGCCCGGGCCCGGCGGACCACGATTTTCCCGCCCTTGACATAGCGGTAGTCGAAGGCGTGCATGGGCTGGCCGTATTCCAGCATGACGTAGTTGGTAATATCCACGATGTTGTTGATGGGTCGGACGCCCATGTTCCGCAGCCGCTCCCGCATCCACTTGGGGGAGGGGGCGATCTTCACGTTCCGCACCATTCGGGCGGTGTACCGGGGGCAGAGGTCCGGGTCCGGGGTCTCCACGTCCAGGAGCTCCGGCAGGGAGCGGGCCAAGGGGTTGTCCGCGTCCTCGGGGCAGCCTTTCACCACGGGCTCGTGGAACTTCATGGGCTTGTTGAATGTCGCCATCACCTCCCGGGCCAGGCCGATGACAGAGAGACAGTCGGGCCGGTTGGGTGTGATTTCAAACTCCACCACATGGTCGTCCGCGCCGATGACGGGCTTGATATCGTCGCCGGGTTTGCAGTCCTCGTAAAGGACAAAGATGCCGTCGGGGATGCAGTGGGGGAACTCCCGCTGCTCGGCGTGGAGGTCCGCCAGGGTGCAGATGGATTGGGTTTTCGTGTTGTAGGCCACCAGATCTCCCTGGTGAATATTCTGGAGGCGGACGTTGTGGACGTTGCCGCCGCCTTCGCCCCAATCCAGCGCAAAGGTCCAGTACCCCCCGCCGTTGTGCATCACCAGGTCCACCCGGGCGCAGACCACCGGCCCGAAGATTTTATGCCCCGGCTGGATACCGGCGGGGATGGAGGGCTTTTCCGGGTCAATGGGCTTATAATCGTGCAGCAGGGCGGCGGCCTCAATGGCGGCGTAGGGAAAATCCCGCTCGTCCAGGCCCAGCTCATGGAGTCCGCACAGCATGCCGTCGGACAGCACGCCCCGCAGCTTGCCCCGGGTGATTTTCTTGCCGCCGGGAAGGGTGGAGTTGTGCTTAGCCACCGGGACCAGGTCCCCCTTGTGAATGTTCCAGGCCCCGGTGACGATCTGGACCAGCTCCGCCTCCCCAATGTCCACCCGGCAGACCCACATGTGGTCGCTGTCGGGATGGCGCTCCAGGTCCTTGATACGGCCCGCCACCACGTTTTGGATTTCCGCCCCCAGATCCTCGGTGACCTCCACCTTGGAGCCGGAGATGGTCATGGCCTCGGCGAAGTCCCGGTCGCTGACCGGGCCCACGTCCACAAATTCTTGTAACCATTTACGGGAAAGTTTCATATTCTTAACTCCTCTTTCCTATGAAAGTGAGCGGTCAGTCCCACTCGATTTCCTCGCCGTTTTCCTGGACGAAACGGCAGAGCGTTTCCTCATGCTCCACCAGGGAGCGGATGATTTCCTCAAAGCACTTGGCACGGGCCTCGTTTTCCGGGGAGAGGGGCCAGATGGCCACATAGGAGCCCGCCTCGGGATCCGGGTCCAGGCCCTCCAGAATATCGGGCTCGTGTTTCTCCAGATAGTACCGGAGAAGCGCGTCCCAGTTGTAGCCGTTCATATAGGCGTCCGGGCAGAGGG
>Ga0073907_1002397_pt1 | contig 19228 bp, 15 predicted proteins | sample GluameincwithD2O_FD_65483 | JGI IMG/M metagenome (GOLD analysis project Ga0073907, IMG submission 65483) | Mouse cecum microbial communities from Vienna, Austria - Glucosamine amended microcosms incubated with D2O | ecosystem: Host-associated > Mammals > Digestive system > Large intestine >... | reverse complement strand
GCCTCACACATACTCAGAGTTCATTTGGCGAGCAGTTTGACTCGCTCGCCGATATGTGCGCGTTCGGTATGGCGCCTGCGATGGTGGTTTATCAGTGGGCGCTTCACGATCTCGGACGACTCGGCTGGGCCGCGGCGTTTGTGTACTGCGCGGGCGCAGCACTTCGTCTTGCGCGCTTTAACACGAACATCGGCGTAGTGGATAAGAGCTTCTTCCAGGGACTGCCTTCTCCGGCGGCCGCTGCGTTGGTCGCAGGTTTTGTCTGGCTCGCTGTGGATCAGAGAATGCCGGTGAACAGTGACTGGCTGCCTTGGCTTGCCATGATTATTACGGTTTATGCAGGTCTTACCATGGTCTGCAATGCGCCGTTCTATTCCGGCAAGAGCTTCCATTACGGCAAAAGCGTGCCTTTCTGGGTTCTGATCGCCGCCGTGATTCTGCTCTTTATCCTGTCGACGGATCCGGCCTTGATGGTCTTTATCCTCTTCTGCCTGTATGCGCTTTCCGGTTTTGTTTATCAGTTCTATCTCTGGTACACCGGACAGCCCAACCCGGTCATTCCTCAGCGTTCCGATATTGATTTTGACGAACCAGAGGATGAGCAGCACTAAGCTGTAGATCCGCATAATTCCGCCCGGCATTGTCCGGGCTTTTTTCTTGTTCGCTGCGGTAAAACAATGGCAAAAAACTTGGTGCGAAAGTCTTTGACCTCTATACTTAATAGGTTACGGGCCAAAACCTAAAGAGAAATAAAAATGAACAAAGTACGCGATAAACTCATTATTTTTGATACCACTCTGCGCGACGGAGAACAGAGTCCCGGAGCCGGCATGAGCGCTTCGGACAAACTGAGAATCGCCAAAAAACTGGAATTTTTGGGTGTGGATGTCATTGAGGCCGGTTTCGCGGCCGCTTCACAGGGAGATTTCGAAGCGGTCTGCGCGATTGCGAAATCGATTCGCAATTCCACGGTCTGCTCGCTCGCGCGAGCAAAAGTCGAAGACGTCCGCAAAGCGGGCGAGGCGATTGCCGCAGCTCCGAGAAGACGTATCCATACGTTCATCGCGACTTCTACGCTGCATATGGAGAAGAAACTCCAGATGACGCCTGAGCAGGTTATCGCGCGTGCGGTTGAAGCGATTCGTGTCGCAAAAGAATATACGGACGATATTGAGTTTTCCTGTGAAGACGCTTCGAGATCAGAGCCGGAATTCCTGTATCGCATCATTGAAGCTGCGATCCGCGAAGGCGCGACCACGATCAATATTCCGGACACGGTCGGCTATGCGCTTCCGTCTCAGTTCGGACATTTCATTAAAGATCTGCGCGAGCATGTTTATAACGCGGATCAGGCCGTCTGGTCGGTGCACTGTCATAATGACCTAGGACTTGCGCTTGCCAATTCGCTCTCCGGCGTCATCCACGGCGGCGCCCGTCAGGTGGAATGCTCGATTAACGGTTTGGGAGAAAGAGCCGGCAACTGCGCGCTGGAAGAGCTCGTTATGGCGGTCAAGACCCGCAACGACTACTTTAACCTTGGCGTGGACATTAATACCCAGCAGTTAGTCCCGGCTTCCAAACTGGTTTCTTCCATTACCGGCTTCCCGATTCAGCCTAATAAAGCGATTGTGGGCGCCAACGCCTTTGCTCATGCCTCCGGTATCCATCAGGACGGCGTATTAAAGAGCAAAGAAACTTATGAAATCATGACTCCGGAGTCTGTCGGCTGGAAGAGCAACCGTATGGTGCTGGGAAAACTCTCTGGGCGTTCTGCTTTCCGTCAGCGAGTTCGTGAACTAGCGATTCCGACCAAGAGTGAAACAGAGATTGATGAAGCGTTCGCACGCTTTAAAGATCTGGCAGACCGCAAGTCTGAAATTTTTGATGAAGACATTCAGTCGCTCTTTGATACACGCAATGTAGTGCAGCAGGCGATTCATTTTGTTTCACTGAAACAGTCGAGTGAGACAGGACAGCGTCCTCAGGCGGAGGTTGTTTACATGGACCACGGCGAAGAGCGGGTCGGAAGAGCAGACGGCAACGGTCCGGTTGATGCGACTTTCAGAGCAATTGAAAGCTGCGCCAAGAGCGGGGCAGAGCTGCTTCTTTTCTCGATCAACGCGCTGACGAGCGGAGCGGAGTCTCAGGGCGAAGTTACTGTCAGACTGACTTTAGGCGGACGAGTTGTGAACGGCAACGGTTCAGACCCGGATATTCTTGCCGCGAGTGCTAAAGCTTACCTTGACGCGCTGAATAAGCTCACGAATCAGGCGGAGAGAACCAATCCGCAGTTCGGTCAGGAACCGACTCCTTAATTTTCTTTTTGTTTCGGACGGGCGTATTAACGCCCGTTTTCACTTTTAGGTCTGCCGCGGCTGAGTATGGAAAAGTTTCGGATATTGATTAGAGTCTGATTAGTCTTAATTCAGCCCGTAATGGTTCTATACGGAAGAGGACCTCGAAACCGGCTGAATGCTTTGAATTTAGGATTAAAACAGAGCTTTATTACCTCCTAGATGAATTGGCGGCACGCACCAAATGATTGTCTAAAGTAAATAAAGGTAAGATTTTTATTTGTTTTTAACGGGAAGATCGGGATTTTCCTATATAATTCATGTTCGTTTTTAAACACGTCCCGATGTATTTCCAGCGGGATCGCACGTAACGCCTAAAAGGCAAAGGAAATTTTAAAATGGCACAGTCTACTGCACAGAAAGCTGAAATCATTGCGAAGTACGCCCAGTCTCAGGGTGACACCGGTTCCTCTCAGGTTCAGGTTGCTCTCCTGACAGCTCGTATCAACGAACTCACTGAGCACTTCAAAGCCAACCCGAAAGATCATCACAGCCGTCGCGGCCTTCTGAAGATGGTCTCTCGCCGTCGTAAACTTCTTGATTATCTCAAGAGAACAAACCTCGACGGTTATAAAGCTCTGATCGAATCTCTCGGTCTGCGCAAGTAATTTTGTCGGTAGGATGATTTTGGCAGCGGTCTTCGGCGTCATAGCCGTGGACCGCTGTGTTTGTTTGTATTGCTGAATTATTGTTTGCCTCGGGCGCGTTGCTGTATGTACGTAAGGCGGCTTAGCCGCCGAGTCGTAGATACCGCAATGTGCCGGGGAGTAAAAAAGGAAAAATCGTCATGACGATGTTTAACAAAGTAGTTAAATCTTTTCAGTACGGCGACCATAAGGTTCGCCTTGAAACCGGTGAAATCGCTCGTCAGGCCACAGGCGCAGTTCTCTGCGACATGGATGACACCGTGGTGCTTGCAACCGTAGTTGCAAAAAAAGAAATCAAACCTGGACAGGATTTCTTCCCTCTGACAGTCGATTACATTGAAAAAACCTATGCTGCGGGAAAAATCCCCGGCGGCTTCTTTAAACGTGAAGGCCGTCCGAGCGAAAAAGAAACTTTGACTTCCCGTCTGATCGACCGTCCGATTCGTCCGCTCTTTCCGGAAGGCTTCTTTAACGAAGTACAGATCATTATTCATGTTCTTTCCGTAAATCCTGAAGTTGATCCGGATATTCCTTCCATGATTGCGGCTTCTGCAGCGCTCGCTGTTTCCGGCGTCCCCTTCAACGGACCGATCGCGGCCGCGCGCGTCGGTTATATCAATAATGAGTATGTTCTCTGCCCGAATCTTTCTCAGATGAAGGACTCCAAGCTGGACTTGGTTGTCGCGGGTACTGAAAGAGCCGTTCTGATGGTGGAATCCGAAGCGGATCAGCTCTCTGAAGAAGTCATGCTCGGCGCCGTTATGTTTGGTCACGAGAAGATGCAGGTCGTTATCGACGCGATTGACGAACTGGTGGAAGAAGGCGGCAAACCGCTGTGGGATTGGCAGCCTGCTCCGAGAGATCCGAAACTCGTCGCCCTCATTACCGAAATCGTCGGCAACCGCATTCATGAAGCGTTTGAACACAGAAGCAAGCAGGATAGAAACGAATGCCTGCGTGCGGTATATGAAGATGTTAACGCGAAGGTTGATGCGGCTGTTGAGGCCGGCGAGCTTAGCGAAATCGGAGAAAACGAAGTCAACAACATCCTCTTTGAGATGGAAGCTCAGCACGTCCGCGGTAAGATCCTTAACGGTGAACCTCGTATTGACGGCCGTGATACCCGCACTGTACGTCCGATTGAAATTCGTACCGGAGTTCTTCCGCGCGCTCATGGTTCTGCGCTCTTTACCCGCGGTGAAACCCAGGCGCTTGTTGTCACTACGCTCGGTACAAAGCAGGACGAACAGGTTGTTGACAGTCTGACCGGCGAACAGCGTGAACGCTTCATGCTTCACTACAACATGCCTCCGTTTGCTACCGGTGAAACCGGCCGCGTCGGTTCTCCGAAGCGCCGTGAAATCGGCCACGGACGTCTTGCAAAACGTGCTCTTCTTGCCGTTCTTCCTAAGGAAGAAGATTTCCAGTACACCATGCGTGTTGTTAGCGAAATCTGCGAATCCAACGGTTCTTCTTCTATGGCCAGCGTCTGCGGCGGTTGCCTCTCTCTGATGGACGCCGGTGTTCCGCTGAGCGATTTCGTTGCCGGCGTCGCAATGGGTCTTATTAAGGAAGGCAATAAGTTTGCAGTTCTGACCGATATTCTTGGTGATGAAGACCACCTTGGCGATATGGACTTTAAGGTTGCCGGTACGGATCACGGCGTGACCGCTCTGCAGATGGATATCAAGATTGAAGGTATCAACAAGGAAATTATGCAGGTCGCTTTGGCTCAGGCTAAAGAAGGCCGTATGCATATTCTTTCTAAGATGCATGAAGCGCTCTCCGCTCCGAAGACAGAGCTTTCTCCATACGCTCCTCGTCTGATCAGCTTCAAGATCAACCCCGAGAAGATTCGTGACGTGATCGGTAAGGGCGGTGCCCTGATCCGCGCGCTGACCGAAGAAACTGGAACAACAATCAACATTGAAGACGACGGTTCTGTGACCATTGCTTCTGTTGATCAGGCTGCCGGCCAGGAAGCCCGCCGCAGAATCGAAGAGATTACTGCTGAAGTTGAAGTTGGTAAGGTTTATGAAGGCACAGTTCAGAAACTTCTCGATTTCGGCGCCATTGTTCAGGTACTGCCAGGAAGAGACGGACTGCTTCATATCAGCCAGATCGCCCATGAGCGTGTCAACCAGGTTGGCGATTATCTAAAGGAAGGTCAGGTTGTCCGCGTTAAGGTACTGGAAATGGATGAAAAAGGCCGTATCCGTCTTTCTATGAAGGCTTTGCTTGAAAAGCCCGTCAAGGAAGAAAAAGCGGAACAGCAGGAAAATGAAAGTCCTGACGTTATCAAAGGCTAATTGATCCTTTAAAAGATAATCCCGGTGGAACGAACATTTCATCGGGATTTTTATAATTCAACACTTACCAAAAATTAAATCATTTGCGTTATATTTGCAGATATTGCAATCCTAAAGTAAATCAATCGTGTCGTCCGGTGATAAGTTTACTGAGCTGAGCGGAACGAGCAGATGAAAGAAAAGATATGAAAAGTTTAGAAACTCTTCTCAAACAAACTGTTTTTTCGGATGAAGAGATTGTTTATCTTTTAGGCCTGAAAGACGAACAGGACTGCCGGGCGCTTCAGAAAGCCGCATACGAGCGGACAACTGAACTGATGGGCAGCAACGTCTATTACCGCGGCCTGATAGAAGTATCAAATGTCTGCACTTCGGATTGCCGCTATTGCGGTATTCGCAAAGACAATCATTCGGTTCCTCGCTTTGAAATGACAAAGGAGGAGATTGTCGGCTGCGCCAAATTTGCGGCTGATCACGGCTACGGCAGCATCTGTCTTCAGGCGGGAGAGAGAAACGATCCTAAATTTATTGAATTTATCGCGGATGCACTTCGCGCGATACATGCTGAAACGATAAGCGAGCAGCTGCCGAACGGCGTTGGTATAACGCTTTCTCTTGGAGATCAGACGAAGGAAGTTTACGAATACTGGGCTCAAAGCAGCGGCAACAGAGATAATCTGCGCTATCTGGCCCGCTTTGAAACCTCAAATCATGAGCTCTTTGATTTTCTTCATCACACGCCAAAGAAGAAGAACAAGCATCTTGAGCATCGCCTGCAGTGTCTGCAGTGGCTGAGAGAATGCGGCTATCAGGTTGGCACAGGCGTTATGATCGGGATTCCGGGTCAGACGCTGCATGATCTTTGTGCGGACATTCGTCTTTTTCAAAAAATTGACGCCGACATGATCGGTATGGGTCCGTACCTGATGAGTGAAGGGGCGGATCTGAAAGAGATCGGACAGATGGAGGCTAAGCAATTATTTCGTCTGACACTGAACATGATTGCAGTCACTCGGCTGGTTCTCGGCAATATCAACATTGCCGCGGCCACTGCGCTTCAGGTTTTTGATCCGGAAGGGCGAGAGAAGGGGATTGAACACGGGGCCAATGTCATCATGCCGAATTTGACGCCGCTTTGTTATCGAGGTGATTACCAGCTTTACGATAAGAAACCGAATCTTACGGACGATCCTTCATTTTTTGCAGCCGGCCTGCAGCAGAGAATTGAATCTCGCGGCAGAACTGTTGGATTCAATCAGAGCGGTTCTTCCCGTAAATGGCTTATGCGCAAGGAAGCCGGGCTTCAGCAAAGTGCTGTAAAACAAATTCCGATTAAAGCGGTTTAGTTTTTTCCTCGAGTCAACTAAAATAGTCCGATTATTAATCAGTTCGGAGTTCCCGGATGCGCAGAAATTTGGTTGTAGCGAATTGGAAAATGAACGGTTCCCTTGAAGCGAATCGTAAATGGGTGCAGGAATTTTCAGCTTTTTCTCCGTTAGACACGGAGTTGGTTGTGTGTTCTCCCTTTGTTTATCTCAATGAACTTCAGCAGAGTTTCCTGACTTCGGCGCTTATGATCAACACGGGTGCTCAGGACTGTTCTGCGCACGAGAACGGCGCGTTCACCGGTGAAGTCAGCGCCGCGATGCTGAGAGATATCGGATGTCCCTGGGTTATTGTTGGTCATTCCGAGCGTCGTCACGGTCTTGGAGAAACCAATGAGATCGTTGCGGCCAAGGCAAAGATGGCCGTTCAGTGTGGACTGCGTCCGATTGTCTGTGTTGGCGAAACACTGGAAGAAAGAGAGGCCGGAAGAACTTCTGACGTTGTTTTGTCTCAGCTTAACGCGGTTCTGGACGTGATCGGCGCTGAAGCTTTAGCTTCGGGTGCGCTCGCTTATGAACCTGTTTGGGCGATCGGTACTGGTAAAACCGCGACACCTCAGCAAGCTGAAGTTGTGCACGCTGCGCTCAGGGATAGTGTAGAATCGCGTGATCCGCGTGCCGCGGAAGCGCTGCGTATTTTATACGGCGGTTCCGTAAAGCCTTCGAACGCGAAAGAACTGTTCGCGTGCAATGATATTGACGGAGGCTTAATTGGCGGGGCTTCGCTGAAAGCCAATGAATTTTACGAAATAGCTCAGGCCGCTTGCGGTTCTGACATTATTTAAACGGAAACTTATTATGCAATTATTGATTACGATCGCTGTAGTGCTGCAGGTAATGTCTGCTTTAGCGATTATCGTGCTGGTTCTTCTTCAGCATGGCAAAGGTGCCGACATGGGTGCGGCGTTTGGCGGCGGCGCTTCCGGTTCTTTATTCGGTGCGACCGGCAGTGCAAACTTTTTATCTCGCTCGACTGCGATTGCCTCGACAATTTTCTTCTGCGCGACACTGGCTTTAACTTTCGGCGGTCAGACTGTCCGCAAAGCGCCTGCAGCCGGCGGTGTTCTGAGCACAGTGGTTGAACAGAAAGCTCCTGTTACAACTCCGGCAACGGAAAAGAGCAGTGAACCCACTAATGCTCCTGCAAAAAATCAAATTCCGCAGTAGAATATCGATCTTTCGGAGCTGATGGAGATCAGATTCGATAAATAAAGCCTTCGTGGTGAAATTGGTAGACACGCCATCTTGAGGGGGTGGTGACGAAAGTCGTATGAGTTCGAGTCTCATCGAAGGCACCAAAATTCTAAAAGTCCGTAAATTTAGTTTTACGGGCTTTTTATTTTTTTCATCGAAACATCACGAAGGACCTAATCGGCTTAAGGCGATTCTCTGAACACGAAGAATCTCATGAGACGAGATTGATTTGATGAGTTTGTAAAGTTCTGCCTTGTGCGAACTGTGATTTTTGAATTGTGTCATCGGAAGCATCGGCAGTTCTTTTTATGTCGTCAGATCGAAGAGAAAGAACTTGAGATCGTCATTGACCGGACCGGACGGAGAAATATACAAGATCGGATTCTCGGTATTTCATTTCATCCGGTGTGTCTTTAATCAACGACTGTAATTCATCCGATCGGGAGGCATGCTGGCAGCAACTCTGCCGCGAATTTAGATATCCGGGCTAAAGCAGCTGACGGAAACAGTGGCTCATCTCATATCCAGACTAAATAAACGCGACACTCTATTAGGTAATGAGCGGATACATTTGTGAATTTGAGAAACAGACTGGTCTTCTACGGATATCGCTTTTGCTGCCGGAAAAAAAATTGTATAAGAAATGACGGTGGGTAATACAGCAACATACACAAGAATATTTTTTTGTGTATAATGCCACCATTCTCTGATGCTTTAGGGCTTCAGACTGAATGAATATAGGTGCGCCTTCGTGGTGAAATTGGTAGACACGCCATCTTGAGGGGGTGGTGACGAAAGTCGTATGAGTTCGAGTCTCATCGAAGGCACCAATAAAATCTAAGCGAAACTGGCCTGTGTTTACGGGCTTTTTGTTATCCGATTTCGCTTATCAAAATCTATATTTCCCCTACATATCCTAGCGACCTGTAATTCCATCCTTGGAACTTTTGCGTCTGCAACAATTTGTCTTTGACGGTAAGAAATTTCTTGTCCGGCGTATTGAATCCTTATCTGGAAATTTTGCCTTGAACTTCTTCGCTTAATCGTTGACTGTTTTTTCCCGAATGTCTTGTCGGATAAAGGATATTCATTGCAAGTTTGATGCCCTCCGGATATTCAATTGACTGATTAACGTCGGGCTGTATTCGGTTCTACCTAAGCATTCCTAAGGAGTTCGCACAAGAGTAATTTTGGTGACGACGATGGATAGGTAACAATGCAGCTTGTATATTCATCTTGCAAGTGCCTTAGGTTTTAGCTGCCGCATCTGGCCCTATAGTCTTAGAGGCTTTTGCAGCGGGAGTCTTTGCCGATAAAGATTCGCGTAGATATCAGCTCCCGCGATACGATTGCCGGATAAATAAGGAAGCTACCCTTACCAGTTTGTTTTTACAATGAATGGTGCTGATATAGCCGATGCCATCACCAAGAATAGAATCCATTTCTGACTAACCGAGAGCGTTCTTCCGAACATGTCAGTGAATCTAAATTAGATCGTTAGTGTGACTCAGGTCAGGGGTTGCCGAAGCTCTCGTTTAGAAATCTGTTGGCTTTTGCACGTAGATCGGATTTTTTTACGCGACGCCTGTCTGAAAAGAGATCGGCCTGTGTTAAATCACACAGGCCAACCAAGAATTCTGGTGCCTTCGATGAGACTCGAACTCATACGACTTTCGTCACCACCCCCTCAAGATGGCGTGTCTACCAATTTCACCACGAAGGCATTCTTTCAATTCATCAGGTCTTGAAGGCCTAAATCATCGAAGAGACGCCATTATACACAAGAAATTATTTTTGTGTAGTCGCAAAAATAAAGTCGCTAAAAAAATCTAAAACAATGAAAAGGACCGTCGCATTCAGGCTGAAAGATTACGCCTTGTCTAAATATCGGAATTATTGTCAGACGAAACTCTAGGCATTCCCGACAGTGAACTTGTGGAATTTAAAGACGCTTAAATATAAAATTAGGTAGTAGATGTTTGTCTGTAACTATTTCATTTCAGAACGAATGAAAGAAGAATAGACAAGAATTTTTAAGTCCGAACGCATAACATCAACCATGGTCCCTAATTGAAAAAATAGGAGTAATGAATGCAGGACAGCAAAGAAATATCAAGGAGAGCTATCTTGAAATCTGCAATCGTCGCAGGAGCGGCAGCCGCTCCCTGTTTGTCAGCTGAGGCGGTAGCACAGGAAAAAGTCGTAGTCGGAACTGTTAAAACTCCGGTCATTGGTTCAAAACGTGTCGAACCCGGTAAATTTACCGGTTCCTGCGCGAAGGTATATTTTTCACCGGTCATCAGCTCCGAGATGCTGATCAAACTCTATAACTTAGTGAATGAAGGCATTTACGGCAAAGTCGCAATTAAACTTCATACCGGTGAAAAACACGGCCCCAACATCATTCCCCGCGATCTGGTTAAAGCGCTCCAGGCGACCATTCCCAACAGCGTTATTGTTGAAACCAACACTCTTTATGAGGGCGACCGATTCACTACTGCCGGACATCGCGAGGCTCTGAAGGTCAACGGTTGGGACTTTTGTCCGGTTGACATCATGGATGAGCATGGATACGTCAACCTTCCGGTTGACAATGCATTCCATCTGAAAGAAGTAGCAATGGGTAAGAACATTGTTAATTACGATTCAATGCTCGTTCTCACGCACTTTAAAGGTCATGCAATGGGCGGCTTCGGCGGTTCTATGAAGAACATCGCTATCGGATGCGCATCCGGCCAGGAAGGCAAGAGACAGGTTCACGGTGTTTCGGGAGAGCCGCCCGCAGATTGGAATGCCTGGCCTGCCAAAGAAGTTTTGATGGAAAATATGGCTGACTCTGCCAAAGCCGTAATCGATCATTTCGGTAAGCGCATTACTTACATCAATGTCCTTCGCAATATGTCCGTTGACTGTGACTGTGCCGGAGTCCATGCTGCAAAGCCGACGATTAAGAATATCGGTATTCTGGCTTCGACAGATCTTTTAGCGATTGATCAGGCTTCAGTCGACCTTGTCTACGGTCAGACTGCAGATAATCATGATCTTGTCGAGAGAATTGAAACCAGACATGGTTTGCGTCAGCTGTCTGCAATGGCTGAACATCATATGGGCAATACACAGTACGAACTTATTGAGGTGAAGTAATCACACTTCGGAAAGAAATTCGGGTCACTCATAAAATTCTCTAAGTGGCTCGATCGAGTTCTCTCAGGCCGGATAACCTCCGGCCATATTTTTAAGCAGTCCTCCTCCGCAGAATCGGCAGCAAAGCAAAACCCGAAACATACTCTGTCGACGCATCGGTAACCGCATCAATTTTAATTTTCATTTACACATGTAACCTCGAAATTTACACGTATTGGTTAAAACCCGTATATAAATATAAATGAATCACGAAATTAAGTGATGATACTAAGTGAGGTTTATTATGAAATTAGTTCAGGCTGCAATTCTCAGTTCGATAGCTGCTTTTGCTTTTACAGTCAATGCAGCTGAAATAACAGCGCCTTCTGTCGATGCTGCCGATACTGTGACCAAGACCACCACCACGACGACATCAGCCAATGCCGGCGGAAGCATCACCGAAACTGTCGAAACCATTAAGGGAGACGCATCCGCAATTAAGCAGCACGTAAAGGACGGCAGCTATACGGAACTTCCTACAGATAAACAGAAACTTGGTCAGGACGTAGATAATGCCAAGAGTCAGTTAAAGAATAGTTTCTCTTTTGGCAGCGGAGATTCATCAGTTAAGTAGTCGAGAAGTTAGATCTTCACACTGCATGGGGTGGGGCGGTCCTTTTGGCCGCCCTTTTGTATGGGTGTTATTGGTAGCGGTTAACCGAAATCCGTCCAACAGGTTGTAGAGTCCTTTTTTGACCGATCAGAGGATAGAAAAAATCGAGAGAATGCTCAATTTCTTTTTAGCCTTTTTATTTCAGCATCTGTTTCGGCGAGGCTTTATAGTCGAGATCCAAAAAAGCCGGACAGAGAGTCCGGCTTTCAGGTAAAGAATCAGATTCTTAATTCAGTTCAAAAACCTTGCGAAGCTCTTCCGTAGTCAGGTTTTCATCGAAGGGGACGTACTCGCCCTTGCTATTTTTGAAAACACCGTAGGGAACCGCTCTGCAGCCAGCGCGTCTGTGAAGTTTGGTGTTTGTCCAGACTTTGTCTCTTAACTCTACCGGAAGTTTGGAAATGTCGTAGCGAATACCTCTGAAATCCAGATCCTTAAAGTGTTCATGCTGCCGCTCAAATACTTCATAGGGCTTATCAGCCATAAGGATCGTAGTACCCTGAGGCTCGGAATGGATGTTCATGAAGGAGATCGGGTAGAAATTCACCTGAACGTCCTTCAGAAGCGGCTGGAGACGCTGTAAGAGACGCATGCAGTCCGGGCACTGGGTGTCGAACGCCACCACGGCGACAGGAGCACCTTCTTTATGAGGAAAACTAAATCCTGTGCCGTCCTTGAGAAAAGAGTTGTACATCTTTTCTCCGTTCCAAATCGGCGGGATGGATGCGGGAGAAGCCGAAGCGGTCTTCACTCCTGCGGTCATTGCGGCAGCCGCAGACGCAAAAGCGAAAAGAGTGCGTCTGGAAAATTTAGCATTCATTATGGTGTCCTTGAAAAAAAATAGCGGTGATAAAAAGAATAATAATTTTGAAATATTTTTAAACGCTTAAGTTGGAGCGTTTTGTCCGGTCTGAGTATAGTTATGTCTGAAAATCTTATATGCGCCATGGGGCAGAGAAATTTTAGGAAAAGATATGACGGAAAGTTTGAGAGAAAAGGCGATTGAAGGTTACCTGGACAGAGACGACGGTGTGGACTGGATGGGACTCATGACATATGCGAACAGCATGTTTGACGTGAGAGACAGCATCAAGCCGAATCTGCCGGCCTTCAAGTTTGACGGAGAAGAAGCAAGAAGACTCTTTAATGAGCATTCCGCATATCTGAAAGCACATCCTCTGATCATTGACCCGAAAGACTTCCGTGACAACTGCCGTCTGCTTCAGAAGCGTTTTATTGAAACCGGTGCCATCAATGAACCGCACCAGATCGAAATGCTGAATACTCTTGACTGGGACAAACTCTCTGATGAGGCGATCGCATTAGCCGGTAAAGATCCGTCGGAATTGTTTGAACGAGCTTCTTCCGATCTAGGTATCGACGCGGAAGATGGTGAAAGCCAAAGCGTTCTTGCAGGCCTGTTTATCAATATTATCCGCGCTTATCTGAAACCTGTCGGAGAAGCGATGACAGACGCACTCACAAGACTTGATGAAGTTGCTGTGCGCGATAAACCGCTTCTTTGTCCGACATGCGGTTCTGTTCCTGCGATTTCTTCTGTCAGTGAGGTTGCGGGAACTCAGTCTAACGAGCGCAAACTTTTCTGTTCCTGCTGCGGCACGGTTTGGCCGTTTGAACGTGTTCGCTGCGCCTACTGCGGCAATACCAACAGCAACAAACTGAAGTATTTCTATGCCGATGAAGACCCCGCTCATCGTCTGCACGCCTGCAAAGAGTGCGGCGGCGTGATGCCTACCGTATTCCAGAACGTCCTGAAGGGCGAGCTCGATTACGATATTGAGCTGGTAGCAATGGGCGTAGTTCAGAATCTGTATGAGGATCAGATCAAAGATCAGGATACAGAAGCCTAATCACCAAGGTAGAGCATTATCGGCCTCGAGGAAATTCGAGGCTTATTTATTTTTAGGAATATCAACAAGACGCATATCGTTTGCGATTCTGTGAACTCGCCTCTGAATGAGTGAGGAATTGCTGTTGATGTGGTATTTCTTCGGATTGATGAGAATGGAGGCCAATCGGATCGCTTCATTTCGGTTCAGCTGAGAGGCGCTTTTGTGAAAGTAGGCGCGTGAAGCAGCTTCAACACCGAATATTCCGTTTCCGAACTCCGCAATGTTGAGATAGACCTCCAGAATACGTTTTTTGCTCCAGAGCGCTTCAACGATTGGCGCAAGAATAATCTCCTGAATCTTTCTGAAGTAGCTTCGGTCGTGGCTAAGAAAAAGATTTTTAATTGTCTGCTGTGTCAGAGTAGAACCGCCGGGCGCATGGCGTTCGGAAAGGAGATTGCGCTGTGCGGCTGTGAGAATGGCGCCCCACTGCAGACCGTTGTGGTGCATGAAATTGGCATCTTCGGCAGCGACGACCGCGCTTTTCATGTATGGCGAGATTTTGTCGTAATCCACCCAGCTGTAGCGGACCGAGTGCGGAGCATTTTCTGATAGCCTGTCTTCTTCCTGTCGCATATACGGAGTTGAACTCGGGTCAATGAACGCGAAGAGGGCGATTCTTGCGATATAGAAGAGCTCCAGAGCAAAAACCGAAAGCAAAAGAAAGAGAAACATCCTGGTCACTAAAGACCGGATGGAAAATTTTTTTTTCTTTTGTTTTGATGAGTTGAACACAATGGCGCGGAATCCCTAAATGCGATGGAGATATTTTAGCCGCAGAAAGCGTTTTGTGATTTTTGTTGATGTATACTCTTCCTCACTTTCAGAGAGTCCCGATCGTCTAGAGGCCTAGGACATAACCCTCTCAAGGTTAGAACACGAGTTCGAATCTCGTTCGGGACGCCAGAGACTTCTAGCTTCAACCTACGTCACACTGCACCAGTTATCGCCAAATATCAGTATCCATGCGGGTTTTCAGGATTCTTACCGACTCAACAGCTCGTTTCTTTTAAATTCAGACGCCCCACAATTCCCTCATGCAGACCAAAATGGTCTCTAGCTTTTTGTTCTTTATCGGGCTGCTCAAAGGAAACAATCGTGAATATGAAGGATGTTGTTGACCTGAAGAGCTCTGAGAGGGCTGAAAATAAAGTTCGTCAAATCGTTCAAGGCGTTCGAGATACTATTTGCGGAAAGCGAATGAAAACGTTTGCTGCTTACCGAGGTGGATTAATGGGAAGTCTGATCGGGAAGATATATTTCTTTGCGGAAGAAGTTTAGGCCCTTAATGACAACAATGCATTTATCGCAAAGAAAGAGAAGAAAACAGCAGCCGGGCCCCATCGCTTACGTCCGAAACGCTCCCTGCTCCCCGAGCAGGTGCCACTATGCTCCCAGTCGCCGCATAACTAGTATATCAACTTCAGCGAAAGGAAACGACTCGAATCATCAACGACGTTAGAAAAGGCCTTTTGAAATTTTGGTGCGTTGATGTAAAAAATAACGGCTGAATCATCATGGATGATGTCGGTGTCTCGGACAACGAGGAAAGGCTTATGTACTTCTTTGGTAATTATGTCAAGTGAAACGGTGTTGCTTGTTAATCTGAAAGGGTGGAGTTCAATCTCCCTGTCGATACGCAAAAAAATGGCTTTTGGAGTTCCTTGGTATTTGCTTCATCGACGAAAACAAAGCAGCCGAACTTCTCTGTGATGCTATGAGCGCTTATGGGCGAGATGTCTCGGAGTAATTCAGATTTAAGCGGAAAGAAAGTTTCTTAGAGTACTGCTTGTTAAGAACGGTGAAGGGAAATATGCAAATCCAAACGCAGAAGAACACTCAAGATATGCTGAACCGCTCAGACATGAAGAACCAATAGATTTCAGATAAGAATTTGGACGAAGAGAAGGATAGCAAGAGCCGTCCACCTCGGAAGAATACGATCCGGAGCTGGTGCCGGTGTTCGGGGAGCTACAGTAGCAGTCTTCCTGATCGGAATAAAAACGAAAGAGGGCAAAAGGAATTTTTAAGAAAGAGTGGGTGCCCGGATCATCTTTTAGAGAAGCGTTCAGATTAAACGGAATAGGCGCCTAACTTAAACTAATTACACAAGAGGATATTTGAGTGTTTTTAGGAAAAAGCTGGCCAATGGTAATGCTCCTATTTTAGAAGTGGTTTAGTGGATAGCGGCTTAAGATTACGTGTCCACGATTAGAATAATTCCCCTACAGACATTGCAAAATTGTTGTATCAGGTCTCGCCGAAAGGCCAAAGACTCAAAACCTTAACGATGCAATAAGATGGAAAGGACATTGAAGATAGTCAGGTCAGTGTTCAACTTTCTTCCCTGTAAAAAATGCTTACAAGAATAGACTCAGTGGAATTAATGAGAAAAAAATGTAGATAAGTTATTTAGCTACCAAATAATTGTCTATGGTCGATGTATCTTCAAAAAAAGATTACTGTGAGTTTCGAAAGTGAAAACTCATATCTTTGCGGCGTCGTTGTGGCGAAACCGAGCAACTGTATAAAGGGACTATGTTGCTACTTTGGTAAGGATCTCTTGAAGGCAACAACCGGCTCAAATCTCTCACTGGCAAGCCAAGAGAGGAGTGTTTTTGCTCCTAAAATTTCTTGGCTGGAAACCTGTTTTGAATAATAGAGCCCTAAATGAGGGAGTTGTTGGTCAGAGAACCAGATGACATCGTTACCTTCGTTGATAAGGCTAAGTGCGGTTTCAATGGATATTAGGCAAATAAAACCTGAATCTTTTACGGCTAGCCGAGATTCTGATTGTCGTAGTACATCTTGAAACTTTTCCTCATTTGATCTTCCTCTTGACAGAAAGAAAGATACAAATTCCTCCGGAATGGTTCTATTTAGTCGCAGGTCAAAAGCACAAATGGAAACTTGACCGTTCTCAACATAGCTAGGTTTGAGGTAACGTCCGGCGTCTCCATCAAAAATAAGTTTGGAGGGGAGGGTTGTCATAAATAACCGAGTATTTTTTCGAGATGCTTTAAGTAGTCAGGGGTAGACAGCTTCAAAGTAGAAGATAGGATGAAGGGCAAACGTATTTCCTCTTCGTTGCCGACCCTTGATAAATACAACAATTTTGGAGTTTTTGTGGCTATGGAAATCTTCTGAGTTTTTCGTACATGGAAGGTTACAGCTACGCACGTGAGGTCTGCATCTACATAAAAGGAAGGTTTTTTGTTAAGTAGGAATGGAAAAAGAAACAACATCCCTCGGAAAGAGTCATTTGGAATATCAGGGAGGTTCAGTTCTTTATTTGTTTTTTGTTCGTTTTGGTAAGAGGAACAGGCACTGTTGAGCAACTGATATAGCGGCATGTAGATGGAATCTTCTTCAATGCACGGCTTGCAAGAAGTATCGTCTGCTTCAGAACTTTGGATTTGAGCAAACCATTTATCGATAGCTTCCTTCTCTCTATTCAGTTCTACGTCAAAATCTGTGACAGATAAAAGCTCACAAAACGGTGTTTCAGATACGAAAGCATCACAGCTATTCTTAAACATGCTGATTCTCTATTGCAGATAATAATTTTTCAGCGAATAGTTTTGCTCTTTGCTGTGTCAAAGCAACAGAAGCTACGATGTTCTGTTGACCATCACCAGGCTGATCTAAAAAATTTATAACTACCATACCGTCTTGGGTTCCTCCAACAGAGAACCCAAACGGAAAGAATGTTGGCATATTCTTTTTTAATATAATCTGAGAGGGTTCCTCTTTTCTATCCTTTTCCATTTTCGTCTCCCTTAATCTCCAGTGCATTATAGCAACACGCATATATAACAATTAGTCTCATAGTTTTCCCACAGATGTATGAAGGCACTTACCTATCCGTTTATAAGTAATTTCATCTCTTAAAATTACTAACCAAACGGATGAGTAAAAAATACATGGAAGACCACTGAGACACTAAGCGTATTTCACACTGTTTTGTTCAGTTTTGGGTTGACGGAGTGCATCATCGTGCTCAATAACTGATTGAAGGAAAACCATCAAGCATCCATGGATTTATTTTTGAGGTCATTCCTATCCTTTTAGTCTTATTTGGTCCTTTAATGCGTTGGAATATTTCAACAACAAAGCAGGGTTACAAAGATTTCGAGAAGCCTTAGCAAATAAGAACTGCTCCTAGAGGTTTGTGTGCTGACTTCGGTGATGGAAAGATTGAGGAAATTGTCACCGACAAATTCATTACTCAAGTCACGATCGCCTTTTCCCGCATCGTAGGCAAGAGGTTTTTAGCAGATAAGCTGAGCCCTGCAACGGTCGACTATGTGTTAATGAAGATGGTATCTGGGCTACCCTTTGAAATTAAGGCATCCACGATGAGGATTATGGTGCTTGCGCTGCGGATAATAAACTTAGAACTTAACCTTTCAGGTTGGCTTGGGAAGAGCAATTCGGTCGGATGCACGCATAACTAAAGATACGTGAACCTGCGATAAGAACGTATCTGATCATATAAAAATTGTTGCTGACCAGAAGCTTCTTTTCAAGAGGAGGGAGTGTCTTAAGGCAAGAAAAGTTTACAAAAAGACAGGTGATTCCCAGGCGGCTTCTAACTTTTAAAAATAAGAAAACTGTTTTGTGTTTTTCATTGAGCAGGGAGAAATTGTCGTCACAGCAGTGATTTACCGGTAGATGTAAACGGTTATGAATTTCAGGAGAAGAATTAACAGTCTGTTCGTAAAGGCGGATACTGCCGGTCCTTTTGAGTTTCAAGCTTTCTACGCTGATTTGTCATCTTTTTAGATTAATGGTTTCCATAACCGCTATGCCCGATTTGAGTACTAATTGCTTATACACTTTGGTTAATAACTCAAATCACGTTAAGGAGACTATATGAGCGTTTATCTGCAGACTAAAAGCTGGGAAGAAGCTCGAGAAGCCATTAAGAAAAGCAAGGGCGTCGCGATCGTACCGATCGGAAGTGTCGAACAGCATAGCTACCATCTTCCGCTTGGTACGGACACGTATGTCGCAATGACCGTCGCAGAAGGCGCCGCGGAAAAAACCGGCGCTGTTCTGACGCCGCCGGTTTGGTTCGGATGGAGCCCGCATCATATGGTGCTTCCCGGCACAATCACAATTCGTCCGGAAGTTCTTTCCGAGATGACATACGACATCATCGAATCCTTGGTCGCACACGGCCTCAACAAAATCATTCTGATCAACGGTCACAGAATCGTAAATGTGGTCTGGATGCAGCTGTGCGCACAGAAAGCTCAGAGCAAACTTGGCTGCATCGTCAAGATTTTTGATCCGGCCTATATGAGCAAAGATATTGTTAAAGAGCTCGGATTCGGACCGGTCGGACACGCCGAAGAAATCGAAACGTCACACATGATGGCAAGATTCCCGGACATGGTCCATTTAGAAAAAGCCGTCGATAATCCCATCAAAGACACACCGCTTTATTCAGTCGATCCGACTTATGAACATGACACGCTTTGCTATGTGCCGAGCAGTCTTGCGCACGCCAAGGCGGCAGCGGAGAAGTCCGGCGGATGCACCGGAGAGCCGAGCAACGCCGACGCTGAGCGCGGGAAGATTTATCACGATCACCTGGTCAGCAACTTGGTCAAAGTTGTTGAACAGCT
>Ga0073907_1002329_pt1 | contig 19782 bp, 21 predicted proteins | sample GluameincwithD2O_FD_65483 | JGI IMG/M metagenome (GOLD analysis project Ga0073907, IMG submission 65483) | Mouse cecum microbial communities from Vienna, Austria - Glucosamine amended microcosms incubated with D2O | ecosystem: Host-associated > Mammals > Digestive system > Large intestine >... | reverse complement strand
ATTGTTAATTTTATTATAATTGCCATGATGTTTCGGATTAAATGGCAGTCTGCCTTCTTTCATTCGCTGATTATTTCTGTTGTTATGGCATTAAGTGAACTGGTTATTATAGGAATTAATTCACAGGTACTGATAAATTTCTTTTCAACTCATAATCATAACGCGAACCTAATTTTGTCAGCTATGTTCAGTAAACTCATATATTTTTTCGTACTACAGTTTATAATCCGCTTTTTGAATAAAGAAAAAGAGGAACCTGTCTTACCAGATAAATATACAATGTTACTAAACCTGATTCCTGTTATGTCAATAATAATTTTTTTGACATTATCAACAATCTCTCTGGCAGTGCGTCTGCCTGCTAAGATCGAATTTATGGTCTCCGTCAGTTCCATGCTTCTCCTGATCCTCAACCTGCTGATTTTTTGGATCTATAACAGAAATCAGAAGAGGAGCAGGGAATATATGCAGCTTCAGATCCAGCTGCAGAAGGAGAGCGATACGGCAGGCTACTATCAGCTTCTGATCCGGCAGGATGAGAACCAGAAGATCCTGATCCATGACATCAGAAAACATTTACAATCCATCCGTGTTCTGAACGAGCAGGGTGAACGGGAGAAGATAGCTGCCTATATCGACCGCATCGTCCATTCCTCGGATCTGCAGGGATCTGTCCAGGTATGCGACAATGTTTCCCTAAATGCCCTTCTCTGCCGGTATACCCAGCTCTGTCAGGAACAAGGTATTGATTTTCACGCGGACGTCCGCAGCGGGCTGCTAGCCAGCCTGACTTATCATGATCTCACAGCATTATTTTCCAATCTTTTGGACAATGCCGTGGAAGCTTCCTCCGGGGTGCCGGAGGGTTATATAGAATTAAGTATCACACAGCAGGAAAATGCATCCCTGACGGTACTGTCCCTGATCAATTCCTGTCCCGAAAATCCGTTTTCTGGCAAGACAGGCAGGCTGGTATCGTCCAAAAAGGATTCGCTGCGGCACGGTTATGGTATCCGGAGTATAGAGCGTGTCGTAAAAGCTTATCATGGTGATATGCAGATGTATTATGAGGAAGAGAGACAGGAATTTCATACCGTTATCACGTTACTGTTGTAAAGCTAAGGATAACATGGTAAACTGGTACAACGAATCATAACTTATGGATACATTCGCCTGCGGGGAGCGGAAGGAGGGGTAATTATGCAGCAGGATTTTATTTTTGACACACACAGCCACTATGATGACGAAGCGTTTGACCCGGACCGGGATACTCTTCTCCGTGGACTGGCAGAGAGAGGGATAGGAAATGTCGTCAGCGTGGGGGCGGATCTGGCATCCAGCCAGGCCGCGCTGTCGCTGGCAGAGGCTTATGATTTCATTTATGCGGCGCTGGGGATTCATCCCAGTGAGACCGACGGCCTGACGGAGAGAGATATGGACTGGATCCAGGAAAATGCCGGACATAATAAAGTTGTCGCCATTGGGGAGATCGGGCTGGATCATCACTGGCCGGAACCTGCCGCAGAGGTTCAGCGCAGATGGTTCCGGCGTCAGATCGAACTGGCAAAGGAAGTAAAGCTGCCCGTTATTATCCACAGTCGGGAGGCAGCGGAAGAGACCATGAAGATCCTCACAGAGACAAAAGCATATGACTGCGGCGGGGTGATCCACTGTTTTTCCTACTCACCGGAGATGGCGAAGCAATATGTGGAGATGGGATTCTATATCGGAGTGGGCGGGGTGGTAACCTTTAAAAATGCGAAAAAGCTGGTGCAGACGGTGGAGGAGATCCCTCTGGAAGCCCTTGTGCTGGAGACGGATTGTCCCTATCTGGCACCGGAACCATACCGGGGGAAACGCAACGATTCCTCCCGGCTGGTCTGGGTGGCGGAGAAGATCGCAGAGCGGAAGGGAATCACTGTACAGGAGGTAATCCGTACCACTACAAAAAATGCAAAGACTTTATATCATTTGAATGGAGGAAATGAAAATGCAGGAAACGATGAAGGATTTTGAGGATGAGATAAACGCGGGCTTTCGTACCTTTCGACAGGGCGACAAGGTGACGGGGATGGTAGTCAGTGTAGAGGAAGAGGAGGTGCTTCTGGATCTGAACACCTATTCACAGGGGGTGATCCCGGCAGGAGAATACAGTGATGACCCCGCCTTCCATGCCATGGATGAGATTCGTACCGGAGAAAGTCTGGAGGCTGTAGTCCTGGAACCGGATGACGGCCAGGGGAGAGTGCTCCTCTCTCTCCGGGAGGCGAGAGAAGAGAAGGCATGGGAGAGGATGCGGCAGGCGCTGGAGGATCGAAGGGTCTTTTCGGTGAAGGTGCTCACCAGTGTGAATGCCGGGGTCGTGGCTTTTGTGGACGGTATCCGCGGCTTTATCCCGGCCTCCCAGCTGGCGCTGGAATACGTCGAGGATGTGGACCAGTTTGTGGGTGAGACGCTGGAGGTCATAGTGATCACGGCAGATCCGGAGAAGAGAAAGCTTGTTCTCTCCGCCAAAGAGGTGGCGAGAGAGAGGGCGGCAGAAGAACAGGAGAGGAAACTGAATGCGCTGCAGAAGGGATTTATCACAGAGGGCATCATTGAGCGGATCGAGTCCTACGGCGTCTTTGTAAAGATTGGCGGCGGACTCACAGGACTGGTCCATATTTCCCAGATCTGCAATAAATTCCTGCATTCGCCGAATGAGGTGGTGAAAATGGGACAGCGTGTGAAAGTGAAGGTACTGGATGTGTCGGAGGGTAAGATACGTCTCAGTATGAAGGAGGCGGAGGACACTGCGCCAGAAGTGGCGGAGGACGGGGAAGTGTCAATGGAATACCATGACGGCGAGGCCACCACCTCCCTTGCGGGTCTGCTGGCTGGCATACGGATTGAAGAATAATTGGCCGCGGCAAGGCATACATTGTACTAAACAGAGACAAGAGGTGCGGCATGCACAGAAAAAGAATTGCGGTAACCCTGCTTCTGCTTCTGACCCTGTTCTGCGGCCTGACGGGATGCGAGGCGGCAAAAGAAGGCGGCGAGCGGGGAAAGGACTGGGATTATACCGTTGTGCCCACGGCGGATATCCCCCAGGAATTTCTAAAAGAAATTGACAGTAAGAAGCTCAACGCCTTTCAGATGAGCTACCAGCAGGAGGAGTATCTCTATATTGCTGTGGGATACGGGGAACAGAACAGCGGAGGGTTCAATATCAAGGTAGTGGGACTGTATGAGAAAGGAGCCGCGCTCTGCTTTGAGACCAGTCTGAACGGTCCGGGGGAAGACCAGGTGGTGAGCGAGAAGGCAAGCTACCCCTATATTGTTGTAAAAACACAGAAGTCGGATAAGGAAGTTAAATTTCTAACTTGAAATGAATAAACTGTCTTGTAATTTTCTCCCAAACACTATATAATTTACTTTATCTTATCCGTTCCGGGTCCTGTTCTACTGCCCGGCCGGCATACAAAAGGAGGGATACAGTGATGAGACAGTTGATAACGAGATTGAAGAACTTCCGGGGAGCCATGCTGTGGGATTTTATCACAGCCATTGTATTGTTCCTTTTCATGATCTGGAATCTGGACCGGTTTGAAGGAAACGTTACAAGATTGTCGCTGATCATACTGACCACGGGTTTTCTTGTGCTGATGGTGGCGGTGAAATACCATCTGCTGTACAAGCATTTCGGGCGCGATGATGTCACAGGCGGCAAAGATAAGAAAGAGTTTGAGCGGGTGGCGGGGAAGATGCTCCGCAGTGACGCCGGTTATGTGCTGGTCTACGCCAATATCGACCGGTTCAAGCTGATCAATGAGATATATGGGAATAGTGTCGGGGACCAGATCCTGCACCAGATTCATGGCATCATTGATGCAGAGCTGGGGTGGGATGAAGTTTCCGGACGTATTATGGCGGACAATTTTGGTATACTGATGCATTTCCACTCACTACCGAAACTGGACGAGCGTCTGGCCCGCATCAGTAAACAGATGGAAGAGCTGGTGGATGAAAATGGAAACCGATATGGAATTGCCCTGTATTATGGCGTGTATGTTATCAATGACAAGGATATCGAAGTGAGTACGATGCTGGAGCATGCCAATCTGGCCCGTAGAAAGATATCGCCGGGCTACCGGGTGCCCATGGGGATCTATGACGAGAAGGACAAGTTCCGGCTGGGCAGGGAGAAGGAGCTTGAGATGAAGATGCACGAGTCCCTGGAGCGGGGGGATTTCATACCCTATCTGCAGCCCAAATATGAGCTGGAGGGCGAGACCGTGGCAGGTGCGGAGGCATTGGTGCGATGGGTCGATTCGGAAGAGGGGATGATTTTTCCCAATGAGTTTATTCCTCTCTTTGAGAGCAACGGTTTTGTCGTGGACATCGATCTCTATATGTTTGAGCAGGTATGCCGTATGGTGGAGCGCTGGGGCAGAGCGGGATGGCGGACCATTCCGGTCTCGGTAAACCTGTCCCGCAGCCATTTTAATGTCCCGAATTTTTTCGATGCGTACGAAGCGATACTGGAACGATACGAGATACCTCCAAGATCCATAGAGATCGAGCTTACAGAATCCCTGTTCTACAATGATATGGAAGCATTGAATACACTGGTGACGAAGATACACCGGGCGGGGCTCTCCTGCTCCATTGATGACTTTGGCAGCGGTTTTTCTTCCCTGAATGTGCTGAAGGAGGTTCAGGTAGATGCCCTGAAACTGGATCGTGTGTTTTTTGTCAGCGATAACAGCCAGGAAAACGAGCGGGGTAAAAGTGTTATCCAGAGTGTTATCCAGCTGGCCCAGGCACTGGATCTGCATACGATATCGGAGGGTGTCGAAGAGAGGGATCAGGTGGAGTTCCTGAAGCAGATGAAGTGTGATCTGATTCAGGGTTATGTGTTTGCAAAGCCAATGCCTGTCACTGAATTTGAAAAATTAGCCTTTGGCGGTGTTCACTGATCAGAGATACAGCCGTTTGTGGTTGCGGTACCGGTTCCGACGGTACATTACTTCATGAAAATATACTACCTCGATCATATCACGGAGAAGGGTTCCCCCCTCCGGATAGGCATCGGGGTATTTTTTTCGGAATTCCTGTTCAATTCCCGAAGCGGTGATCCGAAGCGCCGTTTTGTCAGGGAAGGCATCGAACATCGGACTGCCCTCATATTCCATCTGATCACATTGCTCTTCCACAAATTCGCTGATCTGTTTTGTGATCTGCGGATAAAGATATTTTAAATAGGAATTATCCTCTTCCATCTCCCACAACTTCGTACTGCCGGGAGCCGGGGCTAGCGTCGGCATGGCAGCCTGCTCAAAGGAGAAAAGAAAATCGGGATTGTCGTAATAGTTCATAAAATACCTCGTTTCTGCATCTGATATACTTATCTCCAATATATGAATCGAAAAAATTTGTGTGTATACCTTGAACTTTTCAGGGTAAGCCGTTACAATGTTCTATATATAATAGAGAAGGGGCTATCGAATGGTTAGATATATATATAAGACAGTTTTATTACTTTTCATATTTATGGGTGCGCTCTATTTTTTTGGGAGGCAGATGGAGACAGATATCAGCGACAGGGGGGCCCGGGTGGGGACCGGCAGAGAGACGTATCCGTCCCTGCAGCTGGGAGTGCAGGGGCATAGGATCAATACCCTCTTTGGCTACAGCGCGCCGATGGAACCTGATATTATCCGGGAGTCTATGACTCCGCTGGATGCGGAGAAAAAGATTACGGTTTATCTGGGAAAGGCGGACTCCTACCTCACCAGCCTTCAGTATCAGATCATTGACAAGGAGACCGGGGAGGTCTATGAGACCAGCGAGCCAAACGCGCTGCAGAAGGGGCAGAAGAGCCTGGATATTACATTTGGGTTTGGGTTCCGGACAAGCACGGAATATATCCTGGATCTGGCGGGCACATCGGATGCCGGCAGGGAGATCCACTATTATACCCGCCTGAGGTATTATCTGGATGAATCCAATCTGGCGCAGAAGATGAATTTTGTAAAGAGATTTCACAAGAATACCTTTGTCAAGAGCAAGGCGGAGGAGCTGGGAAGGTCTCTTGAGCCCAGCCCGGCAAACCGGAATACAACGCTGGCAACTGTGGATATCACATCCAGTTCGGACCTGGTGACCTGGGGGAATATGTCGCCGGAGGTTATTTCGGAGGAACTGATCACCATCAAAGAATATAATATGGAGACGGCCTGTGTCCAGTACAATTATTTCGTAAAAGCCAATACGGACTCGGGAGAGGAGACATACCATATTAAAGAATTCTACCGGGTGCGTTATGCCAGTAAGACGAATTATCTGCTGAATTTTGAGCGGACGATGGAGGCGGTGTTTGATCCCGGGATGGCAAGCGTCCAGACCAATCAGTTTAAGCTGGGCATAACGAATGAGACGGACGGCCGGATATTTTCGGATAAGGATGAGAAGGTAATGTATTTTGCCAGAGGCGGGGACCTGTACCGATACGATATGGAGGGAAACCGGATCATGAAGCTGTATTCCATGTACAGTGAGAAAGCCTCTTTTCTGCAGCGTTCCTATGATGAGCACGCCATACGGATCCTGAAAGTGGACGAGGAGGGGAACCTCTATTTCTGTGCCTATGGGTATTTTCCCCGGGGAGATTATGAGGGAGACGTGGCGGTGGTACTATATGAATATACGCCGGAGGGGGAACTGCGGGAGCTGGTCTATATGCCCAGCAGCACGACTTATCAGCAGCTGAAAGAGGATTTCGAGGATTACGGTTATGTGAGCAGCAGGGGGGTATATTATTTTACTGTGGCCAACACCGTCTATGCTTACAACATCTCGGCCAAACGTCTGGAGAAGCTGGTAGAGAATGTGAAGAACAGCTCCTTTATGGTGATGGAAAGCGCCAACTGCTACGCCTGGTCTTCTTCCCTTGGTACCGGCTATGGCGAGAGCATTACCCTGTACAATCTGGAGACGGATGAGAAACAGGTGATCTACCGGCCCGATGAGAAATCCTATATCCGGCTGCTGGGGGTGATCGACGAAAATGTCGTGTACGGTTATGTGAGGAAAAAGGATATCGGGCGGGACCAGGACGGGACCCGGGTGGTGCCCTGCTATGAGCTGCATATCTCGGATTCCCACGGCAGTGTGGTAAAGAAATTCAACTGGAAAAACAGATATATCCAGGGGATCCAGGCAAATGGCAACGTCATTAATATCACCCTGTGCAGACGGGTTTCCGCCGGCCGCTACGAGCAGTCGGACGAGAACAGTATCTCGAACCAGTCACAGATAAAGGAATCCCGGTTTCGGTATACGTCCCGCGTCACAAATAAATCCCTGACGGAGTGGTATATCCAGTTCCCGCCGTCCTTTGAGATGGACAATAAGCCGGAGCGCCGGGAGGGACCGTCTTCTCTGATGACCACCCAGAGGTTTGTGCGTCTGGAGCAGCCGGGCATCACGAAATATTATGTCTACGCCCTGGGGAAGATTACGGCTTCTTTTGAGAGCGCGCGGCAGGCCATCCGGGAGGCAGACCGGCAGATGGGCGTGGTGGTCAGCAGCAACCATCAGGTTGTATGGGAGCGAAGCGGCAGCTTTATTATGAACAATATCGGCGGAATGGAGCTGGCAAGGGCGGGAAACGGTGTGTCAAATCCGGCTGCCTGCGCCTATATGCTTCTGAAGCAGCAGCATATCAATGCGGATGCCAAGGCCATGACGAAGAAGGATGTGCCGGTATTCAATATGCTGGCGGGGTATCTGGAGGAACCGGTGAACCTGAAAGGATGTACCCTGGACCAGATATTGTATTTCGTCAGCAGCAATAAACCAGTGATCGCCATGACCGGGGCGGACCGGGCGGTGGTGATCAGCGGCTATACAACAACAGACCTTATCGTGTGCGACCCTGAAACGGGAAAGGAATCCACAGTGAGCCGCTCCGCCTATGAGAAGATTTTCAAGGACGCAGGGAATCAGTTTGTAAGCTTTATGGAATGATCAGAAGAGGTGAGAAATGGGGGCAGAAATGGAACAGTTGATCAGACGGGCGGTTGAGGCGCGGCGGAATGCCTATGCGCCCTATTCCGGGTTTATGGTGGGAGCGGCGCTGGAGTGTGCGGACGGAAGGATCTATACCGGATGCAATATTGAGAATTCAGCCTTTTCCCCCACCAACTGTGCGGAGCGCACCGCTTTCTTTAAGGCGGTCAGCGAGGGGATACGGGAATTTGACAGGATCGCCATTGTTGGCGGCCAGGGTGAGACTCTTTCGGATATTTCCCCCTGCGGCGTGTGTCTGCAGGTGATGGCGGAATTTTGTGATCCCGGGAAATTTCAGATCATCATGGCAAAGAGTGTGACAGAATATGTATGCAGGACACTGGGAGAACTGCTTCCGGTGGGATTTCACCTGTAGGTGCATGGAGGTAGGAATGGAATTACCGGTGCGGTTTTGTGAGGAAATGAAGAGGATTCTGGGGGACGAATACGAGGCGTATCTGGCATCTATGAACGATACGCGCAAATACGGGCTCCGGGTAAATACAGCAAAGATATCGGTGGAGGAATTTCAGCGGATTGCGCCATTTCCCCTGCGAAGGATTCCCTACATCAAAAACGGATTCTACTATGATGCCGAAGTCCAGCCGGCCAAGCATCCGTATTATTTTGCGGGCCTGTACTATCTGCAGGATCCCAGCGCCATGACGCCGGCCTCCCGGCTCCCTGTGGAGAAGGGGGATGCGGTGCTGGATCTGTGCGCCGCCCCGGGAGGCAAGGCAACTGAGCTGGCGGCGAAGCTGGGGGGGACCGGATTACTTATTGCCAACGACATCAGCAGCAAGAGAGCGAAAGCCCTGCTGAAAAACATAGAATTGTCCGGTGTGGAAAACAGTTTTATCGTGACGGAATACCCACAGAAACTGAGAGAGTATTTCGAGGGCTTTTTTGACCGGATTCTCATCGATGCACCTTGTTCCGGGGAGGGAATGTTCCGGAAGGATCCCGCCATGGTGAGGGCATGGGAGAAGACCGGGCCGGAGGAATACGCCAAAATTCAGGAAGAGATACTTTTTCAGGCGCTCCCCATGCTGAGGCCGGGGGGCAGCCTTCTGTATTCCACCTGTACCTTTTCCCCATTGGAGGATGAGGGCACGGTGGAAAAGATCCTGGCCATGGATCCGTCTCTCGAGCTGGTGCCTATGGAGGGATATGAGGGATTTGCACAAGGGGATCCTTCTCTGGTGGGCAGCGCCAATGAGAGCATCCGCCGCTGTATCCGGATCTTCCCGCACCGGATGGACGGAGAGGGGCATTTTCTGGCGCTGTTCCGTAAAAAAGAGACAGCGGACGCACGCAGTCCCCGGGGGACGGGAAGTAAAACAGCGGCCCGGAAGGGACTGAAGGGGGAGGAGAAAAGGCTCTTTGATGAATTTGCTGGAAAGACGGGGCGGGTCTGGGAGCCGGAACGGCTCGAGAGCAAAAACGGCATGATTTATTATATGCCGGCGATGCTGCCGCAGATGAAGGGACTTCGTTTCCTGCGCAGCGGGCTCTTTATGGGGGAGGTAAAGAAGAACCGGTTTGAACCGAGCCAGTCCCTGGCCATGGTCCTTACATCGCAGCAGTTTGATAACTGCCTGATGCTGACGGTTCAGGATGAAAGGGTGATCCGGTATCTGAAGGGCGAAACTCTTGCGCTGACGCCCCGGGAGGCGGAGGCGCCGGACGGATGGCAGATGGTCTGTGTGGATGGGTATCCGTTAGGCTGGGGAAAGAAAAATGGATCTTCTGTGAAAAACAAATATCATAGCGGCTGGCGAAAACAGTAGGGCCGCAAGGAATAATTTGACAATATTACAATTATATTGTAGAATGATGAAAAATAGTTTAATAGAAAAAAGAGGAGGACTATGTTATGAACGATCAGGGAACAGAAAGTAACAGCATTGCTTCTACCGTGCTGGGCATCGTGAGTCTGGTGATTTCGATTATCGGCGGGCTCACATTTGGCATTATCGGAGCTGCCATCGGTCTGGCATGCGGTATTGTGGCGCTGGTACTGGCAGTTAAGGTGAAGAAGGAGACAGATAATGTAAAGGGACAGACAGGATTTATCTGCGGCCTTCTCGGTGTTATTTTTGCCGCTGTCTTTGCTGTGGGATGCTCTATCTGCGGCGCCGGTTCAGCGGGCTACGGTTGCTATGGCTGTGTTGGAGCAAGCTGTTTTGCTGCCGATGATCTGAATGATGCCGCGCAGGATCTTCAGGACGCTCTGGATGAACTGGAGCGGTATAATTGACCGTGTGTGCAGACCAGACAGATACTGATATTTTCAGTATATCAGATTGAGATGAAATAGGAGGTTGCTGCCATGGCAGCAGCCTTTTTGTATGGAGGTTCATATGTTTCCGGCAATTCCGGTAGGAAATTTATTTGAGATCCCTGTGTATGGAATTCTATTTATGGCAGGTGTGCTGGCGGCTGCTGCGGCCGGCCGGCGGATGGGACCCCAGGCGGGGATATCGGGGGAGGACATCATATATGGGGCGGTTTATGCCTTTATTGGCATTCTGATTGGCGCCAAAGCAGTTTATCTCCTGACGAAGCTGCCCTCGCTGTTATCTGTCATGCCGGCAGTCCGTACCGCCTTTCAGGAGGATGCAGGAGATACGCTTGTCTATGTGGTGAATTACCTTCTGGGGGGCTATGTCTATTATGGAGGGCTTATCGGCGCAGCCGCCGGCGTATACTGCTACTGCCGTCAGTACAAGGTGGGCTTTCTGTCCTATATGGATGTGTTCGCCCCCCTGATCCCCCTTGTTCACGGCATTGGCAGAGTTGGCTGTTTTCTTGCCGGCTGCTGCTATGGTATCGAATATCACGGCTTTGGAAGTGTACAATTTCCGAAAAACAAACTGATCCCTGTTCTGGACGAGGTTCCCCGGGTGCCGGTCCAGCTGCTGGAGGCGGGATGCAATTTTATATGTTTCGGGATCATGTTATATCTGTTCTATAAAAAGAGGCTCCGGGGAGGCAGACTTCTGGGAATCTATCTCCTCTATTATTCGGCCGTCCGGTTTGCTTTGGAATTTCTCCGGGGCGACGGGATCCGGGGGAATGTGGGAATCTTTTCCACCTCCCAGCTCATCAGCCTGGTGCTGATCCCCGCAGGGATCTTCCTCGCTGGGGGCAGGCTGGAGAGGCGACGCTGACAGAAGCTGGATACTGGCAGTTGTTGCATCCTGACGGAAAGTATTGTATAATGGGAATTAACCTTTGCGGTTAGTCTGATGTGTTAAGAAAAGAATTTAAAAGGAGGATAATAATGTTTTGTAAAAACTGTGGTTCAGAAAATAATGATACCGATAAGTTCTGTAAAAACTGCGGGCAGCCGCTGTCTGCCCAGGAGAGTCAGCAAGAAGAGGCATCGGGTTCCGCAGCGCCAGATCCAACGCCAGTGCAGTACACATCCTATCAGCAGGAATCGCCTATAGATGAAAGCGCTCCCACCGGAATTGCCATCGCATCTATGGTGCTCGGTATCGTTTCTATTGTATTTTGCTGTTTTAATGTGATCGCTGTGGCATGTGGTGTCATCGCCATCGTATTCGCAAAGAAAGAAGAACAGAGAGGGGTCAGCAATGGGTTTATCAAGGCTGGTTTTATCTGTGGTCTGATCGGGTCGATTCTGGGTGGTCTGTATCTGATTTACTGGATCTTTGCCATAGTCGTTGGGATCGGTTCGGCATCCACCATTCCCTTCCGTCATTTTTGATGGAAACAGACAGGCTGGATCCTGGAAAAGAAAACGAAACCAGTGCGGACTGCAGGGGCTGTTCCCCTGCGGTCCTGCTTTTTTACGGAATGGGCGGTTGCTATGAATCTATATGAAATTCTCCAGTCTTATGGGAGCTCGGGAATCTATCCGATGCATATGCCGGGACATAAGAGAAATCCGGTCTTTCAGATGGAGAACCCCTACTGTCTGGATGTGACGGAGATTGAGGGCATGGATGATCTGCATCACCCAGAGGGGGCCATCCGCCGCCTGATGGATCAGATGAAAGGGATCTATGGCACAAAGGAATCCTATCTGCTTGTCAACGGCAGTACCTGCGGCATTCTCGCGGCGGTATCTGCCTGTGCCCGCCGGGGGGATACCGTCATTATGAGCCGGAACTGCCACCGCTCTGTGTATCATGCGGTGTATCTTCTGGATCTTAAGCCTGTGTATCTCTATCCAGAAATCGATCCCAGGACCGGGATCGCACTGGGGATCCGGCCGGAGCAGGTGGAGGAAGCCCTGGGCGGGAATCCGTCCGCCGCCTGCGTGGTCATTACCTCCCCCACTTATGAAGGCGTGGTCTCGGATATCAGACAGATAGCGGCGGCGGTGCATGAAAGGGGAATCCCTCTGGTGGTAGATGAGGCCCACGGGGCACATTTTGCATGGGGACACCCTTACTGGCAGGAGATACCGGAGACTGCCATGGCTCAGGGGGCGGATCTGGTGGTGGAGAGTCTTCATAAGACACTTCCTGCCCTGACCCAGACAGGAGTCCTCCATCTGTGCTCCGGCCGAGTGGAGGGACGGGCGGTCCAGCGCAGCCTGGATATCTACGAGACCAGCAGTCCGTCCTATATCCTGATGGCGGGGGCGGCTCAGTGTATGGACTGGATGGAGCAGAATGCGGAGACTGCTTTTGGTGCCTATCAGGACAGATGGAACCGATTCTGCCGGCAGGCGGGGGAGTGGGAGGTGCTGTCTCTGTGGCAGCATGACCAGAAGGAGCCTTCCAAGCTGGTGATCGAAAGCGCCGGCATGGAGGGGAGTGAACTGGCGGCGCTTCTACGGGAGAGATACCGCGTCCAGATGGAGATGGAATGTCCCGGATACGTTCTTGCCATGACCAGTGTCTGTGATACGGAGGAGGGGTGGAGCCGGCTATCCGCCGCTCTGTCTGAGATAGATAAGGTTCTCGCTGCCGGCGGCAGAGGGAGCGGGGCCCGGCCCGGCGTGGGCGGCAGAAACCGGCCATGGCGGAGGGAACCGGCGGCGGTGAGGATGAGCCTGTATGAGGCAGCGGACTGCCCCAGCCGCAGAGTCCGGGCGGCAGAGAGCGCCGGGGAGATATCTGCAGAATTTGCTTTTCTGTATCCCCCGGGGATCCCCTTTCTCGCCCCGGGGGAGGAGATTACGGAAGGGGTACTGGAACAGATCAGGGATGCGAAACGGCGGCATCTGAAACTGATGGGACTGGAGGATGGGACCGGGGAATATATCCGTGTGTGCGGGAAAAGGAGCTGAGAGATGGGAAAGATATTTATTTTAATGGGAAAGAGCGCTTCTGGCAAAGATACCCTGTATCACAGGATCATGAAACGTCATCCGGAGCTGTCTCCGGTGGTTCCGTATACGACGAGGCCCATCCGGAAGGAAGAGGCAGAGGGGCGGGAATATCATTTTGTGACAGAAGCGGAGTTCCGGGGACTGGAGCAGGCGGGGAAGGTGGCGGAATACCGCTGCTATCATACCGTCAGGGGGCCCTGGTATTACTTTACCGCGGATGACGGACAGATCGATCTGAACCGGGGCGATTACTGCCTGATCTCTACCCTGGAGGGCTACGAAGGGCTGCGGACCTATTTCGGGCAGGAGCATGTCGTACCTCTTTATATAGAGGTTCCTGACCTTGTGCGGATTCAGCGGTCTCTGGCAAGAGAGGGACAGCAGGACAGGCCGTGTGTGGCGGAGGTCTGCCGGCGGTTTCTGGCAGATGAGGAAGATTTTTCCAGGGAGAAATTGAAACGGGCGGGTGTGGCAGAGCATATCGTGAATGAGGATATGGACGTTGCCATGGCGCAGATTGACGAACTATTCGTTAAATTTAACGGAGACGGGGCATGTGGGCGCCGATCGTAAAGCCGCAGGGTTATTTTTGGACCGGTGCCAAGAAAAGAGTAGATAAAACCAGTGAGAAGTGGTATTATGATAATAAAAGTGGTCAGTAAGGATAACGGGGTGATACGATGGATATTCGCGTAGATAATTTACAGCAGATCAGTCAGACGAATCAGACAGCGCAGCCGCAGGAGACGGGGGAGGATTTTAAATTTACCCTGATGAGCTCCATAGAGGATGCGGGGCTGAAGGAACGCCTGAATGCCATGATGGAAGAGATAACCATGCAGGGCAAAAAGCTGGGGAAAAAGATGGATGTCCGGGATATGAAACATTACCGGCGGCTCATCAAGGATTTTATGAATGAGGTGGTGAACCGTTCCCATAAATTCAGCCGTGAAAACTTTCTGGACCGGCGGGGAAGGCACCGGGTTTACGGAATGATCAAGAGAGTGGACGCGGCGCTGGACGAACTGGCAGAGGAGTTGATCAAGGAGGAGAAGGATGCCATCGCGATTTTGGATAAGGTGGATGAGATCCGGGGGCTTTTGCTGGATATCATGACCTGACAGGGAGCCGCGGTGATCGAGAGAGGGGAGGCAGGGTATGTTTACATTTTCAGAGATTGTGGGGCATGAACAGATCAGGACTCATCTTGAGACAGCGATCCGGGATGAAAAGCCCTTTCATGCCTATATTTTTCAGGGTGACGTAGGCGTCGGAAAGGAAACCATGGCCACCACCTTTGCTGCGGGCCTGCAGTGCCGCGGTGAAGGCGGGCGGCCCTGTAAGAGCTGTGTATCCTGTCATCAGACGGAGTCGGGGAACCAGCCGGATATTATCTGGGTGAACCGGGAGAAATCCAGCCTCGGCGTGGACGAGATCCGGGATAAATTGTGCAATACTATGGATATCCGGCCGTTTTCCAGCCAGTATAAGGTATATATCGTGCCGGAGGCGGAGAAGATGACAGAGGCGGCCCAGAATGCCCTTTTAAAGACCATAGAAGAACCGCCGGATTATGGTGTGGTGATACTGCTCACAAGCAATATCAGCGAACTTCTTCCCACCATCCGGTCCCGCTGCCTGACTTTGGAGTTCCGTCCCATGAGCACGGCAGTAGTGGAAGAGTTCCTGCGGACACAGTGCCAGGTGCCCGACTATCTGGCCCGGGCCAGCGCGGCATTTGCCCAGGGCAATCTGGGGAAGGCGGTGCGCTACGCCAGGTCGGAGGACTTTATTGAGAGGAAGGACAAGATCCTATCCCTTCTGCGCAATCTCCACCGGATGGATCTTTCGGAGATGCTGTGGATCATAAAGGATCTGGGTGCGAGAAAGGATGAGGTGAGGGACTACATTGACCTGATGTCTCTGTGGTACCGGGATGTACTGATATTTAAGGCGACAAAGAATATTAATATGATCCTGTTCCAGGAGGAATCCTCCCATATTATGAAGGAGGCTGGGAACCGGAGCTATGAAAAGATAGAAGAGATCATACAGGCATTTGAGAAGGCAAAGATACGCCTGAAGGCAAATGTCAGCTTTGATGTCACTATGGAGCTGATGCTTCTGACATTAAAAGAGAGCTAGAAGGAGAATCGGAATGAAAACAATAATCGGAGTGCGTTTCCGGCAGGCAGGCAAGGTGTATTATTTTGACCCCGGTGAGAACGTGCTGGAGAGAAACCAGCATGTCATCGTGGAGACTGCCAAGGGGGTCGAGATTGGTACGGTGGTGCTGCCGAACCGGGAAATGCCGGAGGAGAAGATCGTGGCGCCGCTGAAGGGAATTATGCGGGTGGCCACGGAGAAGGATGAGGAGGCGGAGAGAAGGAACCGGGAAAAGGAGAAGGATGCGTTCAGGATCTGCCTTGAAAAAATAGAAAAGCACGGCCTGGAAATGAAACTTATCGATGCGGAGTACACCTTTGACAATAATAAGCTTCTGTTCTATTTTACCGCGGACGGAAGGATAGACTTCCGTGAGCTGGTGAAGGATCTTGCCAGTGTATTCCGAACCCGTATCGAACTGCGTCAGATCGGAGTCCGGGATGAGACAAAGATACGGGGCGGTATTGGAATCTGTGGACGTCCCCTCTGCTGTCACAGTTATCTGTCGGAATTTGTTCCGGTGTCGATCAAGATGGCCAAGGAACAGAATCTTTCCCTGAATCCCACAAAGATCTCCGGAGTCTGCGGCAGGCTGATGTGCTGCCTCAAGAATGAAGAAGAGGCATACGAGGAACTGAACAGCCATCTGCCCAATGTGGGGGCTTATGTCAGGACGCCAGAGAATCTCAGGGGCGAGGTGCTGAGCGTCAGTGTGCTAAAGCAGCGTGTCAGAGTGATCGTATCCCTGGAGAACGATGAGAAGGAGGTCCGGGATTACGCGGTGGAGGAGCTGAGGTTCAAGACGGGCGGACCCAAGGGAAGGATCCAGGGAAAACATGAGAAGGAATTAAAGAAGCTTGAAGCCATGGAGCGGAAGGAAGGAAAATCGAAGCTGGATGACTGAAAAACCAAAGTGGGAAAACATCCTCAGGGAGGGAGAACGTTTAGATGATCTGCAGAGGGACGGGCTGAAGCTGATACAGAATCCGTCCTGGTTCTGCTTTGGCATGGATGCGGTGCTGCTGAGCTCCTTTGCCCGTGTGCGGGAAGGTCAGGAATGTCTGGATCTGGGCTGTGGCAACGGGGTGATCCCCATCCTTCTGGCGGGGAAGACGAAGGGAAAATCCTTTGCCGGTCTGGAGATCCAGTCCGATATTGCCGCCATGGCAGCCAGAAGTGTTCTGGGGAACGGCCTGTCCGGCAGGGTGAAGATCATTCAGGGCGATATACGGGAGGCAGTGGATATCTTCGGGGCTGCCTCCTTTGATGTGGTCACAGGGAATCCACCCTATCTGATCCAGTCCCATGGACTTGTCAGTGAGACCGGCCACAAGGCGGTGGCCAGGCACGAGATCATGTGCACCCTGGAACAGTTTGTGGACAGCGCTGTCAGGCTGCTCCGGCCCGGCGGCCATTTTTATATGGTGCACCGTCCATTTCGCCTGGCGGAGATCATCAGCTGCATGACTGCCCACAGACTGGAACCGAAGCGAATGCGCCTTGTGTATCCCTATGTGGATAAGGAGCCCAATATGGTGCTGATCGAGGGCGTCCGGGGAGGGAATTCCCGGATCACGGTAGAGAAACCCCTGATCGTGTATGAGAGGGAGAACGAGTACACAGAAGAGATACGGAGTCTGTACTAGATCGACGGCGTCCATCCATATCAGCGGCCAGGCGGCTGCAAGAAACCGGCGGCAGGAATTACAGGAAATAAGGAGGCAGTACCATATGGCAGGCATATTGTATGTGTGCGCAACGCCCATTGGAAATCTGGAGGACATTACCCTGAGGGTGCTGCGGACCCTGCAGGAAGTGGATGTCATCGCGGCGGAGGATACCAGGCAGACCATCAAGCTTCTGAATCATTATGAGATCAGGACGCCTCTGGTGAGCTATCATGAGCACAATAAGAGAGAAAAGACAGGGATTCTTGTGAGACGGCTTCGGGAGGGTGAAAATATGGCCCTTGTGACAGACGCCGGCACACCGGCGATTTCCGATCCAGGGGAGGATTTGGTGCGGGCCTGTCAGGATGCCGGGATCGAAGTGACATCCCTGCCGGGGGCGTCAGCCGTTATTACGGCGCTGGCCCTCTCCGGCATTCACGCCCGAAGATTTACCTTTGAAGGCTTTCTTCCCACCGATAAGAAGGAGCGCACGGCTGTACTGGAACGGTTAGCTGGTTCTACCTGTACCACGATATTTTATGAGGCGCCTCACCGCCTTGCACAGACTCTGCGGGCCCTGGCGGGGGCGGCGGGGAGTGACCGCCCGGCGGCCGTCTGCCGGGAACTGACAAAAAGGCATGAGGAGGCGCTGCGTTTTACACTGGGACAGGCGGCAGCCTACTATGAAGAACATGAGCCCAAGGGGGAATTTGTCCTGGTAGTGGGCGGGGCTGACCCAGAACAGCTGCTACAGGAGAGACAGCAGGCATGGCGGGAGATTTCTCTGGAGCAGCATATGGAACGGTATCTTTCTCAGGGTATGGACAGAAAGAGTGCCATGAAGGCAGTGGCAAAGGACCGCGGTGTGTCAAAGAGGGAAATCTATGCGGCGCTTCTGCCGGAATAAAGGAAAGGCAGGAGTTTAGGGGAAACTCCTGCCATACTAAAGGGATATATGATTAAATTAAACCAGCAAGCTTAGCTAACTTCTGAATCGAATCCCGGGAAACTGACTTTCCCTCAAATTCTATCAGATCTTCTGTGGATCCGGTGAAGATATCGGCCGGGGTAGAAGATTTTTTCAATATGATCCGGTCGTCTTCGGTATAGATTTCTAATGTCTCGCGATCCGCAAAACCAAGGGACTTTCTCAATTCAATCGGAAGAGTAATGCGTCCCAGCTTATCCAGTTGTCTCGCAATACCTGTATTCGTCATGATGATCTGCTCCTTTTCTAAAATTCAGTTTTCAATTTCTGACTACATCATAACATGTCTTTCTGGCACGGTCAATTAACTGACTATTAAAAAATAATGAATTAGAATGAGAAGATAATAAAAAATGGGGTAAAAAATAGGGAAATATTGCTTTTTAATATGAAAAGTGCTATTATGACTATAGTTCGATAATGGAAGGAGTATGAGGTTATGAGAAGAAGGACAATACTTGGTATCATGCTTACGCTGTCCGTTTTTGCAGGTAGTCTGCCAGCTGCTCCGGTATCGGCAAAAACGGTAATCTATCCGACGGAGGCCACAGGGGAAAAGGTGGAGGAGAATGAAAAATGCGTGATCGACTATTCCAACTGCCAGGACGGGTATGTGGTCGTACAATTTAAGGAACAGACCACAAAGGTTATCAAGGCACAGGTGAAGAAGGGGAGCAGGACCTACACCTATACACTGCGCAAGCAGAGCAACGAGGTGCTGCCGCTGACAGAGGGAAACGGTACGTACAAGATCACGGTATTCGAACAGTTTCAGGGTAACGACTACGTGACGGTGGGGGCCGCCAGCATTTCGGTGAAGTTTACAGATCAGTTTGCACCGTTCCTGCGTCCCAATCAGTATGTCAATTTCAATAAGTCAACCAAATTTGTCAAGAAGGCGGCGTCCCTGACGAAGAAGAGCAAGACAGATCTGGCCAAAGTTAAGAAGATCTACAACTATGTGGTTAAGAATATGAAATACGATAACAAAAAGGCAAAGACAGTGCAGAAGGGATATCTTCCCAATCTGAATTCACTCTATAAGAAAAAAAAGGGGATCTGCTTTGATTATGCGGCTACCATGACAGCCATGCTGCGGAGCCAGGGGGTGCCGACTAAGCTGGTGATCGGTTACACCGGTAAGACCTATCATGCGTGGATCAATGTCTATTCCAAGAAGAAGGGATGGATCACCGGAGCCATTTATATTTCAGGAAAGAAATGGAAATTGATGGATCCCACCTTCGCATCCACCGGCAAATCCAGCAAATCTATTATGAAATACATTGAAAATAAGAAGAATTACAAGGCACAGTATAGTTATTGAGCGGAGGTTCCCGGATGGAAAAGGGCTGGGATGCGATATAACGACTGATGGGGGAAAGAGGTTATGAAAAAGAGAACACTGGACAGCGAATATGTGTCATCCTTCTGCCTGGAGATGGCACTGCTCCTTCATGCCGGCATCGGCACAGAGGATGGGCTTTATCTTCTGGCAGAGGATGAGACCAATAAAAAGACGAAAAAGATGCTGGAGCAGATGGCAGAAACGCTGGCGGACGGAAGGACACTTTCCGAGGCGCTGCGGGAGG
>Ga0073907_1002321_pt1 | contig 19868 bp, 9 predicted proteins | sample GluameincwithD2O_FD_65483 | JGI IMG/M metagenome (GOLD analysis project Ga0073907, IMG submission 65483) | Mouse cecum microbial communities from Vienna, Austria - Glucosamine amended microcosms incubated with D2O | ecosystem: Host-associated > Mammals > Digestive system > Large intestine > Cecum... | reverse complement strand
AAATGTTTGATTTTCAGCGATTTTCCTCATTAGGTAGAGTATTTTAGTGATCCGCCTGGGGCTCGAACCCAGGACCCCAACATTAAAAGTGTTGTGCTCTACCAGCTGAGCTAGCGAATCTTTTTGCTTTTTAGCGGGAGACTTGAAGTAGTTGCTTTTGCGACTCTTTCAAGCTGTTTTCCCTTGAAAAGCGATGCAAAGGTAGAGACTTTTTGTGAATCATGCAAATTTTTGGATAATTATTTTTAATAAAAATGTATTTTTTTTGATTTTGATAAAATTTCAATGGTTTAAAATTAGCTTTTAAGCTGAGTAATTATGTTTATTTTCAATATATTATGTGTTGATTGTTTTGCCGATTTATGTGTTTCATGTCCGTTTAAATGATCTGTTGAGGAAACACAGATGTTATAAGTTTCTGTAAATTAGATTGATAGTCTTTGTAGAGCATTTGAAAAGGCGTAATTCGATTGGTTTTGCTATGGTAGTGGCTGAAATTTTCGATAGACAGCAATAATATGATTCTTGGATATACCAATATAGAATTATGTCCGCTAAAGCTCATGGCTTAGAGAAAATATACGCAAAAACGGCCATATATTGACAATGGCCGTTTAAAGATGAATATTTTTATGATTTCTGAATGTAATTTTTTTCGTATGTCCACCGGTCAGTACATGATTGTAGGCAAGTCATAAACGGTTAGACTGTCTCTTTCGAATTTTTCTGGCGGTATTCGGTAGGGGATATTCCTGTGAAACGTTTGAAAGCAGTCGAGAAGTGTGGCTGTGACGAGAATCCTACACTATATGCTATCTGTGAAATGTCAACATCGGGTTGGTACAGAAGTTCGCAGGCTTTGCGAAGACGAACATTCCGGATAAATTCGCTTGGTGTCAATCCGAAAAGCTCCTTCATTTTTCGGTTGAGATGCGCGCGACTTAGCCCAACTTCCTGACAGAGTTTTTCAACATTGAGGTTCGGGTCGTCGAGATGATTGTCGATCTCACTGACGATTTTATCAATAAGCATTTTGTCGTTGCCTTTGAGATCGGGCGTTTCAATCCTGCCTTCCTGTTGCTGCGTGCCGGAGAATTTTCCTTTCAGCCTCAGACGGTTGTCAATCAGATTGTCGACCATAGCCTGAAGTTCCTCCACGATAAACGGTTTGCCGATATATCCGTCAGCACCTTTATCCCAGCCGGCCATACGGTCGGTGACATCATTTTTCGAGCTTAGGAGTATGACAGGGATATGGTTTGTATCTACATTGCTTTTGAGGGTCTTCAATAGTGTGAGGCCATCCATGCAGGGCATCACGACATCTGATATTATGAGATCGGGCATTGACTCCATAATGCTCCTCATAGCTTCCTCTCCGTTGATTGCCTCTGTTACTTTCCCGAATCCAGAAAGAATGTCGTTGAGGAATGAGCGTATTTCAGCATCGTCATCGACAATTAGTATTTTTAATGACGAATTTTTAGAAGTTCTTTTTGATTCCGGCTGAAGGAGCGGAGCGGTCGGTGGCATGATATTACGTTCAGACTCTACTGATTCGATGTTGTCGTCTGATTCTTCGTTCTCCATGCTTCTGACAGGAATCCTGACTGTGAAGCAGCTGCCTTTGCGGTCCGTCCTGTTGGCCGCTGTGATTGTGCCGTTATGGAGTTCTACAAGCAATCGGCATAGGTCGAGTCCGATGCCGAACCCGAGAGGAATATCGCTTCGGTTGAATTTACCTTGATAGAAACGGTCAAACAGGCGGCTGATGTTTTTTTCATCGAGACCGATGCCTGTGTCCGTTACCTTGACCTCCGCATAGTCCCCCATGCCCGTGTCTGAGCCGTGACCGACTGACACTGTTATTTCTCCACCTGCAGGGGTGTATTTTATGGCATTTGAAATCAGGTTGACCAATACCTTGTCGAAATTGTTGCGGTCAATCCATACCGTAAGGCTATCGAGAGTAGGGTCGGCGACCTCAAATTGAAGGTTCAGCCCCTTTTCTTCAGCCTGTGGCTTGAATATATCCACAAGTTCGCTTGTGAAACTGATAAACTCCGTTTCCGAATGCTTGATTTTCATTTTTCCCTTATCAATCTTGCGTATATCAAGCAGCTGGTTGATAAGGCCGAGAATCCTGTTGGCGTTGCGGTGTATTGCATTCAGATTTTTTGTGGTTTCCGGATCATGCTGTTTTTTCATGATTCGTTCGAGCGGGCTGAGAATCAGTGTCAGGGGCGAACGGATCTCATGTGATATATTGATGAAAAATTTAATTTTTTCTTCATTGTCGCGCTCTGTGTTCTTATGTTTTATCTCTCTCCATGCAAGTACTATAATAGAACAAAGAAGCAGAAGATAGACGAATCTGGCCACGAATGACAGATACCAAGGCGACGAGACAGAGATTGCCACAGTTCTTATATTGGAATACAGTCCGTTTTCGGCCGCTCTGATTTCGAGCCTGTAGTCACCGGTCTGGAAGTGGGGGAGGGCTATGACACTGCTGCCAGGAGAGGTTGATATCCAGTCATCGATAATGCCCGGAACGCGCCACTGAAACATAAGATTGACGGTGTCACGGAAATCCTTGGTCGACATGCGTAAAACGAGAGAATTGTCACGGAATGACAGACGGATTCTTTCCGGGTCGGATTTTCCTTCAGGAAGAACCTTCTCGCCTGACGATGTAAGAGTGGCATTGTTTACTTTATTCCCATTGAGATATATCCCTGAGATAAAAATATCGTTTTCAAACATCGGCTTTTTTAGTTTTGCCGGTTCGAGGAGTGTGATGCCTTTCTCTCCACTGAACAGCAGTCTGTTGCCATCAGGAGAGATAGTGGCAGAGAAATAGTCGTTGTCCGACATATCGTTTTGGCCATAGAAGGGGGTGACATTGAAGTCGGTATCTACGCGATTGAGACCGCAGTGTGTGCCTACCCACGCATTGTTTTCGTTATCAAATACAATTGTCGAGACATAGATGTCAGACAATCCGTCGTTCGGCGTCAGCCGACGGTAGGAGTTGTCGTCAGGATTAATTATAAACAGTCCGTTGCTTGTCGCGTCCCATATCTTTCCATTGGCATCTTCCCTGATAGAGTTGTGTACGCCTTTTACCAATTGAGGATTGAGTTCTCCCAATGATGTATGGCGGTTTGTGGCGATGTCATATATGGCCAGTCCACCATACATTCCTATCCATATTCTGTCTTTCGAATCGCAGAAAAGTGAGGAAATCCATCTGTGTCTGGCATTTTTATTAGTGTCGTGTAGCCATTGGGCCTCTTTAGTGTCGGGGTTCACCTTGATGACACCTTCACCATGCACTCCGAGATAAATGTTTCCGGCATGGTCTTCGGTTATAGCCACTGCGATGTAATGGCCTTTGATATTAACCAGCTGACGGATGACACCGCTCACAGGATCAAGCTCATAGAGCCCATGATTATCAATACCGGCGTATATTTTATTTGTATCAGAAATGTGGAGTGAACTGATATCCCCCCCTAAATGCCATTTTTTCAGAAGGTTACCACTTTCATCGATTGAAATTAGCTCCCCGTTTTCAAGACCGACCCAAATGATATTCGAGTCGTGTGCCATTCCCACATTGGTTTTCCCTCCTGCATATTCCGGTAGGGCTCTGGCGATATTTACGAAATTAAACGGTATTTCTCTTTTCGGCACCATGATGATGCCCTGATAAGGACATCCAAGCCAGAGATTTCCCGATGACTCCTGATGGATTATCGATATGCGGCTTCGATCCATATTTACGATAGGATTATTCAGCTCTCTGTAAGGCTTGAGTTCCAGTGTGTGCTTTTCAAGTCGCAAAAGGCCGTCGCCCATAGTTCCGACCAATATGTTTCCATCCTCGTCAAGTTCGGCACAGTGGAGTTCCGGGTTCATTCCTTCAGGCATAGCTATTGGATGGAATATGTCATTCTTAGGATTCCATAGCCAGCATTTGCTTGTCGTCGCGACAAAAATATTCCCCTCGTCATTGCGCAAAAGTATCTGGATGTACGAGTCCGTTATATTATATGTCTTTGACTGCCCGTTGGGGGCTATCTTTATAATCTCACCATAGTGATTTCCTCCGACAAGTTCTCCTTTTTCTGTCTCACAAAGTGTATTGATTGTGCTTGTGTTTTCAATCTGCGACATATATTTGACCGCCACCGGGTCTCCTGAAGAGAAGTCAAGTATATGGAGTCCGACACCTGATACCATAAAAACAATGTTGTCGTCTGACAGTTGCCAGATGTCGAATACGTATCCCAACAGTTCACTGTTAGGCAGTGTGACCCGGCTGAAATCGTCGGTGTCCGGATTATAGAGATTAAGGCCCTCGCATGTCCCGATCCACAGTCTGTCGGATGAGTCGCGCAGGATGTTCAATATGCGGTTGTCGCTCAGCGACGTTTCGGAATTCTCGTCATGGAGATATTTGTCGAAATTATTACCGTCGAACCGCAAGAGGCCGTATTGAGTGCCAATCCACAGGTTTCCGTCCTTATCGACACAGAAACTGCTGTAGTTTGACGATACGATTTCTCTCGAATCAAAGAGGCGTGTGCTCTGGATTGCGTACGCATGGCGTACGGGTGCCATAATAAATAAGAATAGAATCAGAAGGCGGTTAAAAAGCTTCATGGTAGTATTGTCTTACTATATACAAAGGTACGTAAAATCTATATCTGACAAATTTTTTCAGACGTAAAAACACTCGATGTTACAAATATGAACCAAAATAAGATAAATATGTACGATAATACACCAGTGTTTTATCTCGATGATATATTATAGAATATGATTTGTGGTTTTTTCTTGTAATTTTGCAATTGTTCAGAATCAGCGCGGACAGTGTCGCTGCCATAGAAAGGATAACAATTATAATCAATCAAAACGAAGATTTACCAACACCATGATCAGAACAGTCAGAAATACATTGCTTGCAATATTCGCGATGGGTTTCATATCACCGGTTGCCGGTGTGGAGGCTCATGATGGATTTTCCAATCCGGTTATCTGGGCCGATGTCCCCGATCCAGATGTCATACGCGTGGGTGATTATTTCTACATGGTGAGCACAACCATGCACCTCATGCCCGGTTGCCCGGTGATGAAATCAAAAGACCTTGTCAACTGGGAGACGGTAGGCTATGTATTCGACCGTCTGGAGGATTCTCCCCGCTACGATCTTGTCGACGGTACTGTCTACGGAAAGGGACAGTGGGCCACTTCGCTCCGTTATCATGACGGACGGTTCTACGTGCTTTTTTCTCCTAACGACGCGCCATATAAATCATATATATATTCTACGGAAAATCCGGCCGGGAAATGGGATCTTGTCAGCCGTACCGATCATTTCCATGATTCATCGCTTCTGTTTGATGATGATGGCCGTGTGTATGTGTTCTATGGCGGAGGTCAGATCCGTCTGCGGGAACTGAATCCCGACCTCTCAGGTGTGAAGGAAGGCGGAATCGACACGACTGTAATCTTTCCTGACGCGACGGAAACCGGACTTCATGAAGGGAGTCGCGTCGTGAAACATAACGGCAAGTATTATGCGCTGGTCATCTCATGGCCTGCCGGACAGCCACGCCGTCAGTTATGCTATCGTGCCGATAATATATGTGGACCATACGAAAAGAAAGTGATACTTGAATCTGAATTCGGAGGTTTTCCGTATGTCGGACAAGGTTGTATCGTTGATGATTCCGACGGCAGCTGGTGGGGGATGATATTTCAGGATCGCGGTGGTGTGGGTCGTGTCCTCACACTCAATCCATGCCGGTGGGTCGATGGCTGGCCTTTGCTTGGCGACGAAAACGGGAAAGTCCCTGATTTTATGCCTAAAAAAACTGTTTCGACTGAGTTTGCAGGGGTTGTGGCTGCCGATGAGTTCTCCGATGGAAAAAAATCGTTGCTATGGGAATGGAATCACAACCCTGTTGATTCGGCTTGGTCGCTTACGGCTCGTCCGGGGCATCTGCGCCTCTCGACATCGCGCGTTGTCGGCAATATTTTTGAAGCGCCAAACACTATTACGCAACGTATGGAAGGGCCTGTGTGTGAAGGCATCGTGAAGATGGATATTTCAAATATGAGGGATGGTGATGTCGCAGGTTTTGCGGCAATCAACGGCGATTCGGGTCTGCTGTCTGTGTTGCGGGAAGGAAACAACAGATGGCTGTCGGCCTCGGCATCGTCTGTCAGCCTCGGGGATAATCACGAAGTTGTCTCGGTCGATGACCGGGAGATGGAACGGGTCGCCCTGACTACCGATGATATCTATCTGAAGATAAATGCCGATTTTAACCCCGGACGCGATATAGCTACTTTCGCCTACAGCACCGACGGGCAGAACTGGACGCCGATCGGTTCGGAATTCAAGATGGTGTTTGACTACCGCCGATTCTTCATGGGCACACGTTTTGCAATCTACAACTACGCCACCGCTTCTGTCGGCGGATATGTTGATGTCGATTTTTTCAGATATACCAAGGGTGATTAATGCCTTTAGATAATATGACAATAGGTAAATAGGTATCATGAGCTATTTTAAAGGATTGTTTTTTGGTTTTTGGAAGCACTTAGATTTCTTTATTCTTTTTTCACAATCAAAACAGGTTTTTTCACGCCTTTAGTCTTAATTGATTAATAAGTTTCAACACACTTATCTGTCTATGGGAGTTGCGCGTCGAGCGTAGCTCCCTGTTTTTATAAATGATTGATAAACAGTGTGTATAGCTGATTTTATGATTCAAATATTAACGAGAATGAGACATGGGCGGGCGTGTCATGTGATAAATATGAATCTCTTGGAGTCACCATGGAATGTCTGTCTTGTTGTAATCAGATAAATTTGCAATGTTTAACCATTTATTACAATCATTACCGAATCAAAACTAAGTTCATGAAAACAAAACTAACCTTAATGGCAGTTTCGGCAGGATTTATGGCGCTTTTCGGCAGTTGTGCGGCAACGTCGGGCAAGAGCATAGAACCACAGAAATCTGTAGCGATTTTTGACTCATTCACTTATGAGGGTAATGACGACTATTATGCAGCGAATCCACTTGCTGATGAAAGTTCGTTTTACAACCCGATTCTTCCCGGATGGTATTCCGACCCTACAATCTGTACCAATGGTGACGGTGACTATTTTCTCGCCACATCTACGTTCACCTATTTTCCCGGTGTTCCTCTGTTCCACAGTCGCGATCTTGTCAACTGGAAGCAGGTTGGTCACATTCTTTCGCGTCCTTCCCAGTTGCAGAACATGGAGAAGCAGCATGTCAGCGGTGGTATCTTCGCTCCGGATATTGCCTATAATCCGGCCAACAAGACCTACTACATGATTACGACAAATGTAGGTGCGGGAAACTTCTTTGTCAAGACTCAGGATCCGTTTGGCGAATGGTCTGATCCGATCATGCTTCCAGATGTACACGGCATAGATCCGGCATTCTTCTTTGACGAGGACGGTAAAGCCTATATCGTCAACAATGACGATGCGCCCGACGGCAATCCCGAATATCCCGGCCACCGCACGGTCCGCGTCGTTGAATTTGACACCGCTTCTGACAAATGTGTCGGTGAGCGCAAGATTGTAGTCAACAAAGGTTGCCGTCCTGAAGAAAAACCGATCTGGTGTGAAGGCCCGCATATATATAAGGTGAAAGGACAATATTATCTTATGACTGCAGAGGGTGGCACAAGCACATGGCACAGCGAGGTCATCTACCGCGGTCCGTCACCTTTCGGTCCGTTTACTCCGTGGGAAGGCAACCCGATTCTGACACAGCGCACTCTCGACAAATCACGTGAGAATCCGATTACATGTGCCGGACATGCAGACCTCGTTCAGACCAAGGAAGGTGACTGGTGGAGTGTGTTTCTCGCGTGTCGCCCTGTGAGCGGTGACATGGAAAACCTTGGCCGTGAAACTTTCATGATGCCTGTCAAATGGACTGATGACGGGTGGCCATACATGACACGTGAAGGCGAGACTGTACCGATGCAGTTGCGTCGCGAAGGAGTGAAGCGTGAAGCGGATGTGACGTTCGGAAACTTTGCCCGGAGAGACGATTTCACTGATTCGATACTCGGCATGGACTGGATGACTCTGCGCGGAACAGCCGCCGACCTTTATTCGCTTACACGCAATCCCGGCTATCTGACAATCAAGTGTGCGGACGTGACATCTGCTGAGAAGGCTGTGATTCCTTATATCGGACGCCGTGTCCATCACCACAACTACGTTGCAACCACAAATGTGACTTTTGCTCCCGAACATGAAAAACAATGTGCGGGCATGCTTCTGATGAAGGATGAGACACACCAGTATTTCCTTGCAAAGACACGTGATGAAAACGGAAACAGTGTCGTGCTGCGCAAGATTATGGAAAACGGGCATGAAGACCTTGCATCTAAACCGATTGCCGACGACATCCATACCTTGAATCTGAAAGTCGAATCCAAAGGGCTCGAACTGAGCTTCTCATATTCCGCCGACGGAGGCAAGACATGGGAGGAAGTTGCTTCGGGCGTTGACGGCGGATTCACATCAACCGCAAAAGCCGGTGGCTTTACAGGTACTACCATCGGTCTATACGCATCCAACAGCATTTGACCTAAATTCACTACTGAGTGATAACCTATCAATTATATTACTTTAAATTAATAACAATGGAAAATGTAAAGAAACTATTTCGATGCATTTCACTCCTGATGCTCTTGGTCGGCTTCGGTCCGGCGTGGGCACATGCCGATACGGTCAGGGGTACGGTGGTTGACGATACAGGTGAACCACTAGTGGGGGTTTCAGTAATCCTCAAAGGCTCTTCACAAGGTGTGGCTACTGACATCGACGGTCTGTATTCACTCAATGTTCCCAACCTAAAGACCGCCGTTCTGGAATTTTCCTACGTCGGTATGGTTTCCCAGACCGTGAAAGTCAACGGCCGCAATGTCGTCGACGTTACACTCTTGACAGACACTGAGATGCTTGATGAAGTAGTTGTGGTCGGCTACGGTCAGCAGAAAAAAGCATCCGTGGTCGGCGCGATCACACAGACTACAGGCGAGACTCTCGAACGCGCCGGCGGTGTCAGCAATGTCGGTGCAGCCCTTACCGGTAATCTTCCGGGTGTCGTGACCTCTTCGTCGACGGGTATGCCCGGTGATGAAGACCCGCAGATTATCATCCGAAGCGCAAGTTCTTGGAACAATTCACAGCCTCTTGTGCTTGTCGATGGAATCGAGCGTCCGATGAGCTCGGTCGACATCAGTTCGGTCAAGACCATTTCCGTACTTAAAGACGCATCGGCTACCGCTGTCTATGGTGTGAAAGGTGCTAACGGCGTCATCCTTATCACCACCAAACGAGGTGAAGAGGGACGCGCCAAGATTTCTGTCGGAATGAACGTTACTGCCAAGGTGGTTTCTAAACTTCCACAGACATTAGGCTCTGCCGATGCTATCCGTGTGCGCAACCGCGCTATCGAACGCGAGCTTGGACTCTATCCTGATTCATGGAGTGATATTTACCCCGAAGAGGTGATTCAGAAATATATCAATCCGGGTGACGAATGGGAGCGTTATGTCGACGTTGACTGGCAGAAAGAGCTCTTCAAGGATTATGCAATGGCCTACAATCCAAACATCAATGTGGCCGGCGGTACGAAGAACGTCAAATATTTCGCAGCTGTCGATTTCCTTCATGAAGGCGACCTTTTCCGCGAATGGGATAACGGACGCGGATATAAGTCGGGTTATGGTTACAACCGTGTGAATGTCCGCTCGAATCTTGACTTCCAGATTACTCCGACTACCGTTTTCAAGGTCAACCTTTTCGGTATGAACGGTGAGAAAAAGCGTCCGTGGAGCATGAATGACTCCGACTGGGGTACATCTCAGCTCTGGCAGGCAGCCTACAGCGCGCCTCACGACACATTCCTTCCCCGTTACTCAGACGGAACATGGGGCTACTATCCGATTGACACTCAGGGCTCGCCAAACTCTGTGACGAATCTTGCTCTGGCCGGTGCGGAGAAAGTGACCACTACACGCATCAATACAGACTTCACTCTTGAACAGGATCTTAGCTTCCTTCTTAAAGGTCTCCGTGCATCGGCACTCGTGTCGTGGGACAATGTGTTCGTTGAGACCGAACGCGGTATCAATGACCTCTACAACTCTTATCAGCAGAAATGGATCAATCCACTCACCGGCGAGGTCACTTATTCACAGGTCGGCGACACAAAGACCGGATTTGATTTCAATGAAGGCATCAAGTGGAACACTAATGGCGGTACGGTCGACAATGACCAGACAGAACGAAACCTTTTCTATCAGGGGCAACTCTTCTGGTCAGGAAAATTCGGTGAAAACGAAGTTTCGGCTATGGGTGTGTTTAACCGCACTGAAAACACTTACGGTTCACAGTTTACCAACTATCGCGAGGACTGGGCTTTCCGTGCCACATATAACTATGCCGATAAGTATTTTGCCGAATACAACGGCGCTTACAACGGCTCGGAACGTTTTGGAAAGAAACACCGTTTCGCCTTCTTCAATTCAGGTGCGGTCGGCTGGATGATCTCACAGGAAAATTTCATGAAATTTTCGCGCGGCTGGCTTGATTTGCTCAAGGTGCGCTATTCTTATGGTGAGGTAGGCGATGACTATGTGCCCGCACGATGGCTCTATGCGACTCAGCTCGGTTATGGCGGTCAGTCATTCCAAGGCATCAACCGTCAGACTGATTCTCCCTACGTATGGTATTACGAATCTGCTGTCGGAAATCCCGATGTCCATTGGGAGAAGGCCATCAAGCAGAATCTCGGTATCGACTACTCGTTTTTCAACCACTTCGCAGCCGGTAGCCTTGAGTTCTTCCGCGACAAGCGCAGCGACATCCTCATTACGGGCAACAACCGCGCTGTCCCCAGCTATTATGGCACGACCGCTCCTACAGCCAACCTCGGACGTGTGCGCACTTCAGGTTTCGAGCTTGAACTCCGTCTCAACTACACTTTCGGAAACAATTTCCATCTCTGGGGTAACTTCAACATGACCCATGCTACCAACAAGGTGCTTTCATACGATGATCCTGAGCTTACTCCAGACTATCAGAAGAGCACCGGTTTTGCAATCGGTCAGGACCATGCCATCTATACCGCCGGCATTGCCAAAGACTGGAATGAAGTTATAGGCATGACGCAGCACAACACCAATGACAATAACAAGTTGCCCGGACAGTTTATTTCCGTGGACTACAATGGCGACGGTGTCATCGATACAAATGACAATGCTCCTTACGGATATACCGGGGCTCCGCAAAACACCTATAACGCTACCATCGGTTTTGAATGGAAAGGCTTCTCTGCTTTTGTTCAGTTCTATGGTGTGACGAATGTCAGCCGCTATGTAGGGTTCACATCTCTGAACAATCACCTTAACACTGTTTTCGATGAGGGAGCTTTCTGGTCAGCCTCAAATCCTGACTCTGCAGTGCCGCTGCCACGCTGGAGTTCGACTCCGTCCTACTACGAAGGAACCCGCTATCACTACGACGGTTCATATATCCGTCTGAAGAACGCGGAAATCGCCTACACATGGACCGGCGGATGGGTAAAGAAGCTTGGCATGAGCATGTTCAAACTCTATCTCAACGGCAACAACCTCTGGCTCTGGTCGCGCATGCCCGATGACCGCGAATCGAACTTTGCAGGAACAGGTCTTGCCTCGCAGGGTGCTTATCCGACAGTGCGCCGTTTCAATCTTGGCTTTAAGTTTGACATCTAACCGACTGACTTATCATGAAAAAATATGTAACATATATAAAGGCAGCCTGTCTGAGTACGGCTCTTATGCTTGGTGCGACTGCTTGCTCCGATTATCTTGACAAATCGGAAGAATCAGACATCTCCGCTACCGAACCTTACAAGAATTTTACCAACTTCCAAGGTTTTGTGGAGCTGCTCTACAACAACATACCTCTTTTTGACAAAGGCTATTGGACCAACTCCTTCAACTGGGGTGACGACGAGATTATCAGCGCCAATATCAACTATCACATGGTCTATAAGATTGATCAGGGTGACTTCTGGGGCTGGCAGTCGGAATTCGACGGCTGGGGCACCGGATGGCTCGACCGCAAAGATTTCAAGCCAAACGCAAAGGATCGTTTCAACAAGGGCTTGTGGCCATGCGCATGGTGGGGAATCCGCCAGTGTAACATGGGTCTTGAAAATCTCGAACTGCTTACAGACGCTACGCTTGAGCAGAAGAAGGCAATCAAAGGACAGCTTCTCTTCTTCCGCGGATGGTATCACTTCATGCTGATGCAATATTTCGGTGGTCTTCCTTATATCGATGAGGTGATGAACGCCAGTGGTCAGCTGACACGTCCGCGTCTCTCTTACCATGAATGCGCTGACAAGGCAGCGGCTGATTTCCGCCGTGCGGCTGATCTTCTCCCGATTGACTGGGACAAGACCTCAATCAGTGTCATAACCAACGGTAACAACCAGCGCCGTATCAATAATGTGATGGCTCTCGCTTATTTAGGCAAGAACTATCTTTGGGCGGCTTCACCTCTCATGAATTATGAGTCGACGGGCTCTCGTGAGTATAACCGCGAGTATGCACAGAAGGCGGCCGACACCTTCGGAGAACTTCTTGATCTCGTGGAGAGAGGTGCGACACAGTATGAACTTGTCAGCTATGACAAGATAGGGGAGGTCTTCTACTCTTACGGACAGAATGGCCGTATGCCCGGTCTCACCGAAGTCATTTTCCGCGGGCCGGAGTGGGATCCTTGGCAGAACACACGCTATGGTCTCGCCCTCCAGTATGTCCCGACTCCTTATCACCCCGACGGTGGCGGCAATAACCTCAGCCCCTGTGCCAATTATGTCAACAACTACGGTATGGCCAACGGTCTTCCTCTTGACGACCCGCAGTCAGGCTGGGACAAGACCCATCCGTGGAAGGACCGCGATCCGCGTTTCTACAATGACATCGTGTTCGACGGTTGTCTGATTACAGACAATTACCAGAATCCTCTTCCCAATATCGAGCTGTTTACTTCGGGCGCTTCTCGCGACATCAACACAGCTTCGCGTACTGGCTATGCGCTCAAGAAGTTCCTTCATCCCACATGTAACCGCTACGATGACGGCTGGGGCTATTCACCTCAGTTCACAATCGGTCTCAGCTACCTCCGTCTCGCTGATGTCTATCTGATGTATGCGGAAGCTGTCGCTCAGGCCACCGGAACTCCTTCGGGTAAGGTATCTGCATGTCAGCTTTCAGCTCTTGATGCTGTCAACAAAATCCGTGAGCGTGCGGGCGTAGAAGGTGTGAATGCCAAATTTACAGGCAATCTTGATTCGTTCATGAGTGAGCTGCGCCGCGAGCGTGCGGTCGAGCTTTCCTACGAAGGCCATCGCTTCAACGATCTCCGCCGCTGGATGCTCATAGACAAACCTGAGTATGCCGACAAGACTTCGGTTGAATTTACCCGTAGCGGAGACTTTGATCCGGCTCATCCTGAAAACAATGCTGTCAGCGGTTATCATGAAGAAGTCATCGTCACACGCAGCTATACCGAGAAACACTACTGGATGCCTCTCAAGAAGTCTGACTGCAACATGTCGGCAGAGTTCAAGCAGAATCCCGGTTGGTAATAACCTTATAATTAAAATCTCATGAAACAGATATATAAAATTGTAACTATAGGAGCATTCGCGTTGCTGTCGGCCGGGATTTCGAAAGCCGACGAGCTTCTCGACTCCACAAAAGTCCACGTGGCTTTCCGCACGGTCGAGGATATGAATCTTCTTGGCGGTGTATCGGCTGTGGATGTAGAAAAACTGATGGAGAAAGACTATTCGACCTATAGTCTGTCTGACATGCAGGCGCTGGTCGGAGGTTACAACGGTCAGCTCTGGAATCAGGGAAATGCGCTTGTGCTTGTCGATGGTGTCCCTCGTGAGGCGACCAATATTCTTCCTTCTGAAATAGCCCAGATTACATTCCTGAAGAGCGCGCAGGCAGTGGTGCTCTACGGTAGCCGTGGCGCACACGGTGTCATCCTTATCACCACCAAGCGCGGCAACGAGAAAGGCCTTCAGGTGAGTGTCAGGGGCAATGCGCAGCTCTATGTTCCCAAGAGCTATCCTAAATATCTCGGTTCGGCAGAATATGCAACTCTCTACAATGAGGCGCTCGTCAACGACGGCATCGAGATTCCGGCCTTCTCGCAGGAGGATATCTATAATTATTCCGCCGGCACGAATCCGTTCAGATACCCCGACATAAACTTCTTCTCCGACGAATATCTAAAGAAGAACTATATGCGTTATGATGCGACTGCTGAGTTTCGCGGAGGTGGCAAGTATGCCAAATATTATGCCAACGTCGGCCTTTACAACAACTCAGACCTGATTAAATTCGGCGAGGGAAAGGACAATCACACGACACGCCTTCATGTGCGCGGTAACATTGACCTCAAGCTCAATGACTGGATCAGTGGCTGGGTCAACACAAGCGCATCATTCTATGATGACCGTAAGGACCGTTCGAATTTCTGGGCCGAGTCTGCGGTGTTACGTCCGACCAACCCCGGTGCTGATCCACTTGTGCCGCTGATTCCGATATCGGCGATTGATCCTTCCGACCAGAGTGCATGGGCCTACATCAACAACAGCAACTATATTGTCGACGGCAAATATCTGCTCGGAGGTACACAGCAATACGCCACCAATCCGTTTGCCGGGATGTATGCCGCCGGTCACAACACCTACACCAGCCGTCAGTTCCAGTTTGACCTTGGTCTTGACATTGACCTTGCACGTGTGCTCCCGGGTCTGTCGTTCCGCGCACAGTATGCTGTCGACTATGCAACATCTTACAATACCGCCATCATCAACGATTATGCGACATACAGAGCCACATGGGACAATGCACTTGGCTATGATATGATTTCGGGAATCACGAAATATAATCTTGACAAGAGTACAGCTACTCAGACAGTTTCCGACAGTAAGGATATCCAGACCATAGCATTCAATGCCAGTTTCAACTATAACCGTACCTTCGGTGATGCCCATAATTTCCATGCGATGCTTTTGGCTAACGGGTATCAGGTTTCGACATCCGGTGAGTATCATCGCGTCAGCAACGCGAACCTCGGTCTGAATCTGGAGTATGACTACATGAACAAGTATTATGCCCAGCTCAGCGGTGCGGCCATCCATTCGGCCAAGCTCGCACCGGGTCACCGCAATGCTTTCTCACCGACAGCCACTCTCGGATGGCGCATCTCGCAGGAAGACTGGCTGAGCGATGTCGACTGGCTCAACGACCTGAAGCTTACAGCATCCTACGGCGTTATCAATCAGGATATCGATATCGAGAAATACTATATGTATGCCGACATCTTCACCTCGACAGGAACTTGGTGGGGATGGAGCGAGACCAACAACTCGATGCAGACCACGGATTCGCAGCGCGGAGGAAACCCGGATCTCGGATTCGTGAAGCGCAAGGAATTCAATGCCGGTCTCAATACCGTCCTTTTCAACGGTCTCATTGGTATCAATGCCAACTTCTTTAACATTGATACCAATGACCAGCTTACCATTGCGTCAAGCACCTATCCAAACTATTTCCAGACCTATTGGCCTGTTTCCGACCTGCGTCCCTACATCAACTATAACAATCAGCGCCGCACAGGTTTCGACTTTGGTGTCAACATCGCTAAAGAGGTTGGTGATTTCGGCCTCGGTCTTGGTGTAAACGGCATGTATAACAAAACCAAGAATCTGCGGATCAATGAAACTGTCGAATATGACTGGCTCCGTCAGACCGGCGCTGCAGTCGATGCTCTCCGCGGTTATGAATGTCTCGGATTTTTTGCTGACGAGAACGATGTGGCCACTTCAGCAAAAATCAACAACAACACACGTCCCGGCGACCTCAAATATAAGGATCAGAACGGCGACGGTGTGATTGACTCGAAAGATCAGGTTGTCCTCGGCAAATGGGGCGCTCCTTTCTGCATGGGTGTCAACTTCACTGCAAAGTGGAAAAACTTCACTCTCTTCGTGGCCGGTACAGGTTCTTTCGGAGGCATGGGGGTCAAGAACGACACATATAACTGGGTTTACGGCGACCGTAAATATTCGGAAGTTGTCCGCGGACGCTGGACTCCTGAGACCGCTGCAACAGCCACATATCCGCGTCTGACAACCCAAGGTGGAGAACTCAACTTCGTGACATCCGATTTCTGGACATTTTCGACCGATGCCTTTTATCTTGACAAAGTACAGCTCACCTACGATCTTCCAAGCTCGCTTTTCCGCGACAAGTTCGTCAAGGGACTTCAGGTCTATGTCAACGGAAACTCACTCGCCACCATTTCCAAGGAACGCAAGCAGCTTGAAAGAGCTGTCGGGGCTGCTCCGCAGTGTCGCGTATACACCCTTGGCGTCAAAGTAGATTTCTAATCCTGAAAACAACGGAATCATGAAAAAAATTCTATTCATAATACCTTTAGCCGCTATGCTCGCAAGTTGCGACGACCTCTTCGAGCCGGCTATAGAAAATAACCTTGGCATTGACCACATGTATAACAATGCCAACTATGCCGAAGGTATTCTTGCTAACGGTTATACCCGTATTCCTATCGCATCATATCCTTTCAGCGAGGTTGCTACAGACGATGCTGTGTCAAACGATGTGGACAATTCTTATCGTAAGATCGCAGCCGGTTCATGGACTTCGGACAACAATCCCTTGGACCGTTGGACAAACTGCAAGTCCGGCATCCAGTATCTCAACATGTTCCTTGAAAGATGTGACAAGGTTCACTGGGCTGACGATGAGTTGGTGTCGCAGATGTTCTGTGACCGCGAGAAGGCCGAGGCCTACGCCCTCCGTGCAATGTTCAACTATTATCTTCTTGAAGCACACGGAGGTTATGCTTCTGATGGAACGCTTCTCGGAGTACCTATCCTTGAGACTGCCGAAACTCAGGCTTCGAATTTCAATGTGCCCCGCAATTCATTTGTAGAGTGTGTCGAGGCTATCCGTGCGGACGCGGAACGCGCTCTTGAAGTGCTTCCGTGGGAATACGGTGACTCGGAATCCATGACCAAGTTGCAGGCCCGTTATTCAGGCGCTGCGATGAGCCAGATTAACCGTGTGTTCGGCAACAATTTCTGCGGACGTATTTCCGGCCGTGTGGTAGAGGCTTTTCTTGCAAAGCTCAATCTGCTTGGTGCAAGCCCCGCTTATGCCGAGGCTTCAGGTATAAGCTGGACTGAGGCTGCTGATGCCGGCGCGAAAGTGCTCGACCGTATCGGAGGAGTCAACGGTCTTGACCCGACCGGCAACACATGGTATTGCAACAAGGCTGACATCGATGCTATTTCGTCATCGTCCATTCCCGCCGAAGTGCTTTGGATGAGCGAGCGTTTGAAGTCCAACAGTCTTGAAAAAGACAATTATCCCCCTTCGCTGTATGGCAGTGGCCGCATCAACCCCACTCAGAATTTTGTCAACGCCTTCCCGATGGCCAACGGCTATCCTATCTCAGAGAGCAAGGGCGGATATGACGCAGCGAATCCTTATGCCGACCGCGATCCGCGTCTGGCCGCATACGTTACTTACAACGGTATGACCTCCGGCCTTTCAAACGGCACTGTGACAACCGCCGTCGACGGAACTAACAATGACGCGCTCAACAAGCTGACCGGCTCGTCGACACGTACAGGCTATTATCTGCGCAAACTGCTCCGTCAGGACATCAGCCTCGATCCAAACGGAACTACCGAAGAGTATCACTACACTCCACGTATCCGCTACACTGAAATGTTCCTTCTTTATGCTGAGGCAGCAAACGAAGCTTGGGGGCCGACCGGCAGCGGTTCACACGGCTATTCTGCCTATGACGTGATTAAAGCAATCCGCCAGCGTGCAGGTATCGGCATCGAGAATGGCGACGAATATCTCGAATCAATCAAGGGTGATCAGGATAAGATGCGTGAACTTATCCGCAACGAGCGCCGTATCGAACTCTCATTCGAAGGCCATCGTTTCTGGGATCTGCGCCGCTGGAAATCCGAGCTTAATGAAACTGCAAAAGGCATGAGCATCTCCGGCAGCACCTATAGCGTCATCGATGTCGAGACCCGTAACTACAAGGATTATATGTTCTATGGCCCGATTCCTTATTCAGAGGTGCTTAAATTCAGCGAACTCATTCAGAACAAGGGCTGGTAACGCAACAATTCTAACACTCAAATCAGAAATCATGAAAAAAGTAATATTTTCATTGGTCGGCATGGCTCTTGTGCTATCTTCATGTAAAAATGACAGTCAGGAATTCCCCGACTATATATATCAGACTATCTCTTTCGCTCAGCAGACACCTATACGCACGGTGACTCTCGGTGAGGATGGAGAATATGACACCACACTTGACAATCAGCACATAGTTCAGGTGTGCCCGGTGCTTGGAGGTGTGAATACCAACAAAAAAGACCGTTGGGTTGAGTTCGAAATCGATCCATCGCTGGTTCAGGGCATGAGTTTCTCTGACGGTTCGGAGGTGAAGCTGCTTCCGCAGTCATACTACACTCTTTCTTCCGACAAACGCGTGACCATCAAGAAAGGCAAGGTGCTTGGCTATCTTGATGTGAAACTTGAAGACGCTTTTTTTGCCGATCCCGAGGCTGTCAATACGTGCTATGTGTTACCTGTCCGTCTCACCACGGCTTCCGATTCTATTCTCGAAGGAACTCCGAAAGTAGCCGGAACTACCCCGAGTGTCGTGGATAAAGACCAATGGTCGGTCCAGCCCAAAAACTTTACGCTCTATGCCATCAAATATAAGAATAAATGGCATGGAATCTGGATGAGCAAATGGAGCTGTTCAGGCGAGAATAACGGAGTGTCGTTCTCTAACGAAAGCAAGCCTTCAAACTGGGAGAAAGCCGACCTGCGACAGCTGACATCCAAATCGCTTTCGGAGTCACACTATGCTTTCACACATGCAGTTGCATGTGTCGATGCTTCAGGTGCTACTGTAGAGAAAAACATTTCATGCGATCTCATTCTCAAGGTTGATGACAATGGCAATGTCTCTGTTTCGACCGAGACTCCGGGTTGCACTGCCTCGGGTAATGGAAAGTATACATATCATGGCGCGATAAAGGCGTGGAACAATACAGACCGTGACATGATCGAGGTGACTTACAGTTATACGATTCCTTACGTCGTTAACGAGCAGACCGGTGCTACGGCTGAATATAAGGCTAACATGACCGAGACACTCGTCGCACGTGACCGTCAGAACAGATTAGAGACTTTCAGCTACACACTCCGTTAATCAACCTCAATATTTGATACTGAAATGAAAACAAACCATAAAATATGGCTTTCGCTTCTTGCCGGTGCATCCCTCATGGGATGTGCCGACCAGACCATCGACAACTTCTATGTCGAGAAGCCTGCAAGCATCGCACAATATGAATATCTGAATGCCTACGGAAATCTAAAGGATTATCTGAGTCAGAGAGCGGGAATAAATCCTGATTTCAAGCTCGGAGTCGGTGTCAGTGCATCCGATTATAATAAGTTCGGTCAGGTCTACCGTATCACCAACGCTAACTTCCATCAGATTACCGCCGGAAATGCCATGAAGTATGCCTCGATTGTCGGTGATGACGGTTCGATGGATTTCAGCACTGTCACAGCCTTTGTCGATGCGGCTTCAAAGGCAGGTGTCGAGGTTTATGGCCACACTCTCTGCTGGCACGAGCAGCAGA
>Ga0073907_1002307_pt1 | contig 19972 bp, 20 predicted proteins | sample GluameincwithD2O_FD_65483 | JGI IMG/M metagenome (GOLD analysis project Ga0073907, IMG submission 65483) | Mouse cecum microbial communities from Vienna, Austria - Glucosamine amended microcosms incubated with D2O | ecosystem: Host-associated > Mammals > Digestive system > Large intestine >... | reverse complement strand
TACGATGGTGTTTGCCTGTTCCTGGAAACGCCACAGTAACGCTGCGACGATGGCAAAACGCGCCGTGCGGAATACCGCCGATACGCCTAAGAACAATGCCGCCGGGAATCCCATGAATCCTGCGCATATTGCCATCAGCTTGTACGGAATAGGGGTAAACGCGGTCAGGACAATTATAAACAGACCATGCTTTATAAATAACGCCTGGGCCATTTCAAATTTTTCCATCGTGGCAAAATTTTGTATCAGCCACAGTCCGACCGAGTCAAACAGCCAGTATCCAATCAAATATGCAATTGCGCCGCCGACCAGCGAACCGGCCGCCGCCGCAATCGTAATCGGAATCGCACGTCGGCGGTTCGCAATAATAGGCGGGGTCATAAAAACCTCTGGCGGGACAAACAGGAATATCGATTCGCATACTGTTAAAACAAAAACTATCCATGCATAGGCCGGATGTTCAGATTTTTTAAGAATTGATTCAACAAGTTTCATTTTTCCCCCGGATTTGTCAAAAATTTTCTTGATTGTACATAAATTTAGTCTAATTTACAAATTAATAAGTATAAAAAAAAGATAAAAATATGCAGAAAAAACGTACAAACTCAAATCGGCCCGATCGTATTGCCGCCAAGGTTCAAATGCTGGTTGCACAGATTTTACGCGACAATTACGGCGAGGATGCAATTTTAGGCGGTGTGTCGCTGGTCGGGGCGGTTGCACATGGCGGATTACAGTTTGTGCGACTGTATTACTATTCGCGAAACGAAGATATTTCCGCCGTTCAGCGCCGTCTGGATGAGGTCACGCGAACAGTCCGGTTCGAGCTGGCCGCGCGCATGAATCAAAAATATGTACCAGATATTCGTTTTGAATACGATGATACTCTGGAGCGGGCATCGCGAATTGATGAACTGTTGGGGCAGATTGCAAATGAATCATAATGATATTGTAATTACCAAAATTTCTGATCTGACGGATAATTTGTTGTTGGAATGTTTTTGGATTGCGAATATGTCGCGTCCTAATAATGCGATAATGATTCATGGATTTATGCAGCGTGATGTAAATATTCATAAGCATATATTGTTTGCTTGTTTTGTGCGTGAACAGCTGCGCGGTTTTATTAAGGGGCATATTGAAACTGATGGTGCCCGGCCAGAGTCTCGGATTGATTGGGTGTTTGTTGATCCTGTTTGTGGCCGCCGCGGTTTGGGTACCCGTCTGATTAATGCATACGAATCGCATTGCCGCAATGCGGGTGTGTGCCGTGTGCTGGTACAGCCGGCGCCCACCCGTCAGGCCAAAAGCTTTTATGCCAAGCACGGGTACGCACCATGCGGTATGACGTATACGCATGCCAAAGAACTGTAGCGATAATACATACCGATATTTCCTATAAAAAACAGATTGCAAGTTGGGATATACTGGTGTACCATTGCCGCATGAGCCAGAAAAATATCAGAAATTTTGCAATTGTTGCACACATAGACCACGGTAAATCTACTTTATCAGACAGATTGATTGAATATACCGGGGGCCTGCAATCGCGTGAGATGAAGTCGCAGGTTCTTGATTCCATGGATATAGAGCGCGAGCGGGGAATTACAATCAAGGCCCAGACGGTTCGCCTGAATTATACCGCAAAGGATGGTCAAACCTATCAGCTGAATTTAATGGACACACCCGGACACGTCGACTTTTCGTATGAGGTGTCGCGTTCGCTGGCCGCGTGCGAGGGGGCGCTGGTTCTGGTTGATGCAACCCAGGGTGTTCAGGCCCAGACATTGGCCAATGCTTATTTGGCGCTGGATAATGATTTGGAAATGTTGCCCGTGCTGAATAAAATAGACCTGCCGTCAAGTGATGTTGTCGGCACGCGTGAACAGATTGCAGATGTTATTGGGCTGGATGCATCTGATGCGTTGGGCGTGTCGGGAAAAACCGGCGCCGGCGTTCCGGAATTACTGGAAGAGATTGTTCAAAAGCTGCCCAGTCCGCGGGGGGATGAAAACGCATCGACGCGGGCACTGTTGGTTGATTCGTGGTATGATTCATATCTGGGCGTTGTTATATTGGTGCGTGTTGTTGACGGGAAATTATCACGCGGTCAAAAGATAAAATTTATGGCAACCGGGGCTGAATATGTTATTGATAAAATAGGATATTTTACCCCAAAAATGGTTAATACAGAAGAATTAAAGACCGGCGAAATAGGATTTATTATTACCGGGATGAAAACCATTCATGACTGCAAGGTTGGCGACACTATCTTAGATGTTCGCGGTGGCGGGGACGCGCTGCCCGGGTTCAAGCCGTCAATTCCGGTCGTGTTTTCTTCGTTCTTTCCGGTAGAGGCCGACGATTATCCCGCATTGCGTGAGAGTGCAGAAAAACTGGCGCTGAATGATGCATCGTTTATGTTTACGACAGAAAAATCATCTGCGCTGGGATTTGGGTTGCGTTGCGGATTTTTGGGTCTGTTGCATATGGAGATTATAAGCGAGCGCCTGTCGCGTGAGTTTAATTTGACCCTGATTAACACTGTCCCCAGCGTGCTTTACAAACTGTATCTGCGCAGTGGCGAGGTTGTAGATTTGGAAAACCCGGCCGATATGCCAGAGCCTACAAAAATAGAAAGAATTGAAGAACCCTGGGTTCGTGCAACAATTATGATGCCCGATAAATACATGGGCGGGATTATGGCATTGTGCTCGGAACGGCGCGGCATTCAGGAAAATATTTCCTATGTCGGTAATCGCGCGGTTTTGGTATACCAGTTACCACTGGCTGAAATCGTATTTGATTTTTATGACCGGGTAAAGTCTATATCTTCGGGATATGCGTCGTTTGATTATGTTCTGCAGGGATATCAGGCATCGGATTTGGTAAAGGTGTCTATTCTGGTAAACGATGAAAATGTGGAACCGTTGTCGTTTATGTGCCATCGCAGTTTTGCAGAAAAACGAGGGCGCCAGATTGTGGAAAAATTAAAAGACCTGATTCCGCGGCACCAGTTTAAAATACCGTTGCAGGCGGCAATTGGTGGAAAAATTATAGCGAGAGAAACTATTGCGGCATATCGCAAGGATGTTACCGCAAAATGTTATGGCGGGGATATAACGCGTAAGCGCAAACTGCTGGAAAAGCAAAAAGAAGGCAAAAAGCGCATGCGCACATTTGGCAGTGTTGAAATACCGCAAAGCGCATTTATCAACGCACTGAAAGTAAGCTAAAAAAGGAAAAGCATATGTTCGCTAAAATCATACAAAAATGGAATATTATCAAATCCGACTGGGACGAATATAAAAAGCTGCGGCATGCCGCAGGCTGTGCATGGCGCAAACTGGAAGGGCTGCGCAAAAAAATTACGCATTTGTATTTTGCGGACGACACAGCGCCGCAGAGCCGCTGTATCCGGTCAAAACTGCTGGAGGTGCCCAAGAACATTGCACAAGACAGCGTGTTTGATTCCCGTGGGGTTACACTGTATGAGGTAAGACATTATTGCCCTCATTTTAAAGAGGAAAAAGATACCGGAAAAGTTACGCCGTGTGCTGAAAAAAATTGTCCGTATTATATGGCAAATTGTGAATATGCCGCCGCTGTTGAGGAATATGAGGCCGCACAGAACAATCGTCGTGCATTCTGGCGCCGTGACAAGTCAAACACAAAGTAAAGCAAACGGGGGCGGCCGTGGCGCATCAATTCTTCTTTAACCCTTATATCCTGGATAATCTGCCGGCGCCGAACAAGGGGTTCGATGTTGTCCAGGATATATCGGAACCACGGTTGCGGATGTATGTTACCAGTCGCGGCATAAAAACTTTTTTTGTTCGAAAAAGAATAGGCGGGCATGACCGGCGCATCATTATTGGCAATTATCCTGATGTGGATATTGAGCAGGCCCGCGGTCGCGTATCAGAGGTATTAATGCGTGCCGCAGAAAAACCAAAGGTGCGCCGCAGTAAAATAACGATGGGACGGCTGACGGATATGTATCTGGCGGCACGCGTTCGTCGCAGTGAAGACGGAATGGTAAAGTTGCGTCGCGGTATTGAGCGGCATTTGGTCGGGTTGCGGGATAAATATGTTTCGGATATATCGTATGATGACGTTTGTGCCGTGATTGAAAATATTCCCGGGCCGGCAATTGCACGACGTATGCAGGAACTGGTCCAGAGTATTTTTAAATATGCCATCGAGACTGGCTATGCAAAGGAAAATCCGGTCGCCAAAATGGAGCGCGTGGTTCAGCACAGGCGCGTTCGCCCGCTTACTAAATCCGGAATTGTTCGGCTGATTGCGGCCATCAATGCCGAGCCGTCGCCGGTTTTACGTGCCGCGTTTTTAATGCTGATTTATGGATTCGCACCAAAGTCACAGGTGTTTTCTATGCGCTGGTCCGATTTGGACTTTAATCATTACATGTGGGGCGCGCGTCCATTGTCAGATGCCGCGGTGGTGTTGTTACAAGATTTGCCTCAGGATGGGAACTGGGTGTTTTCTGTGCGTGGTCGCATGAAGCTTACCGATCCGCGTGCCAGTTGGCATCGTGTTGCCGCCGCCGCCGGTATTCCAAACCTGACCATGGATGATGTGCACAAGTTTATGATGCGACACCTGGTGTGGGCATCGGCCCCCGAAGATTTGCGTGCAAATATGAATGACCTGGTTGATGAAATAAACAGCCTGAACATATAAAATCCGTTTTGTCAAGTTTTGTTATTGTTTGTTATAATTTCTTGACACCATTGTCATAAAATGATAGCGTTAGATTATGACACGCCCAGAGCAGGGCCACACATTTAACTGAAACAAAGGAAAAAAAATGACAACTTTTGAAAAAGTAAAAAAAATCGTAGCTGATAAGCTGGGCGTTGACGAAGCAAAAGTCACCGAAACAGCTGCATTCGTAAACGATTTGGGTGCTGATTCTTTGGACGTTGTTGAATTCGTTATGGAAGTTGAAAAAGAATTCGATATTACAATTCCTGACGAAGAAGCCGCGAAACTGGCAACAGTTGGCGATGCGGTTAAATACATCGAATCCCACAAAAAATAATTTTTGTTAGGGTATTTTATCGTGAGATAAACAAATCCGTCGCAATGTATTTTTGTTGGCGGATTTTTTTCTGTATTTTCGCCGGCCAAAGGTTTATTATATGGCCATAGGCAGATAAGTATAAAAGGAATATAGAAAATGAGAAGAGTAGTTATAACAGGCATGGGAATCGTATCACCGGTCGGTACCGGGATTGAACATGCGTGGAAAAATATTTTGGAGGGTAAATCCGGCGTTCGTAAAATTGACACGTTTGATGCGTCTGATTGCGCATCCCAGATTGCCGGTTTGCCTGTATGCGGGACAGAGCCCGGTCAGTATAACCCCGACAGTGTTGTTGAACCGCGCGACCAGCGCAAAATGGACAAGGGTATTGTTTATGGTGTTGTTGCCGCAGACGAGGCAATGCGCGATGCGGGGCTGATTGACTATACCGGCGACAAAGAACGTATCGGTGTATCGATTGGTATGGGTATCGGTGGTTTGAATACAATTTATGATAATTGTGTTGAATTATATACCGGTGGCCCGCGTCGTATCAGCCCATTCTTTATCCCAAAATGCATTATTAACATGACAGCTGGACATGTATCCATTCGTTATGGACTAAAAGGGCCGAACTTATCCGTTGTAACGGCGTGTGCATCCGCGGCGCATTCAATCGGCGAAGCCGCGCGTCTGATTCAGCATGGCGATGCAGATATTATGCTGGCCGGTGGGTCCGAGGCGGCGGTTGGTAAAATCGGCGTTGCCGGATTTTCAGCGATGAAGGCACTTTCAACGCGTAATGATGAACCGGAAAAAGCATCCCGTCCATGGGACAAGGGTCGCGACGGCTTTATTATGGCCGAAGGCGCCGGTATTTTGGTTTTGGAAGAATATGAACATGCCAAGGCACGCGGTGCAAAAATTTATGCCGAGGTTGCAGGATACGGTATGTCTGGCGATGCGTATCATATCACTGCGCCGGCCGAAGGCGGCGAGGGTGGCCTGCGCGCGATGAAGGCGGCTTTGCGTGATGCAAATCTGACACCGGCCGATGTTGACTATATCAATGCGCACGGAACATCGACGGGCCTGGGTGACATTGGTGAATTAACAGCTGTAAAAGGGCTGTTTGGCGACCTGCCGGTTTCCATGTCATCTACTAAATCTATGACGGGGCATCTGTTGGGCGCGGCTGGCGCGGTAGAGGCTATATTCTGCACGTTGGCGATTCGTGACGGTATTGCGCCGGCGACAATCAATCTGGAAGATCCGGTTGACGAAGTTGGCAACTTTGACCTGGTTCCGAACAAGGCTAAAAAGCGCAAACTCGATGTTGCAATCAGTAACAGTTTCGGCTTTGGTGGCACAAATGCGTCCCTGGTTCTGAAAAAGGTTACAGAATAATAAAAAGCCCCAAAACGGGGCTTTTTTAGTGTAGAAACAATTTGTTAAAAAGAAAAAACGGTGCCTATTCAAAAGGACCGTTTTTTTTAGGCAACAGGTATAGCGTTGTTTTTTATAGTAAATACAAAAGATAAAACGCCCATTTGGGCGTTTGATTTTTTTATGCGCTGTGCTGATTTATTGCGTCACGAATTTCATCCAGTGATGCATTGCACGGCAGCAGGGGCTCAAAGTAAACATTAGCAGTTCCGGGGCGCATTTTTCCATGCTTTGGCCAGTATATGCCCGCATCTGTCCCAACCGGCATAATAGGCAGCTTTAGCTGGTGTGCTAAATAAAGCAGGCCGCGCTTCAGGGCTGGGCGTGCGCCGGGCTTTACGCGTGTGCCTTCTGGGAATATAATCAGAACCTGACCATTCATAATCTTTTTCGCAACAGCGTTCGCCAGCTTGTTCATATTTGTTTTTCCACGTGTGCGATTTACAGGCTGCAGGCCCATACGCCAAAAAGCCCATCCGTAAATGGGTATCCACAGCAGTTCGCGCTTTATAATAAAGAATGCGTTGGGAATATTTGTAGCTAATATTGCGATTTCCAGAATAGACATGTGCTTGGCAGCTATTATCGCCTTGCCGTCCAGGCGAATGTTTTCATTGGGCTTTACCGGTACGCCGTTTTCTTCGGTCAGGGGATAGTTTATCTTATATTTTATTCCTGCAATCCAGCGCGCCAGCAGCAGTACGCCACGCGCATCGGTTAAAACGAAGAAATTATTCAGGCGCTTGTTTACCAGGCCAATCAGCAACAGCGGCGACCATAGCAAGAAATATATCGCCAAAATGATTTTAAATACGATTGTTCGTAACATGTTTCTTTATCCTTCCTTTATTCCAAACATTGTAACAATATATTTTATATATTCCGTGGTCCATCGTTCAAGTCTTTTTGTCGCCGGCATGTCGGTTAGACGAACGGGGCATGGAACCACCTCCACAGCAGGCAGTTCATGGCGTATAAGATATTGGGCACGATTCATATGGTCTTCGGTGGTTATGATAACAATCCTATCCAAGCCCGTTGTTTGTGCAATGCCGCGAATTGCAATCGCGTTTTGGTATGTTGATTTCGAATCGGATTCGACGGTTACTTTCTTCGCCATTTCAAAAGACCCCTGGGCGCCGGCGCCGATGATATATAAATCCGCATCGGGGTATTTTCGCATTTGTCGCATCGCAAAAGGAATTCGGCGTGCGTCCCCGGTCAGGACAAATATGCTGTCGTCCGGCAAGATTGTACCGCATACACTGGGGGTCATTGACTTAAACATCATTCCGCCCATGATGAACAAAGCAAAGGCTAAAAAAGAGGGGGTAAAAAACTTCATTAGCTGTTTTTCAAAATCTTTAATGTCGTGCGGCGTGTTATCCATATTGCAAATATACTTATTGCAATCGGCAGTGCCGCCAGTAATAACCATGCCATGGTGGTCAGGCTCATCATTGCCATCAGGCCAACGCGTGCACTGTGTGCCGCGGACAGTATCAGCAGCAGTATAGGTACCGCCGCAACAAAGCCCATGCCGGCCGCAGTAATGGATATTTTTCCAACAATAATCTGCATTTGGCGAGCAACAAAGCTGTCACGGGCGCCGACCTGGTTCAGGATTTCCAACTCGCGCCGGTGCAACTGCGCCGTATTGCGTGCGATAAATGAAATGCATACCCCAATCGCCCCCAGGGCCAAGACCAGTATCATTGCCGCAATCACAATCATGCGCCAGCCGGCGCCGGTTGCCGCCCCCAGGGCCGATGCATGCGACAGAAAGCGTGCCTTTCCGGCAAACTGGTCCGCAAAGAACTTCATGTCTGTTTTTTGGTTTAGCTTTATTTCGTACATTTCCGGCAGATAGTTTTTCATTGCCGCACCGCCGCTGGAAATCCACGGGCGCATAAGTTCGGTCATTTCATCTGCAGATACTTTTTTAACAGATGCTATCTTATCCTTGTTCGAATCCAATATTTTTTGTGTGGTATCGACTTTCTGGCCGGGCATAACCTGGACCGTGGCCATTAGTTCCCATTGGTTATTCCAACGGGCAACACCGGTGCCAATTGCGATTGCGGCCCCCAATGCGATTACGGATAAAAAAGTCAGCAGAGCCATAATCGCCGTCATAAACACAGATTGATCGCGAACGAGAGAAAATACGACAGGTCTTTTCATTTATGCGTTTCCAATATCGTCAAATTGTTTTGATAGTTCTGCAAAATAGTTTTGCGGTTTTGGGCCTTTCCATATTTTTTTCGCCTCTGCCTTTTGTGGGGCCGGGGCCTTGCCAAGGAAGCCTACACGGTGATTTTCTACATGCAGAACCGGAAATTTATAAGTATCCATAAGCTTTTTATTATGTGTCGCCAGGATAATTGTAGTGCCAAACAACTTGTTCATTTGAATAAACAATTCCATCAGGCGCGATGCGTTTTCATCATCCAGATTTCCTGTTGGTTCGTCGGCCAGTAAGATTGCCGGTTGAACTATTATGGCGCGTGCAACGGATACGCGCTGCTGCTGGCCGCCGGAAAGGGCACGCGGATATGTCGCCGAATATTTCCCAAGACCGACCCAGTCTAACACCTTGCCCACCAGCTTTTTTATTTTTGCCTCCGGTATGCCGCGTACGCGCAGGGGCAGGGCGACATTGTCAAAAACCGTCAAGTGCGACAGCAGCGAGTATTCCTGAAATACTATTGCCATTTTTTGACGAAGTGTGGCAATTTCATCGCGCGATATTTCGGCGGTTGTCTTGCCAAATAGTTTTATCTGGCCCGCAGATGGTGTGTGCAACTGGTATATAAGGCGCAACAAAGTTGTCTTACCGGCGCCCGATGCGCCAGATAGAAAATAGAAAGCGCCGGCGCTGATGTTAAATGACACGTCGCTTAGTACGTCTGCGCCACCTTCATACCGGGCGGCCACGTTTGCAAAAGATATTGCTGTATTGTCTTCCATGATTCGGATGGTAGTAAAAAATTATTTTCGGGTCAAGGAAACATAAAAAGCGCCCCGTTTGGGGCGCCTGGGATTATTTGTCTACGCGGGTTGTTGCGTTACGGTTTTTCGACCATACTTTTTCACCGGTTCCAAAATACTGCGGACGTTCCTTACCATAAGATATTGTTTTTATACGTGAAGGTTCAATTCCGTCCTTTATCATTACATGGGCGGCATTTCCCGCGCGCAGTGCGCCCAGCGCCAGATTGTATTCTGTTGAACCGCGTTCGTCACAATGGCCCTCCAGTGTTACGTTTATATCCGGATGCTTTTTCATGTACAGCGACTGGCCCTGCAGGTCTTTTGCCATTTCAGGTGTTATTTCGGCCGAGTCAAAAGCAAAAAATACTTTTTCATCATTCAAGTTAGATGGCATTTTCGCGCCGCCACATGCGGCCACGGTTAATGCAGTACATAAAAACACAAATTTTTTCATATCTTTACCTCTTTCCGTAAATAATTAGAACATATAAAAACCTAGCAGAAAAAAAGAAATCGTGTCAATATCTGATTTTTGTTTTTGGATACTTTCGTATTTTGTGATATACTTGGAATAAAATTTGGAGGGGTATTTCATGAAAAAGTTAGTATCTTTAAGTGTTTTGCTGGGGCTGGTTGCGGCGCCGTCTTTTGCGGCGGTTCGTCCGGCTGCGCCCAGTCATATTGCCAAAGATGGTCGTGGCGGATATGATGTTACATATAATTACAAGGACAAGGCTAAAAACGGCTGGTATATAACCGGACGTGCGGAGCTTAGCTTGTTGAACTTTAAGAATAAATACAGTGTTTCGGGTGGTTTTTTGGCTGATGAAGACCATAGCGAGGATAAATATTCATTTGAACCTGTCTTTGGTGGCTCGATTGCGGCGGGTAAAAAAATAAATTATTTTTGGCGCGCAGAATTAGAGGGCGGCTATCTGGGCTATTTTAGTGATGAAGATGCGGTTGCAGAGTTTTCGCTGTCTATTCCGTATATTATGCTAAACGGCTATTATGATTTTACAAACGGTCTGTATGTTGGAGCGGGTGTTGGTGCCGCACTGTCCAATTACAAGATAAGCGGTGACTATTTCAATGGCTATGACAAAACAAAAACGGCGTTGTCGCCTATGGCGGGGTTAATGTTTGGCTGGACGCATCAGTTGGATGAAAACCTGGTGCTGGATTTGCGCTATCGCCTGGCGGGTATGACCGGGGCGGAATTAAAGCTGCATTTCCAGGATACCGATGACAATACGTACGGCTTTAAAAGTAAGACGGGTATGATATTGGATAACTCGTTTTCTTTGGGTATCAGATATGAATTTTAACCCGAAAAGGTGTTGACCCGATTCGCAAAAATTGGTAACGTTGTAGGTGTAGAGAGAGTTATGAAAAGTAGAGTTCAAATATCACGATTGGCGGTTGTTTGTGTGATGTGCGCATCTGCGGTGTCCGGTGCTTTTGGTGCGGCGTCTGTGCGCTCGTTGGGGGGGGCTGGAACTTATTCTAGTGCGTCTTCGGCGGCGGGTGGTGCACCTTCTGGGGCGGTAAGTGCGGCGCGGGCGGGGTCGATGCGTGTTTCGGCGTCCGGTGGCACGGGGGGCAGTGTTGCGCCCAATCGTGGCACGACAACAACCGGCCGCGTTGCGACGGCGCCGCGACTGTCTATTGGTAAATATCTTGGTGGCGGCACATCTGTCAGCGGGGGGAGCTCTATAAAGAACCAAAAGCCCGGCGGCAGTACCAGCAGCAGTAGCGGCGGCGGTTCTATGGACCCGGGTGTTATGGCAGATTTGGAAAGCCGTGTTGGCGAGCTGGAGGGGCAGGTCGCAAATATTTACGTCAAGGATGATGTGGATTCTATTCTGCAGGACAAGCAGAATGTCTTGACGCCTGTTGATGATTATATTGAAATTGAAAACGATGAAATTTATCTGAATGTTGACGCACTTCAAGAGGGCTTGGAAACAATTACCGGCAAGGATGGGCGCGAGGTTGAAATCGGCTCGAACGCCACTCATTTGTTGTGGCGCTACAAGGGTGACACTGCCTGGCAGGAGCTGATTGCGCTGGCTGATATTACAGGACCCCAGGGGCCGGCCGGTGAAAAAGGTGAAAAGGGAGATCCGGGCGAAGGATTGGACCCGGAACAGTATCCGACGAAAGAGTTTATGAATGCTGAAATTGCACGGGCGATAGATTCTGCAAATTATGTAACACCTGAGGCGTTAAGCGAAGCTATTGCGGGTTTCGTAACCAGAACAGCGGTGGCGGAAAGTATTGCCGATGCGACATCAGGTCTGGCGTCTAAGGAAGAGTTGGCCGGATACGCTAAAACTGCGGATGTTTATACCAAGGACCAGGTGTATACCAAAGGGGAGGTTGATACCAAGGTTGCCGATGTTGTTGCAGGTGACATGAGCGAGGCTCTTGCCGCGTATGCCAAGACGGCGGATTTAAAGGCTATGGATGAGCGCTTATACAATGCCGAGGATGATATTGATGCACTGGAGGGGACAGTTGGAACATCCGAACTGGCGACAACGGATAAAACACTGACCGGGGCAATCAATGAATTGAATACTAACAAAGTAACACAGGCTCAGGTTACAACAATTATTACAAATTCTATTACCGCGGAAGAGGGTGCAATCAAAGACGCTATTGATACAGCTGTTTCTGACAAGGCGGATAAAACACAGGTTGCAACAGATATTGCCGCCGCGGTAAAGGTTGAAACAGACCGTGCAACAGCAGCAGAGCAGGCAAATGCAAATGCTATTGCGGCGAATACAACGGCTGTTGAACAAGCTCAGGCTGATGCGACACAGGCGCTGAATGAGTCTATTAAGCAGATTAAGGCAACCGGTGAAGACGGAACCTATGTTTTGACTATCAAGACAATCGGCGACCAGGCTACGCTGAAATGGGAGCAGATTGAGCGTGCAGAAGCCACACAAACACCAGAGGCTTAATGCAGTAAATGCCGACGACCGCATAATACGGTCGTCGGATATAGTGATGTAATATTTTGCATCGTCGGCAGATAAAACAATATTGGTAAAATAAATTATGAAAAAAGCAGGATTTTTAGCACTTTCTTTGGCTATTATGCTCATTGCTGGTGCTGCACGTGCGGATATTGCATCTACATCATATGTAGAAAACGCCATTGCGCAAAAAGAAGACGTATCAAACAAGGCTTCAGAAACCTACACATCCGACAGCACGACACAATACCCGTCAATCCGTGTTGCAGAAACGATTGCCGCCAAGGCGGTTCGGGGTGTGACACAGGGGCTGGGTGATTTGGCGGGCCTGGACCAGGTTGGTACGGATGAGATAAAGGACGGCGCTGTAACAAAGGTAAAGTTGGATACAGCTGTTCAGGCATCGCTGGGCAAGGCTGATACTGCGGTTCAGTCGGCCGCGCTGACCGCGGAAACACAGGCGCGGACAAATGCAGATAATGCTATTAACACCAAAATAGGTACCGTGCCCGACGGAAAGACAGTTGTCGGTATGATTGATGAGGCAAAGACCGCGGCAACATACGATGATACGCAGGTCAAGGCGGATATTGCAGCGAATACAGCGGCTATTGAACAAGCTCAGGCTGATGCGACAAAGGGTATTGGTGACGCAGCGGCCGCTGCACAGACAGCTAATGCGGCCAAGGCAGCGATAGATAATGCGTCCACTGGTCTTGGGTCCAAGTTGCCAACGGCAACATATAATACTCAGGTAGGTACGGTTAGTGCAGCAAATATGGGAACAACTGCGACAACAGTAGTTGCTGCAATTAATGAAGTATCGAAAGAAGCTGCGGCTGCGGATGCCAAGGCTGTGGCTGCAGATACCAAGGCGACCGCGGCACAAAGCGCGGCCTCCGCGGCAAATACATTGGCGGCGGCGGCGATTCCAAAGCCATCGGGTACATGTAAGGATTGTGTGCTGAAGTATAATGGCACGGCCTTTTCCTGGGAGGAAATCGGTCGTTAACAGGTGGTATTCTATGGCGCTGTGATAAAATGTTTAAGCGCCATATATCCTCTTGTTACGGGATGTAGATTTGTGATAATATAAAACTGGTAGAGAGTTTTTAGGTTATGAAGAATATAGCGGGTGTTTTTGCAGTTTCTTTTATCGCGATTATGTCTGTGGTTGCGGCCCATGCAGATGTTGCTTCTACGGATTTGGTCGATAGACGATTTGAAGCGTTGGCTACGGTGGCAAGTACGGGCTCTTATAACGATTTGACGAATAAACCGACAATTCCCGCGGCCCAGGTTCAGCCGGACTGGAATGCAACCACGGGTATGGGGGCGATAAAAAATAAGCCTACGTTGGGCGCGCTGGCATCGAAAGCGGCGGTTACAAGTGCGGAGATTACAGACGGCACTATTGTAAATGCGGATATTTCCGCAACAGCCGGGATTGCGCCTTCAAAGATTAACATAGATAAGCTTACTACATATGATACCACGCATACAGACAATGATGAGCGAATCCCTTCTGTAAAGGTGGTAGAGAGCATTGCCGCCGTATCTGCGGATGCTGCGCTTGTCGCCGCTAAGAATGTATATCAGGTTAAGTCTAATGCGAATTACCAGATGGGTTCAGCAAATGGGGCTTGGACTACGATGAGTGGTTCTCAGCAAAATGCTTTGAATTCTGGTATTACAGCAGCAAAAGTAACCAAGTACGATAATTATGCCACAGGTAAGCAAGATACTTTGACCCCTGGGAGTAATGGAAATATTAAAGGGGCTGGTAGTGTGACTGTGACTAAGGATGCCTCTGGTGTTATAACCGTATCTGGAACAGACGCAAATACAGTTACAACAGCGACAACAACCGGTACTGGAAATGTTGTTTCTGCTATTACGGCAAATAACGGTGCGCTTACGGTTACAAAAGGCGTTACAGCGGCAACACCTGGTGATATTACAAATGCTATAAACGCGTTGGATGTTGCGGCATCAACCGCGACGGGAAATGTCGTTACAAATGTTAGTCAGACAGATGGAAAAATTTCTGTAACAAAGGGAACAATAAATGTCCCGACTGTGAATAACGCTACGCTGACAATTAAGCAGGGGGGGAGCTGTTAAGGGTACTTTTACCGCGAACCAGGCCACCGCGGCAACAATTGAGTTAACTGATAATAATACAACATATACGGCCAGCGGTTCAAATGGTGTTTCTGCATCTGTTAGTGGTACGTCGGTGAACGTATCCGGTGTATCCGCAACGCGTGATGCGGTTGGGGTGGCAAAGCTGGGAGTTATTCCGGTTGGAACCACTGGTACGGCAACCGCTACTATTTGGGTTGAATAAAGTTTCCCGCAAGGGGGGAGTCTGGAGGAGGGCGTCTTGGCGCCCCATAAGGAGAGAAGACAGCGGCCACGGCCGCTGGTTTTTTATTCGATTAAAATGGTGCTGCGGACTATAGCAGCATCATTAAGCCAATGCCCAGTCCTGCTGCGACAATCGCGAACATGGTAAGTGGCCAGAAATATTTTTTTACGATTGCATTTGCCTGTTCCTGGAAGCGCCACAGCAGTGCCGCCACCAGCGCAAAGCGCGCGGTGCGGAACACCGCCGATACACCCAGGAATAGTGCCGCCGGGAATCCCATAAAGCCCGCGCATATCGCCATTAGTTTGTATGGAATGGGGGTAAAGGCGGTCAGAACTATTATAAATAGGCCATGCTTTATGAACAACTGCTGAGCCATTTCAAATTTTTCCATTGTGGCAAAGTTTTCAATCAGCCATATTCCGACAGAATCAAACAGCCAGAAACCAATAAGGTATGCGATTGCTCCACCTATCAATGAACCGGCGGCGGCGGCGATTGTTATCGGTATCGCCCGGCGACGGTTTGCGATAATGGGTGGTGTCATGAATACTTCGGGCGGGACAAATAAAAATACTGATTCACATATTGTTAAAACAAAAACTATCCATGCATAGGCTGGATGTTCTGATTTTTTAAGAATGGATTCTATAAGCTTCATTTTTCCCCCGATTTCTCAAAATTTTTCTTGATTGTACATAAATTTAGTCTAATTTACAAATCATAAGTACAAAAAAGATAACAATATGCAGAAAAAACGTACAAATTCAAATCGACCCGACCGCATTGCGGCCAAGGTTCAGGTGCTGGTTGCGGAAATATTGCGTGATAATTATGGAGAGGACCCCATTTTGCGCGGGGTATCGCTGGTAGGGGCGGTGGCGCATGGCGGTTTGCAGTTTGTGCGGTTGTATTATTATTCGCGAAACGAAGATATTGCCGCGGTGCAAAAGCGCCTGGACGAGGTTGTGCGGACTGTTCGCTTTGAGTTGGCGGCCAGAATGAATCAAAAGTATGTTCCGGATATTCGTTTCGAATATGATGATACGCTGGAGCGGGCCGAGCGTATTGATGAATTGCTGGAGAATATTGCGAATGAAAAGATATAACGATTTTATACCAAAAGGCGATGTGCATTTATGTTCTAGTGTTACGGACAGTTTGTTGCGGGATTTCTATATGATTGCCAATCAAACACGCCCGAATAATGCAGAGATGATTTTTAAAACACTGCAGCATGAAGTACATGATCTGCATCATATTCTGCTGGTATATAAGATGCGCGATTATGTATATGGGTTTATCTCAGGTCATCTTATTCCCGGGAACGACAATGTTCAGGCAGAAGCTCGTATAAATTGGCTGTTTGTGGAACCGATAGCACAGAAAAAAGGCATAGGTTCAAAGCTTATCTCTGGATTTGAGAATCATTTAAAAGAAGTTTGGAAGGTATATCGGATACAGGTTCAGCCAGTGCCAACTTTACAGTCCAAGAATTTTTATACCAAGCATGGATATGCTCCGGGAATTATACCGTATCTGTATGCAAAAGATTTGTCGCGCTGATAATACAGAAAATCCCATAAAAAACCGATTGCAAGTTTTAATATACTGGTGTACCATTGCCGCATGAGCCAGAATAATATTAGAAACTTTGCAATAGTTGCACACATAGACCACGGTAAATCCACTTTATCCGACAGATTGATTGAGTTCACAGGCGGCCTGGCATCGCGTGAAATGAAGGCCCAGGTTTTGGACTCTATGGATATAGAGCGCGAGCGTGGCATTACAATCAAGGCCCAGACAGTACGTCTTAGCTACAAGGCAAACGATGGGCAGGTATATCAGCTTAATTTAATGGATACGCCCGGGCATGTCGATTTCTCGTATGAGGTATCGCGTTCTTTGGCCGCGTGTGAAGGGGCGCTGGTTCTGGTTGATGCAACCCAGGGGGTTCAGGCACAGACGTTGGCGAATGCTTATCTGGCATTGGATAATGATTTGGAAATGCTGCCTGTTTTAAACAAGGTAGACCTGCCGTCAAGCGATGTTGACGCGGTGCGGGAACAAATTGCGGATGTTATCGGACTGGATGCGTCCCAGGCACTGGCTGTTTCTGGTAAGACGGGGGCGGGTGTGCCCGAACTGCTGGAGGAGATTGTTCAAAAGCTGCCTGCGCCGCGGGGGAATGAAAATGCGCCGACGCGCGCGTTGCTGGTCGATTCGTGGTATGATTCATATCTGGGTGTTGTGATATTGGTGCGTGTTGTTGACGGAAAGTTGGCACGTGGTCAAAAAATCAAATTCATGGCCACCGGGGCGGAGTATGTTGTAGATAAAATCGGATATTTTACGCCCAAAATGGTTAATATAGAAGAGCTTAAGACCGGCGAAATTGGTTTTATTATTACAGGTATGAAGACCATACATGACTGTAAGGTTGGTGATACTATCTTAGATGTTCGTGGTGGTGGGGATGCATTGCCCGGGTTTAAGCCATCTATTCCCGTTGTATTTTCATCATTCTTTCCGGTAGAAGCCGATGATTATCCGGCATTGCGTGAAAGTGCGGAGAAACTGGCGTTAAATGATGCATCGTTTATGTTTACGACGGAAAAATCATCTGCGCTGGGCTTTGGTTTGCGATGCGGATTTTTGGGCCTGCTGCATATGGAAATCATAAGCGAGCGTTTGTCGCGTGAATTTAATTTGACGCTTATTAACACTGTCCCCAGTGTGCTCTACAAGCTGTATCTGCGTGGTGGTGACGTTATGGATTTGGAAAACCCTGCGGATATGCCGGAACCTACAAAAATAGAACGGATAGAAGAACCTTGGGTGCGTGCAACAATTATGATGCCTGATAAATACATGGGTGGGATTATGGCCCTGTGCTCGGAGCGGCGCGGTATTCAGGAAAATATTTCCTATGTCGGAAACCGTGCGGTTTTGGTATATCTGTTACCGCTGGCGGAAATAGTTTTTGATTTTTATGACCGGGTAAAATCGATATCTTCTGGTTATGCGTCTTTTGATTACGTATTGCAGGGATATCAGGCGTCGGATTTGGTAAAGGTATCTATTTTGGTAAATGATGAAAATGTTGAGCCACTGTCGTTTATGTGTCACCGCAGTTTTGCAGAAAAGCGCGGGCGCCAGATTGTGGAAAAACTAAAAGACCTTATACCGCGACACCAGTTTAAAATACCGTTGCAGGCGGCAATCGGTGGAAAAATTATAGCGAGAGAGACTATTGCGGCATACCGCAAGGATGTTACCGCAAAATGTTACGGTGGGGATATAACACGTAAGCGCAAGTTGCTGGAAAAGCAAAAAGAAGGCAAAAAGCGTATGCGTACGTTCGGCAGTGTTGAGATACCGCAGAGTGCATTTATCAACGCGCTAAAAGTAAGTTAATCAAATATAAGGAATAGTCAGATGTTTGCAAATTTTGTTCAAAAGTGGAATGCATTTAAGTCAGATTTTGAAGAATATAAAAAGTTGCGTCGTATTGCATCTATTGCAAAGCGTAATTTTTTAGAACTGCGCGGAAAAATAACAGTGTTTATTTCAATGGATGAAAAAATTTCTCGCAAGCGCTGTATTCAATCAAAACTGCTGGAGGTGCCGAGAAGGGACGTATGTGATACTGTCTTGGATCCGGCCGGTGCTCATTATGTTCAGTGTGAACACTATTGCCCAAATTTTCGTGCCGTCAAAGATAAGGAAAATGCTCAGCCCTGCACGGATACAGCATGTCCGTGTTATGCCGCAAACAAAGCCTATGCAGAAGCCGCGGCTCATTATACGGATGCGGTAAAAAAGCGTCGTGCATTTTGGAACAAAAATAATACAAACGTAAAACAGATGTAAGCGGGGGCGGCTGTGGCTCATCAGTTCTATTTTAACCCATATATTCTGGATAATTTGCCGGCACCAAATTCGGGCTTTGACGTTGTTCAGGATATATCAGAGCCACGATTGAGAATGTATGTCACAAGCCGCGGTGTGAAAACTTTCTTTGTGCGCAAGCGCATCGGTGGTCGCGACCGAAGAATTATAATCGGAAACTATCCAGATATGGATATAGAGCAGGCCCGTGATAGTGTTTCGTCTGTGTTGGCAAGTGCGGCGGAAAAGCCAAAGACGCGTCGTCGTAAAATCTCGTTTGGAAGACTAACAGATATGTATCTAAACGAGCGTGTCCGACGCAGCGAAGATGGAATGGTAAAACTGCGTCGCGCGATTGAACGGCACTTGGGCGAATTAGATGAGAAAAATATTTCCGAAATAACATTTGATGATGTCACGGGTGTGATTGGCAACATCCATGGTGCGGCGATTGCGCGTCGCATGCAAGAACTGGTCCAGAGTATTTTTAAATATGCTCTCGAGACGGGATATATAAAAGAAAATCCCATTTCCAAAATGCCAAAAGTTATGCAGAATCGGCGTGTCCGGCCGTTAACTAAATCCGGGATAGTTAGATTGATTGCCGCAATCGCCGACGAGCCGTCGCCGGTTCTGCGTGCGGCGTTTATGATGCTGGTATATGGGTTTGCGCCAAAGTCACAGGTGTTTTCGATGCGCTGGTCTGATTTGGATTTCAATCATTATATGTGGGGCGCGCGCCCGCTATCGGATGCCGCGGCCGTATTGCTGCAGGATTTGCCGCAGGACGGGAACTGGGTTTTTTCCGTGCGCGGTCGTATGCGCTTAACAGACCCGCGTGTGGCCTGGCGGCGTGTGGTTGTGGCGGCTGGAATTCCGAATTTAACAATGGATGATGTGCATAAATTTATGATGCGACATTTGGTTTGGGCATCGGGCGCCGAAGACTTGCGCACAAATATGAATGAGCTGATTGATGAAATAAATTCTTCAAACATATAAATATCGTTTTGTCAAGTTTTGTTATCGTTTGTTATAATTTCTTGACACCAATGCCATAAAATGATAGCGTTAAGTAATGACACGCCCAGAGCAGGGCCACACATTTAACTGAAACAAAGGAAAAAAATGACAACTTTTGAAAAAGTAAAAAAAATCGTAGCTGATAAGCTGGGCGTTGACGAAGCAAAAGTCACCGAAACAGCTGCATTCGTAAACGATTTGGGT
>Ga0073907_1002304_pt1 | contig 20003 bp, 25 predicted proteins | sample GluameincwithD2O_FD_65483 | JGI IMG/M metagenome (GOLD analysis project Ga0073907, IMG submission 65483) | Mouse cecum microbial communities from Vienna, Austria - Glucosamine amended microcosms incubated with D2O | ecosystem: Host-associated > Mammals > Digestive system > Large intestine >... | reverse complement strand
GGTTGAGGAAGGGCTCCAGAGGATTGGTAGCAGCGGCGTTGTAGAGCTCGGTATTCTTATAGACCGTGGTAAGGTCAAAGGTGGGGTAGGAGGCCATGGAGAGGATGTCACCATTGTTTACGTCGATCATCACCGCCGCGCCGCCGCCCGCGCCATCGTCGGTGAGGGTGGGCAGCTTGGCGGCCAGGGTGTCCTCCACCTTTTGCTGAAGGGGCAGGTCGATGGTGAGGGAGACGTTGTAGCCGGGGGCGGGCTCGGTCTTCCAGGAGTGGGAGACGATCTTGCCCTTGGCGTTGCGCTCTACCAGCTGCTTGCCGGCCTGGCCCCGGAGCAGTGACTCAAAGGCCCGCTCCACCCCGTCCTTGCCCACGGTCTCGTTCATGGCGTAGCCCTTTTCCTTGTATATCTTCCAATCCTCCGCGTCCATCCGGGTGGTGCGGCCCAAAATGTGGGCGGCGTAGGTGGTGGAATATTTCCGGGTGGTGACGGGGGAGATGACCACTCCGGCCAGAGAGCGCTCCCGCACGGCGGAGATAAAGTCCATGTCCACATCGGTGGCAAACACATAGGCCGCCCAGGTGATCTCCTTGGTGCGCAGAGACAGCTCATAGCGCACGCCGGCCAGCAGACGGGCGTCGGCGTCGGAAATATCCTTGTCCATGCCGTAAAACTTGCGCAGCTCGGCCAGCAGAGCGGGCCCTTTCGTCTCCTTCCAGCCCAACTCGCCAGAGAGCTTCACATAGTTTTTGCGGCTGCCCTCGGACACGCTGCCGATGTTGAAAAAGCAGGGGTCCTCGGTGGTGAGGGGGAGATTGTCCGGCCAGGTGACGCCATGCTCCTGGGCGGTGTGGATCAGCTCCAGAAGAATGCGGTTTTGGTCCTCGCCCATGAGGTTGGTGTTTAAGGTCACCTGATAGACCACCTGGTTGGTCACCAGATTGCGGCCATAGCGGTCCACGATCTCCCCCCGGGCGGCGGGAACGGTCTCAGTGACGCCCAACGGCTTAGTAAGCCGCTGGGCATAGTCGGCCTGGTGGTTGATCTGCAGATCCCAAAGGATGCCAAAGAAAGCGGTCATGACCAGGCACAGGAAGATCATCAGCACCCCCAGGCGGAGGGACAGGGTGCGCCGCTTCACAGCCTCACCCCCCGGACCGGCTTGGTGACAAGGCGGTGGAGCAGGGAAAACAGCAGATAGACGGGGATGGCGTATATCAGACTGCACCCCATTTCCCGCCCGGCCAGGGAGAGGATATCCCGGGCCGCGCCCAGATGGGACAGCAGCGCGGCGGCGGACCGGGCCAGCGCCAGCGCCGCCGTGGCCGCCACGGCGCAGATGAGATAGCCGGGCAGGTTTTGCCGCACCCGGTATTGGCTCATGACCCCGGTGAGCCAGCCGATGACGCAAAGCCCCAGGGTCATGCCGCCGGGAAAACCGGGATAGATGGCGTCGGCAAAAACACCCAGGCACAGCCCGAAGACCGCACCCTCCAGTGCGCCCTCCCAAAGCCCCACCGCCACTCCCGCCAGTGGCAGCAGCACGGGGATCACGCCAAAGATGGGCAGGCGGTTGAGGAACAGCGTCTCCGCCATCCACACCACCGCCACCCCCAGGGCGTATGTGAGCCATTTTGTCACGTCAGATCGGCGCATAAGGGAAACTCACTCCACGATTTCAAAGGATTTGATCACAAACACCTGCTTGAGGGCGCTGAGGTCGGTCTTGGGGACCACGATGGCGTAGCGGGTCATGCCAGAGGGGTCGTTCCGCATGGATTCCACCGTGCCAACCACGATGCTGGAGGGATAGACGCCTCCCTTGCCCGAGGTGACCACCACATCTCCCGCCAGCAGTTCGGTGTCCTCAGGCAAATAGGAGAGCTTGAGGCGGCCCTGCTCCATGAGGGAGAAGTCCCCCTCCAGGATCGCGGCGGTGTCATTGCGGGCCACCATGCCGCCCATGTCCAGGTTGGTGTCCACCAGGGTGGTGATGGTGGCCCAGTTAAGGCCGGTGTCCGAAACGACGCCCACCAGATTGCCGTAGGCGTCAATGACGCATTGGTTGACCTCTACCCCGTGCTGGGTGCCCTTGGAGATGGTGAAGGAGGACTCCCAGTTGGACAGAGTGTGGGCGGTGATATAGGCGGACTCCAGGTCGGTCAGATCCCGCCGCTTTTCCCGCAGGCCCAGCAGTTCGCGCAGGTTCTTGTTTTCCTCAATGGCCTGCTGGCCCTCCCGGGCGTTGGCCTCCATGTCCGCCAGCTCCCGGCGCAGCCGCTCTACCTCTTCCTCCAGCTGCTGGGTGTGGTACTTGCTCTGGGCCCGCTGCTCCACCCAGTCAGCCACCCCCGCGCCCGCGTTTCGGAAGGGGGTGGTCACCACCCCGACCAAATTGGCAATGGGATCGCTGCCGGTAAAAAACAGAGAGACCACCAGGGTCAGCGCCGCCAGCAGCAGGGCGATGAGGACCACCAGGCCGCCGCTGCTCTGAAAGAACTTTTTCATCTCAGCCCATCACCTCCACACCGAAGGTCTTCAGGACTATTCCCAGACGGCAGATGGGCAGGCCCATGACGTTGAAATAGTCCCCGTGGATGCCCGCTACGAACATCCCGCCCAGTCCCTGAATGCCGTAAGCTCCCGCCTTGTCCATGGGCTCGCCGGAGGCGACATAGGCCGCAATCTCATTGCCGGTCATGGGACGGAAGGTGACGGAGGTACACTCGGTCTCGGTAACGATCCTGCTCCCGTGCTGGAGTGTAAGACCTGTGTAGACATGGTGGGTCTTGCCCTGGAGGGTGGAGAGCATCTGAACGGCCTCATCCCGGCTGTGGGGTTTTCCCATGACCTGGCCGTCCAGGGAGACAATGGTGTCGGCGGCAATGACCAGCGGGTCCACGCCCACCTGCTCTGCCACAGCGTCCGCCTTGCGGCGGGAGATAAGGGAGACCTGGTCAGAGGGGGAGAGCGCGCTGTCTACGGCCTCGTCCGCGTCGGAGACTACCACCCGGTAGGTCAGGCCCATCTGGGAGAGAAGCTCCCTGCGGCGGGGAGAGCCGCTGGCAAGAATAATATCCACAGCTGCTTCACCGTCCTGTGGAGCCAAAGCCCCCCTCACCCCGGAGGGTCTCGGGCAGCTGGGCCATTTCCGTTATAAGGGGCTGGACTACGGGAGAAATCATCAGCTGGGCAATGCGGTCACCGGGCTGGATGGTATAAGGCTCCGGACTGTGGTTGGCCAGGGCCACTTTTACCTCGCCCCGGTAGTCGCTGTCGATGACGCCCACGCAATTGGCAGGGGCCACGCCGTGTTTGGAGGCCAGACCCGAGCGGGCAAAGATCAGTCCAACGTATCCCTCGGGGATCGCCATAGCCAGGCCGGTGGGCACCATTTGACAATAGCCGTCCCCCGCCCCGGCAGGGGACAGGACCACGGGAGCGTCCAGGCAGGCACGCAGGTCCATGGCGGCGGAGCCGGGTGTGGCATATTGGGGAAGGAGGGCGTTGCCGGAAAGACGCTTAATGGACAGTTCCATAGAGATCACCTGCTTGAAAGATTTTGGGTCATTCCACGTCCCGGTAGTAAAGCCCCCGAGTAAAGCTCTGAGGGGCGGGAGGGGCGGCGTTTTGATAGGCTTGGAGGACGTCCAGACATTCCTGAGGGGACTCGGTGGTGAAGAGGAACCGGGCGTAGGAAAGACCTGCGGTTTTCCATTCCTCCTTATCCGCCAGATAGAGGACCTGGGAGTTCAGCACCTGCGCACGTCCGCCGGGTGCGGCCACCACGGGGAAGGTGACGCTCTTGCGGTCGGTCAGGCTGGCTTGGGAGGGGTCTCCGCCGGGGAACTGCTCTAAGGTCATCAGGGGCAGCCGCCCATAGACGATGGCCTCGGCAGGCAGAGGCTTTTGGAGGTGTCGGATGGCGGTGAGCTTCTGCTCAAAGGAGAGGGTGGCGGTTTGGAAGCCAAGGTCTCTGAGGGCGTACAGGGTCTCGCTGTTGAGGACGCCCAGGCCGTAGTCGCCGTGGAGGGCAAAGCCTTCCGTTTCTGCCAGACGGGCGGCGTCCCAGGTGTTGACCAGGGCGTCGGTCACGCCAAGGTCCTTGACGGCACGGAGCTGGCGGCGGACCTGGTTGGCCTCCTTGTCCCAAAGGATGGTGGGAAGTACCACCCGGACGGGACAGGGGATGGCGGCCAGTACATCGGGATGGTCGGCCAGCTCGGCCAAGGGGAGCTCCACCCAGGCGGGATGAACGTCTCCAAGATCTGGGGGGAGCTGCGCCGCGGAGAAAAAGGAGAGGACCCACTGGGGCGGCGCATCAGGGCCGGGACAGGGAGACCGGGACCCCTCGGGCAGTTGGCGGCGCTGGGGCGGGGCGGCGCGCAGAGCGGTCAGCTCCTCCAGCGCGCCCCGGCGCAGGGCATTGAGGGCGGACTTGGGCACGGACAGGCCCGCCTCCAGCCGGACGTCCAGCCTGGTCACCCGGTAGGGGGTGCCGCCGGTCTTGGCCAGCTGCTCCCAGACGTCTTCCTCGGTCAGAGGATGAGTGTGGGCGGCCTCCGGGGGAGGGCCCAGAGCGGTGGCCTCACGGCCCTGACTATCCCGGACGGTGAGGGTGAGCTCCCGGCCGGACTGGATCGCGGCGGTCATGGTCACGTCCACCAAAGGCCGCTCCTTTTGGTAGGAGGACCGGGCGGAGGCGTAAAAGTCCTCACCGGGCGCGTCTGCCTCCGCACGGACGCCAAACATATCAGGGCCCTTCCGGTCCCGATAGTACCCCTGGGTGAAGCCGCTGCGGGAAAAGGCGACCTGGAGGGCGTGCAGTTCCTCGTGGGTAGGTTCTCGCCCCTCCCTGAGGGCGGCGGCATAGACGGCGGTGACCACCGCCACATATTCCGGCCGCTTCATGCGGCCCTCCAGCTTGACGCAGGACACCCCCATCCCCGCCAGCTCGCCCAGATGGCCCGCCAGAGACATGTCTTTGAGAGACAGAGGGTTCTCGCCGTTATAGGGTAGGCGGCAGGGCTGGGCGCACAGGCCCCGGTTGCCGCTGCGGCCACCCACCAGGGAGGAAAAGAAGCACTGCCCGGAGTAGCACATACAAAGGGCGCCGTGGACAAATACCTCGATTTCGATGGGGCTGTTTTGACAGATATGGGCGATGGCGTCGCCAGACAGTTCCCGGCTGAGCACCACCCGCTCCAGCCCCATGTGGGCGCAGAGCTCTACCCCGACCAGAGAGTGGACGGTCATCTGGGTGGAGCCGTGGAGGGGGAGGTCGGGGAAGCGGCGCTTCAAGGCGGAAGCCAGCCCCAGGTCCTGCACCAGCACCGCGTCCACCCCAAGGCGGTTCGCCAGCGCGGCCAGCTCCAGCGCGGTGGGCAGCTCCTTATCGGTGAGAAGGGTGTTGAGGGTCAGGTAGACCTTCACGCCCCGGACATGACAATACGAGACCGCCCAGACCAGGTCCTCCTGGGAGAAGTTCTTGGCCCGACGGCGGGCGTTAAAATCGCCGCAGCCCAAATAGACGGCGTTGGCGCCGTTTTGGACGGCGGCAATGAGAGCGTCGGGGGAACCGGCGGGGGCGAGCAGCTCCATGTTACTTGGAGCCCTTCTGGAGATTGAAGATCTCCCGCTTGGCGTCGGAGAGCTCCAGCTTGAGCTTGGTCAGCTCGTCCAGATATTCCTTCAACTGACGGCGGAGATTTTCCGCGCTCTCCTGTTCTTGGAAATATTCCTCGGTGATGTTGAGGGCGGCAAGAACGGCCGCATCCCCCAGGGCAAGCCTGCCGGGGGCCATCAGCTGGGAGATCTGCGCGTCCACATGGGCGGCGATCTTTTGGGTGAGCATAGGCTCGCCCTCGGTCAAAAGAGTGTATTCCTTTTCGGCGATGGTGACCTTGATTTGGTTCATGGGGGTGGCTCCTCTCTGTTTGACGGTGGAGATACCAAGATGTTACGTATTAATATGGGCAGGCTCAGTAGGCCACGCCCCAGTAGATCATGTGCTTGGCGGGCTTCCCGCAGATGGGGCACACGTCGCCCAGGTGCTCCTGCTCCAGGGGGATGCACCGGGAGGACATCCCGGCCTCCTCCTTCATCTTCAGCTCGCAGTCCAGCTCACCGCACCACATGGTCTTAATAAAACCGCCCTTTTCCGCCTGGATGGCCTTGGCCTCCTCCACCGAAAAGGCGGGATAGCAGTGCTCCTCCAGGTTCTTTCTCGCCTTGGCCAGCAGCCCCGCGTGGATGTCCTCCAGCAGCTTAGCCACCGTCTCTTCAATGCCGTCCAGAGAGACGAACAGCTTTTCGCCGCTGTCCCGGCGGACCAGGACGCACTGGTCCTTCTCCATGTCCTTGGGGCCCAGCTCCAGCCGCAGAGGAACGCCCTTCATCTCATACTCGGCAAACTTCCAGCCGGGGGAGTTGTCGGAGTCGTCCAGCTTCACCCGGAAGCCCGCCTTTTGGAGCTTCTCCATCACCGCCCGGTTGGCCTCGATGACTCCTTCCTTATGCTGGGCCACGGGGATGACCACCGCCTGGATGGGGGCCACCTTGGGGGGGAGGACCAGGCCGTTGTTGTCGCCGTGGACCATGATGATCCCCGCGATCATGCGGGTGGACACCCCCCAGGAGGTCTGGAAGGGGTGGTGGAGTTGGTTGTCCTTGCCGGTAAAGGTGATGTCGAAAGCCTTGGCAAAGCCGTCGCCAAAGTAGTGGCTGGTGCCCCCCTGGAGGGCCTTGCCGTCGTGCATCATGCACTCCACGGTGTAGGTGGCCTCGGCGCCGGAGAACTTCTCCTTGTCCGTCTTGCGGCCCTTCACCACCGGGATGGCCAGCACGTTTTCATAGAAGTCGGCGTAGATGTTGAACATCCGCTCGGTCTCTTCGATCGCTTCCTCGGCGGTGGCGTGCATGGTGTGGCCCTCCTGCCACAAAAATTCCCGGTGGCGCAGGAAGGGGCGGGAGGTCTTTTCCCAGCGCAGAACGCTGGTCCATTGGTTGTAGAGCTTGGGCAGGTCCCGGTGGGAGTGGATGATGTTAGCGTAATGCTCACAGAACAAGGTCTCAGAGGTGGGGCGGATGCAGTAGCGCTCCTCCAGCTTGTCGCTCCCCCCCTGGGTCACCCAGGCGCACTCGGGAGCAAACCCCTCCACATGGTCCTTCTCCTTTTGAAGGAGGGATTCAGGGATCAACAGGGGCAGATAGACATTCTCGTGGCCCGTCTTCTTGAACTCCGCATCCAAGATGCGCTGGATATTCTCCCAGATGGCGTAGCCGTAGGGCCGGTAGATGAACATCCCCTTGATGGAGGAATAGTCGATCAGCTCCGCCTTTTTGCATACGTCGGTGTACCATTGGGTGAAGTCCACATCCATGTCGGTGATCTGCTCCACCTGCTTTTTGTTCTCTGCCATAATATCCACCTCAAACTTTTGAAATGTGGGGCTATTTTACTCCAAAATCACAGTTACGTCAAGCTGTCACGCTCCCGTTGGACGCATGGCCGGTCGCATTTTCGCTCCGCCTCGGGCCAAATCGCGGCGGCTGCGCCGCCTTACCAATTCGTCCCTCGCTTCGCTCAGATGCTCCCTATGCGTCTACGGGTCGCGCTTCTAATATCTGCACGTCCAGCTGGAGATCAACCCGCCGGGGACAAGCCAGAGGAGAAGGTAGACCAGCATGGTCCCCGCGCTCAATGAGGCAAAGGCCCCGGCACTCACCAGATAAAAGGCCAGGGCGATCCCCACCAGGGAGCCCACCAGGGCAAACAACGCGCAAAAGCCCGCCGCGCTCACCAGCCGCTTGCCGCCTACCACGGCCTCGGCGTAGGGACCCAGTCCCTCCCGGCACAGCACCGCCGCCAAAGGCGCCTCGGAGTCCCTGCTCTGCTGGGACAGCTCCCGCCGCCGGTCCAGATTGGGAAATTCCATCCGGTCTACCGGCAGCTTGAAGCGCTGGCGGAGCATATCGGGAATGACCAAAAAGTCCCGGGTAGCCAGGATCGGGTCCAGGCCGTTGGCGATGAGAGATTGAAGGGCGGGGCGGATGGCGGGATGGAGGCGGTAGTTAAGGGCGAAGATGGCCTCCAGCTCCCCGCTCACCGCGCAGAACACCGCGTTTTTCACCTTCAGCCCCTGGGGCAGCTCCACGTGCATCAGCTCCATAAAGGCCGCCGAGCCCACCAGCACCTGTCGCCCGCCGATGACCCCGGACACGCCCCCCTCATGGAACATGACTCCGGTCACCTTGCGGTATATCGTCCCCTGAGTGCGCAGAAGGTCGGAGAAGGGCTTCTCCATGCCGCTGCCCGTCTCCCGGATAAGGGTGGCGGTATAGGAAGCGGCGGTCTCAATAGACAGCTCGCCGCACATTTTCAGCCCGTTCAACGTCACGCTCCCGGTGGGAAACAGATCCCCGTCGGTGAGCACCACGCCCTGTCCGCCCTTGCCGGGGCGGTAGCCGTCCCAGCCCGCCAGGGCCGCGCCCACCTTAGCCAGACGGCCTGCCACCGAGGAAAAGGGCATGGCAAAGGCCAAAAACCAGGAAAACCCGCACCCGGCGGTAAGGGTGGCGGAAAGGCACCAGAAAAACAGCTCGGGCTTTTTCTGCCCGACAGAGGCCAGCAGGGAGCATACCACACACAGTAGCAAAAGCACCGGCGCGGCGATGTGCTGGACCCGGGCCACGCCGTCGCACCCCTGGACCTGACTGCCATAGCCCACGCTCTCCCCGGAGGTCTTGGCGTAGGCGTCGGCGTTATCCCAGAATTTTTCCTCCAGCTTTACCAGATACGGCTCAGTGGCTGACCCGGCCACACGGCAGCTCTGACGCAGCGCCCGGCGGCGGAGAAATTTTCCCCACAGGGCAAAGAAAACGGCCGCCGCCACCACGGCGCAGTAGGGCATCTCTCCTCCACGGCCGCCAAACATGGGCATGGTCAGCGCGTCGCCCACGGCCGCAATCACCGTGAGCAGGAGCATCGTCTCCCACTCCATGCGTAGCTTGATCAAGCTGGCCAATCCTTGGATCAGCACATCAGCGGCCACTAGGGCGGATAGCCCCAGCAGCGCCGCGGCGATCTGATAGCGAAGGTTCCCATCGTAAAGGACGGCGCGTAGCGGCTCGGTCAGGGGTAGCGGAACGGGCCAGCCCCGGGGCAGGGCCAGCGCCCAGTAGAGCTGTACCAGCGCCAGCACCAAGGCCAGAACCGTGCGGGTGTGCAAAAAACCCAGACCTTTTTTATACCGTGCCGCCAGCTGCATAGGGGGTATGTCCGGCTTGGGCCGTCGCTCCCGGCGGCGCTTGCGGGAGGGGGGGACGTGAGTGGGCTCCTCCTCCCAGTCCACCCCCGGCAACAGCTGCTCCCGCCGCTCCCGCTCGGGATCGTCGGGGAGGTCGTCCGCGGGAAACAGCTGCTCGGCATAGGCGTCCGCCTTCTCAAAGAGCTTGCCGATGCGCCCGGTGAGGGATGTGTCCGGCTGGGGAAAGTCGATGACGTTGTCCGGCGGCGTCCGCGTTTCCATCGCCGGGAGCTCCGCGCCCTTCTCCGGCTCGGGCTTCCCCTTGGCGCCCTTCTCCGGCTTGGCTCTTTTTGCTTTCTCCGCTTGCGCGGCCTTCTTGGGCGGCTCTTCCGCCGCCGGGGACGGCCCGGTCTCCTTCTCCGCCGCGCGCTCCGGCTCCTGTGGCGAGACCGGCGGCCCAAATTCCGCCAGGATCTTCTCCAATTCCTCGTCACGGTCCACCGGCCTCACCTCCTTCTCTTTTTGCCCGATATCCGGGTCAGTCCAAACGCTGGCGCACCGCCTCGTAGAGCAAGATCGCCGCCGCCGCGGAGGCGTTCAGGGAGTTGAGCTTCCCCCGCATGGGGATGGACACGCGCACGTCGCAGGTCTCCTCCACCAGGCGGCTCATGCCGTTCCCCTCACTGCCGATGACGATGGCCGCGGGACCCTTCAGGTCAGTGTCGTACAGCTGGGTGTCTCCCGCCGCCGTGGCGCCGTAGACCCACAGTCCCTCCTTCTTCAGGTCCTTCAGACAGGCGGTGAGATTGGGCACCCGCGCCACCGGTACATGGCTCACCGCTCCGGCGGAGGTCTTGGCCACCACGGCGGTCAGGCCTGCGCTGCGGCGCTTGGGGATGATGACCCCGTGGGCTCCGGCGCACTCGGCGGTGCGGATCACCGCTCCCAGGTTGTGAGGATCGGACAGCTCGTCGCACACCACCACCAGAGGCGGTTCATTTTTCTCACGGGCGGCGGTGAGAATGTCGGAAACATCTACATACTCCCGCACCGAGGTCACCGCGATGACCCCTTGGTGGGAGTGGGTAACGCTCATAGCGTCCAGCTTGCGCCGGTCGCACTCCACCACCACCGCTCCCTGCCCCCTGGCCTTGGAAGCGATGTGGCCAAGGGTGGCGTCTACCTCGCCCTTGGCAATATAGACCTTGTCGATGGCGGTCCCTACCCGCAGGGCCTCCAGCACCGCGTTGCGCCCCTCGATGATCCCATCCTCGCCCTGCTGCTTTTCCTTCCAGTCCACGCCGCCACCCTCTTTCACTTCTTTAACCGAAATATCATACCACACAAATCGCCCTTTGAAAAGTACCTTCGCGGGATTTTAACTTTACGCAAAAGTCAAGTATAAGTTACAAAAAATTAGAAAAAATTTTTGATATTCCCGAAAGATAGGCCGCCACACACCCGTGGCGGCCTTGTTTTTCAATGGTTTGCGCTTGAACGGCGCAAAAATGGCACCGGCGGCCAGGAGCGGCCCCCGGATCTCTTTTCCCGTATTTCATTTTTACGCCGCTTGCGCGTATTCGTTGAAAAGGGTGGCAGACGATTTCCAGCCCAGGATCTTCCGCGGGTAGTTGTTCATCCACTCCGCCACCTCCGCCACCTCCGCCGGCGTTATGTCGTCAAAACTGACGCCCTTGGGGAAGAACCGCCGCAGGATCCGGTTCATGTTCTCGTTGCTCCCCCGCTCGTTGGGGGAATACGGGTGGCAGTAGTATATTTTTGTTCGCCGTCGCTTCGTCCTGCAGGACCGTTCCATGCCCTCGCAGTCTGAAAACTCGGTGCCGTTGTCCACGGTAATGGTGCGGAATATCCGCCGGAAATGCTTTCCCATTTTCCGCTCCAGTCGGTCCATGGCCCGGACTACACTTTCTGCCGTGTGATCCGGTACTCGGATCACAATTCCCTGGCGGGTCAGCCGCTCGGTCAGCACCAGCAGGGCGGCGCTGGTTCCAACCGGCCCCATCACGCTGTCCATTTCCCAGTGCCCAAACGTCTGGCGCGTCCACACCTCTGGCGGGCGGTCCTCAATAGTTGCACCTTTGGGCTGGTTTGCCCAGTCCTGTTTCTCCTCCGGTGCTGGCCGCCGCTCCCCTTTGTAGAGCAGGTGGGCCTCGTTCAGTTCCAGGAACACGTCCCCCCGGTATATGTAATTATACAGGGTGGTTTCACATATGTGGGTATCAAATACCAGCCCCTGTTCCTCGATGAAAGCCAGGAGGGCGCCAGGGGAATATCGCTTGTTTATGATCATGTCCTCCACAAAGTTGGCAAATTCGTGATCCTTGCCCAGCTTTATGTCCGGCCCTTTTGCGCGGAGGTTTTCCTGGTATTTTGCCTCCGCCACGTCGGCGCAATAGACCTCCTCGAAAAAATACCCCTCCCGCTGCTGGACGCACAGGCCCCGCTTGATCTCGTTGTATATCGTCTTTTTACATACACCGATTTCCCGCGCTATGTCCGCCACTCTGGCCCCTGTCCGCAGGGCACCCTCTATTTTCAGGCGGTCATTATATTGCAGTTGTTTATATCCCTTGTAGTTCATAGGCCCGGCCCTTTCTGCCGCAAAAAAGCGGCGCGGTTTTTACACCACGCCGCTTTATTCTATGCCCAGTAGCCACAACACGGGAACTTCCAGCACCTCTGCCATGGTGATCACTTCAAAATCAGCTACGAACCGGTCCCCGTTCTCTATTTTGCTTATACAGTCCCGGTTCATTCCTATGCCCACAAGCTGGAGTTTGCGGCATAGGTCTGATTGCGAAAGGCGGTGCCGCAGTCTGGCCTCCCTGATCCGATCCCCGCACACATTCCGCTTTCCTGGATGATCGTAAAATTTCATGGGCGCCCCCCTCCGGCGTGGCTATAACCTGAATTTTTCTTGATATTAGCACATTCCGGCGGTTTAGGCCGTTGTAATATCCTGAATTTCAGGGTTTCGGAGGGCTTTATATAATTATTTGCTTTCCCTGTTGTGGATCCCGGCCCGCTCGGTCAGCGCACAATCTCCATAATATCGTTTGGTGTGCAGTTCATCAGCAGGCACAGCCGCTCTATTGTTTCCGTTGATACTGGTTTTCCGTCGCGCAGGTTTTGCAGGGTCCTTTCCGACACAATCTTTTCTTTCCTGATCCGGTAGGTCGTGACCCCCGTTTCTTTCATAAGGTCAAACGCCTTTTGGTAGCTGATTGCCATTTCCATGGCCCCCTTTCATCTGGTATTCTATCACACAATATACACGCTGTAAAGTGTACATTTTCAACAAAGAACATACACGCAAATTAGTGTATATTGACTATTGACCATACACGCCAAAGAGTGTATAATATAGACAGTTCAAAGGAAAGGAGGTGCTGCCGATGGCGGCGAAAAAGAAAAAGCGCCGCAGGCGAAAGCCAACGGCGCGGCCCAGCAGAATGGAACAGTTGACGGCTGACATTCTGGCGGGCATAGTGTCCGGCCTGGTCACAGCGGCGGTTCTAAAACTGCTCGGCTGGTAATCAGGGGGGTGCGGAGGCCCAAACCTCCGCACCCCAAATATAAAACAAACCCGCCCACTTGTCAATAGGAGGTTTTCAAAATGAAGTTTCTATTTTCCCTCACCCTGTACGTCGCCCTGTTCGTCCCGCTCCGGCGGCTGGCTCTTAAAATCATTTCTCGGAGGTCTGCAAAATGAGCGTTTTTGAGGTTGGCAAGAAATACTGGGACACCAGCGCCTGCGATCATAATTGCGTTTTTACCATTGAGATCATAAAGCGCACCGACAAAACCGTGACTTTCCGCCGGCGTGGCAAGGAACGCCGGGCAAAGATCTACACGGACAACAATGGGGAGTATATCGTGCCGGACCGGTACAGCATGGCCCCCGTGTTCCGGGCCTGCCGGGAGGTGGCGGAGGAGGCCCCCGCCACACCCGGAAAGATCATTCCTTTTCCTCTGGCCATTTGACCGCATAAAGAACCCCCGGCACCGTGATGGTGCCGGGGGTTCTCTTTACTTTCTGTATCTGTTGATCTGCTCCAGGGCCTCACGGAATTTATCAAACCCAAACATAGCGGCATATGCCACGAAAATCCCCAGGACCAGCACCGCCGCGATCATATACCAGGTGATGGCCACGGCCTCGATCTGGAAGATGGCCAGGAACACGGCCACGGTCAGGGCCATGGACACAATGACCACCAGCAGATTGGTGGGGATCTTGTCCCAGGTGGCTTTCTTGACCACCTGCACGATGATGTTGGTGATCACCACCAGGATGGCGACGATCAGCAGCACGGCGGAAATGACCGCCGGCAGTTTCAGCACGATGTTTTCCATTGTCTGTTCCTCCTTATTTGACGGCCCCGCCCAGGGCGCACATAAGGGCGTCCAGGCTGGCCACCGTTTTGATGTTGCTTTTCCAGTAGTCCGGCGTGTTGACCACCCCGGCAGTTACCAGGACGGCCAGGCCCTCCTCCCAGGTCTTGGTGCGGGTTCCCGCCTTTGTGATGGTCTTGGCGGCTTTAATCAGCAGGGTGTCCAGATACTGCACCGTGCCGGCCTCCGCCGTTTTAGTCCAGTAGTCCGGGGAATTGATCACGCCCAGCTTGGCCAGCTTTCCGCAGGCGGCGGCCACGGGTGTCAGGTAGATCACCTGGCCCACCCGGATCAGGTTCTTGTTTTTGATCCCGTTAATGTCCGCCAGGGCGTCCACCGTGGTGCCATTCGCCGCCGCGATCTTGCCCAGGGTGTCCCCGGCCTTTACCGTGTAGGCGCCGGCGGCGGTGGGTTTCTCGGTGGGCTTCGTGGGCTGTGTGGTGGGGGGCGTGGGCGCAGGGGCGCCGCCCATGCGGGCCGCCTTTCCGGCGTAATCGGGGACGCCATACCCGCGGATATACCGTGCGTTGACCTTTAGGGTCCGATACCCCACGGCGTCGGATTTATTCCCCTCGATCACCTGAATGACCCCGCCGTTTACCGACACGACAATGCCGATATGATCCGCGGATCCGGTGCAGTCGCCCACGCCATTGTCGTCCCAGTCGTAAAACACATAATCGCCCGGTTTCGGGGTGTAGGCGTCATTTTCCACCCAGCAGCCCAGTTTCTTGAAAAGCAAGGTGTGTTGTTCGCACCCGCACTCCGTCGGGATAATGTCGGTCATGTCCGCCTTGATGGCCACGGCGGAGGCGTAGGTGCTGCACCAGGCGTCCGTGTACTTCACAGGGTAGCCCCTGGCCAGGGGCTTGTGGCCGTTGTATGTATCAATGATTTTCCGGTGGCTCCCGTCTTTCTCCTTGCACCCCAGCCACCCCTTGGCGGTGTCAACGATCTTTTGGCGCAGTTGCTGTTCTGTCATTTGTGTTTCCTCCTCACAGGCCCACGTCCTGGGGTTCCTCCCGCTCCGTGGGCGGCTCCACGGGTGCGGCGGCGCCGCTCCCGCTCGTTTTGCCGGCCTCCGCGGTCTTGTCCTTGTTGGTCTTGATCCAGCCCATGACCCCATTTTCCAGCCCACACACGCCGAACACGCAGGCGGTCAGGGTGGCCGGCTCGTTTCCGGTGTGCCAGAATACTACCAGGGCGGCGACGGTGTAGACCACCAGGATCACGGCCTCCAGGACCAGCACCTTGTCCATGGTTCCCATTTTCTTGCCCTCTCCCCGCAGTTGGCGGCGGAGGGCGCGGACGCGGCGGTGAAAATGGGCAATGGTGGCGCGGGCCAGGAGGATCCCCAGCGCCGCGCCCACCACCCAGGCGATAATCGCCACAATGATGGTCTTTCCCATGCCGTCAGCCTCCCACGCCTGCCCGGATCAGATAGACGATCCCGGCAATAATCAGGGTGGCCACCGCGCCCACCAGCCCGGCCACGAACTTGTCCACCATTCCGTCCCACCGCTTGGCCGGTTTCTGCTCTACGGCCTCCACCTTTTCCGTCAGGTCGGCCACGTCCGCCTTGATCTCGGCCACGGCGGCGGTCTGATGTTTCAATTCTGTGGCCATGACCTCCACAGAGGTGGCCAACTTGTTCAGCACCTCTTGGCTTTTTTCCAGGGCGTCGATCCGGTGGGTGTTGGACTTGCTGCGGGCGTCCACTTCCGCCAGGCGCACCGCCTGTTCCTCTGGTGTCATGTTGGCGCCTCCTCTCCCATGGTTTCGGCATAGGCGGCGCGGGCGGCGGTGATTTCCTCCGCCCTGACAACCGCCCCCAGCTGGTTCAACTCCATGGCCTGCGCCTGTATGATCACGTTTTGCAGGTCAATGATGTGGCACAGCTTGGCGATCACTTCCGTGTTGTTCATGCTCGGCACCTCCACGGTCCATCACCCACAAGGGTGGCTATGTGGCGGAGGTCAGCCACCGGCGCGTCGTAGAACGTCCGATCCCACACCCAAAAATCCGCATAGCCATGATCCCTGTATTGATCGGCCAGCTTGTCGCCCCATAGCCGATCCCAGCGGGCTTGGTGGTCTTTGTCCCTCTTTGATACGGCGGCCAGGATCTTCTCCACCAGGGCGCCCCGTTCTTTCCCCATTCCGTCGTCGTCCTGGCAAAAGTACAGGCGGGCGTTTTCGCTGGTCGTCCCGCACAGCGGCACCCCCTTGAAAAGAATGTCGCCGGCGGCTGCCTCCAGCTTGGTGCCCCACGGGATATTTACCTGGCGGCCACCGTAGCCGCTAAACCGCGCCCGTTTCCGGGCAATGTACCGCGTGTATTCCATGGGTTACACCTCCGCGGGGTGCATGGCAGAGATCAGGGTGTTGTACTCCTCCTCGGTCAGCTTGCCGGCAGCATAGAAAACGTCGATCTTTTCCTCCAGGCCATTGGTCTGGCCGCGCTCGATCATGCGCTTAATGGTCCGATAAAGCATTTTTTACACCTCCTTTCCCTTAAACTTCGGGATCCGCCAGGCCCAGTTCCAACATGGTCAGGCGCAATTCCTGATCCACGGTCAGGGCGTCGGTGTCCGCCGTCGCTTGGGCCATGGCCGCCAGCATGGCGCCGGCGTCCACTTCCTCCAGCGTCACGGTGTCCTCCACGCCCTCCATGGGCTGGCGGCCCAGGAGATTATAGGGCACCCCCGTGTGGGCCACCCCCTGCGCCTCCGCCTCCGGGCACAGGGCCAGGCACCCGTTTTCCGTCTGCTTGATGTAGTTGGGGGCCTCGGTCATTCCCACGGTGGCCCCGTCCTTGATGATTTTGTACATTGTTTTCACTCCTCACAAACATGGCATAAAATATCCGGTTCAGGTGCAGGACGCGCCCATGGTCGTCAAACTTTTCATAGTAGGCCACCTGGCCCGCCAGCCATAGTTCCACGTCCCGGACGGTTTTGGTTCCAGCGTCCACTTGTTGCTTGAAAAGCCGCATTTTTCGCCGCGCCCGCTTCATTCCGTCCCGGCTCCCGTGGGTAATGATCCGCCCGCTGGGTAGCACCTGGAATTTGGCCTTGCAGAACCGGAACGGCTGGCCGATGGTTGCCACTTTGCATTTCTCCGGGTTTACCTCCAGGCGCTTGGCCTCGGACAGTTTTATAAATGTGCCCAGGATCTCCCTGGCCGTGTCGCAGTTTTCCGCCCCGAAATGGTAGTCGTCCATATAATGGCCGGTGCCCTCCGCCTTTGTCTGGCAGGCCATATAGTTGTCAATGGTGGACGGCAGGGCCACCATTTCCATCTGTGACGGCTCCACGCCCAGCGGCATACCGATTGCCCCAGGCGCAGAGTTCACCACCTTGTCGGCTATCTCCCGGATCCTCGGATCCAGGATCAGGCGGTGGTGCCGCTCCAGGATCATTTCCCGGTTGGCGTTTGGGAAAAATCCGTGGTAGTCAGCCAGGGCCAGGCCCGCCTCCGTTCCATATTTCCGGTATAGATCCCGCAAGTGCTTTTTCAGCCTCTTGTGGTGGAACTGCAGGCCCTTTCCTTTCTGGCTGGCTCCGTTGTCGTAGATCATGCCTGGCCCATATAGGGGGATCAGGACCCGCTCACTTAAAACCTTGTGGATCTGTCGGTCATTGATGTGTGGGGCGTCGATTGGCCGAACCTTGCCGCGTTCCCGCAGGGTAAAGTGGACCGTTTTGGCCGGTTTCCATGTCCCGTCCAGGATCTTCCGCCGACGTGCGGCGGTGCCGGAAAACAGGTGCAGTTCAAAGTTTTGGGTGGACTGTTTCCACCTCACGCCGTTACAGCACTTTTTCCCGGCCATGAACATGGCCCGGTAACTGAAAACCGTTTCCAGCGGCCCCACGGCGTCGCTCCTGGCCTGCCGGTTCCGCTGTCGCTTGGCTTTGCGTCTTTGGTATCGCGCCTCCCGGCGCTCCTCGCTTGTCATAATAATTTTTCGCCCTCCGCATAGTTGCGTTGTGGGTGCGCGTCTAAACTACTTTGACCCAGCACATGAAACGGGGTAGCGCAATAGCCCGCCATGCAAGCAGCGTCCGTGCGGGGTCGTCAGGGGGCAGTTTTAGGCTTTCGCCAGGGTAGTGCCTCTCCTTTCATTCGGGGTCCGGTTCACCTTTCGGCTACTGCATTTGACCCATAACATGAAATCCGGGGGCCAGCGCGTAGGAATTGTACGCGTTGTTGTTGTTGGCGTTGCCGTTGGTGTTGACAAGGCAGAAATTGTTGGTGTTGCTGGCATTGACGGAACGGCACCAGGCATTGGCCGCCGTCAAAGGTAACGCCGCCCTGCCACACGGCACGATTGCAGAGGCACACCCAAAATTGCTATTTTCTCTTTCTGTCGCTGTCCATCACCGTGCGGATCAGGCCCTGCTCGGCGTCGATCAGTTCCCCCAGGCTTTGGGCCATTTTGTCCAGCTTCTCGCTGGCCTCCGCCGCTTTCAGGGTCCTGCCCTGTGCGGTGGTAAAACAACCCTCCGGGTTCTGTGACAGGATCAGGTAGCAGTGGGTCAGGCGCACGTCCAGGGCCGAAAGGGAGGCCAGCGCCTCCAAAAGATGGCCTTTCCTCATGGCCTTGCGCTGATCGTCGGACGGAAAGATCTTATTTGCCTTTTCCGTTTCGTCGATCACCTCACCGGCCAGCTTGGCTATTGGCTCCGCAATCAGTCGGGAATATCTGGCGGAAAGCCGGGTCAAAAAAGCCAGGGTTTCCACATAGATCTGGTTGGCTGTGTTCACATACTCGGCCTTGCTGACGGTGCGCTTTTCTTTCAGGACTGACATGGTGCCCTCCTCCTTTCGGTTTGGTGTTGCCCTGGCCCATCCCGCCCATTTCCATGGGCGGGATTAGGTCGGATCGCCGCGGCGATTAGACGCAAAAGCCGGGGGCCAGCGCGTAGGAAGCGTACGCGTAGCCGGCGTCGGCGCTGCCGTTGGTGTTGACACGGCAGAAATCGCCGGTGGTGCTGGCACGGACGGAACGGCACCAGGCATTGGCCGCCGTGCTGGTGGCGTTGTGCTTGTTATGCACCTTGGTGTTGCCCGCCTTGTAGTAGTCATACTGGGCCTGGAAATTCTTTTCCGCGCTGTTGGCGTAGGACCTGGCCCCGTGGTACTCGAACTCCGCCAGCAGGAACAGGTAATCCGTGGTCGCGGTGACGTAGCTGGCGGTGTCGGACCCGCCGCCGGTGTTGTCGCTGTACTTGGTCACGGACTTCATCACCGCCCGGAGATCGGAGGGCAGGGCGGCCATAAAGCTGTTTGCCAGCGGATTGGTGGGCGTGTTGCTGTTGCCCAGCAGGGTCTTTCGCATGGAGGACCCGGACCACCCGCCGCTGTTGGTGTTGCTGGCGTTCATCTGGAAGTTCTTGGCGTCAGAACCGGAACTGTTATAGTTGCTGTCCACCAGGCCCACCAGGTTCCCGCCGATCTTGCCGATCTGGAAATGGACCCGGTTGGATCCCTCGCGGGCGGAATTGTGGTTAAAGCCGATGATGAAAGCGTCAATGGACAGGCTGGAGATCGTGGTGTTGCCGATCTTGCCGTTGATGGTGATGGTCTTGGTGGCGCCCACGCTCCAGCAGTTGGCGGCCTCTCCGGCGTCGCTGGCGGCCTTGATGGCCGCCCAGGTGTTAGAGTTCAGGGTGCTGTTAAAAATGTTCACCTGGACCGTGCAGGTCTTGTTCGCGGGGGCGTTGTGGTTGGTCCCCGCCGCCACCTTTATGGTGATGGTCGCGGTGCCGAACACTTTACCCGTGACCGTCACGGTGGTGCCCGACACGCTCACGGTTGCCACGCTGGTGTTGCTGGAGGTCGCGGTGATTGCGCCGTCACCCGCCCGCGTCACCGCAATGGTGCTGGCGGTGGTCGCCTTGTTCAGCGTCATGCTGGACTTGTTCAGGGACAGGCTGCCCGCGGCCTTTCCGATTGTCCAGTTGGCGGACTTCGCCGTGGTCGTCCCGTCGCTCCACTTATAGTTGGCGCCGGGGGTAAAGGTGGCGGAGTAGGTGCCAGCGTCGGTGGCGCTGGTGGTTCCGCCGATGGTCAACTTGGCGCTGTCGTAGTTGGACCAACTGGGGGACTGGGCCGCGCCGTTGTAGGTCACGGTGCCGGACTGGGAGGGTGTGGTGGTGATCACCGCCCGCTCGATGGTCCAGTTGACCGTCCTGGCCGCCGTGGTGCCGTCGGCCCACTTATAGTTGGCGCCGGGGGTAAAGGTGGCGGAATAGGTGCCGGCGTTGGTCGCGCTGGTGGTTCCGCCGATGGTCAGCTTGGCGCTGTCGTAGTTGGACCAGCTGGGGGACTGGGCCGCGCC
>Ga0073907_1002293_pt1 | contig 20069 bp, 20 predicted proteins | sample GluameincwithD2O_FD_65483 | JGI IMG/M metagenome (GOLD analysis project Ga0073907, IMG submission 65483) | Mouse cecum microbial communities from Vienna, Austria - Glucosamine amended microcosms incubated with D2O | ecosystem: Host-associated > Mammals > Digestive system > Large intestine >... | reverse complement strand
GCCCCCTATAAGTGCACGCTTTTTCCTTGCTTTTTCCCAATTCCCTTGCACCTATTCTACCATATTTCATCCCATATTGCTTGTCTTCTAAGCAGTTTGAGGTTATGAAGCAGGCCCTAACTTAAACTCCTCGGTTTTGATCGCGAATGAATTGCTTCCCAATTATGTTAGATTACCTGTTGTCAATAGGGCTGAAATAAAACAGCTTAATAGATCCTCTACAAAGATAGTCGATGGCGTAGTTACAGAAGTTTTTGAACGATTAAGCGAAAACGATATTGCAGTGTTAGAAAATATTTGGGGGCTTTATACCACGGACACTACTATAGTACAGAACGTTATTACTGCCTTTATGTCAGAGTGGGACAGTTATCCGTCGCTAAAAATGTTACACACTTGGTGGGATAGTTTGCCTTGCGCTTTCGATATTACTCATGTAGGGACAGTATTTGCACATACAAATGCTCGGCGATGTGATAGACGTATTCCTGAATTACCTCTGGCAACATAATGGCAACAAAAAATCAGATAGCCCAAACCATCTGGATAATGGAAACAATGCAGATAATCAGAGCCAAATCCCATAAGCAAAACTGTTTAGAACAAACTTGACAGGAGCGAGTGGGAGTAACGGATAAAATCCCGGAAACGCTGATAAAACAGGCGTTTCCGGGATTGTTTTATGCCGCTTGGCTCTAAAATAGCTCTATTTGTCTGATGAATACTGGATTTCGGGTGAGTATCATGATACCTGCTTTTTTAATACAAAGGAATTTCGCCCTCATAGTTGTCGGCTCTTTCCAACAGAGGACCAGTTGCTCCCATTGTAAAAGCTATATCACTGCTTCGGATAGACAATAGTTCCATTCCAATCTTTAGATTAAGGAAGTCTAATATTTGCTGATTAAGCTGAATTACACCATTCTCTGAAATATTTACCCAACAGTATGACCGTCCTTTGTATTTGATAAATTCACCTTCTGCGGTCTGATAACTCTGCAAAGCCGGATTATCAGTAAGAATGCGTCCTAATTTTGACGGCTCTAACAATCCTTTTCTTGTTACACAAAAGCCGCCAGTGACTTTGCTTCCGGTAAAAAGATAGACTTTTTCCTCTACCGTGGCGTTGTACTCTGCAAGAGCCTGTGTTGGGAGATAGATTGTCAAATCATCTCGTATCAGTGACTTTCCAAAAATAAATTTACCGCCTTTGCTTATCTGTGGCATACATCATCAACTCCTTTTCTTAAAAGTGGAAGTCCACTATAGCATAAGAAAATTCAAATGTCACTAAGGCTCTCTAAAGTGCGGCATCCGGGAGGGGGAGCTGCTGGCCCTCACCCCTGGGGACTTCGACCTTGAGAAGCAGACGGTTTCTATCTCGAAATCCTACCAGCGTATCAAGGGCCAGGACGTTATCTCCGACCCCAAGACGGCCAAGAGTAACCGAGTCATGCAAATGCCCGCTTTTCTCTGCGAGGAAATGGAGGACTGCATCAGGAGCTTGTACGCCGTGGAACCGACAGACCGCATTTTTGCGGTGACGAAATCCTATCTTCACCGGGAGATGGACAGGGGCGAAAGGGGGCTTAAATCATGTCTGCGAAAAATCTCGACGACCACATCCGATGGAGAAGCAAGACCATAGCGTTCCGGGTGTCCCCGGAGGAAAACGAACAGCTTGAGATTGCCGTCCGCCTGTCCGGGCTGACCAAGCAGGACTACATCACCCGGCGGCTGCTGAACCGGGACATTGTGGTGCAAGGCAATCCCAGGGTCTACAAGGCCCTGCGGGGGACGGTTGCCGACTTTGAGCGGGTAAAGCGGGCTTTCGGCTCGGAGGAAGTAGAGCGGGCCGTGGAGGACGCAAAGCGCCAGGAGGCGCAAGAGCGGGAGCAGAAGAAAGCAAAGCGGAAGTTCAGCCGAGGGGCAAGGTAATGGATAACAGGAGGGCGCTCCAAGGGGTGCCCTCCTGATTTATACTTGTCAGTGGGTGATTTTACTGTTATAATGAGAGCGATAAATCGGAATTTTCCAAAAAGGCAAAGGAACTTTTTAGAAAACCTGTTATCTATATGAATAAGGCTGAAAGAAGGCATCATTATGAAAAAAATCGTATCGGTTATAGTTACTTTTGTTTTTCTCCTAACGGGATGTGCAAGTGTGGAGAAAAATGAAGAAACGGCATCAATACCAGAATTTTTTAATGACATTGGAAAAACACTTACTGAATTAAAAAATGAGTATCCTGAAGGCGAATTTATTGTAAATTTAGATGGGTTCCCAGATAGTGCCGCTGCATGTTTTGGGGAACCGGAGATGGAATATGTTTACTTCTTTTTTGGAGGACAAAGCGGTGATTTTGAAAAGGTCATGAACGGATATGAGGAACAGATAAAATGCGCTGGTTTGATAACAAAAGCAAACATACTTTTTGTAGATATGGAAGATGATATGTCCTTTCAAGATTTCTTCTCCTTGATTGGTGTCGATGATTATGAGTACTTTGGAGAAGACACGAAAACTGCAGAAGGTTGGTTAAGATTTACGTATAATGGTATGGAAGTAATGGTAAATACAAACGAAGCTTCTGCTGACGGCGGATGGAATGTCACAGGAGCAGAAATCGTGAAGAGTAATGCTCCGGTGTCTATTGTAGACCCAGAAATATTAAATACCAATCAAGACTTAGCTGATGCGCTTATGTTTGATTGAACTGTTTAATAAAAGGCAGGGAATGTAGTTGCATTTCCCCGCCTTTTTGTGCTATTATTAAAGTCGTAAACCAGCAGAGAAAAAGTAATATACTCTGCCTCCCGTTATCACCGTTGATAACAATTTGATAACAGCCCATCGTATAGGCTGGATAATATGGATATATCAAATAATCAAAAGAACAGGGTATCACATTTCTAAAGCAAAATCCGTTAGAATATGATACCCAGCAACGAGTGGGAGTAACGGATAAAATCCCGGAAACGCTGATAAAACAGGCGTTTCCGGGATTGTTTTATGCCGCTTGGCTCTAAAATGGCTCTATTTGTCTGATGAATACTGGATTGGTAATGTCAAGAATAGGTAGTGTCAAGAGTTATGCGCAAAATAGTTTGCAGGTTCTGGCAGAATAGAATCAGCCAGCAATAGAGGCATCCTCCAGGGTAGCCACTAAGTGCTTCATATTCATGTACTTCTTGTTTCCCCACTGTGCGGCGGCGGATCTCCCGGTTGAGCCGTTCCATGACATTGTTGGTGCGGATACGAGTCCAGTGTTCGCTGGGAAAGTCACAGTAAGTCAGAGTCTCCTCAACACCAGTTTCCACCTTCTTGGCAACCTCGCTCAGCTTCATGGTACGAAGTTCCTCCGCCACAGATTCAGCCTTCTCCCGAGCAGCTTTTTTGCTCAGCTCACTGAGAGTCGCCGGGGACACCTTGCTTCCCCACAGCGCCTCCGTGATGTCTTCTACCCGACGCACTGAGACACCAGCCAGGTTTCGGCTGTAGTGACCGCTGCGATACCCCTGGCGAGCCTCATTCCGCTCATACCGGGCTGCCTGAGTCAGTTTCTCCGCCTCCAGCTCCAGCAGCTCATTCAGCGTTTCTTCCACGCTCCCGCGTACCAGCTCCTTTTATCAGAATGTGAAACTCATAGCAACCGTATTTTCAGGATTCTTCTCAAAAATAAGAATACCGCAGTGAAATCACTGCGGCGCAATAGGTTTGATATATACAATATAAAAAGTTGACAGACCACCCCTTGGCGGCCTGTCAACTTATCATGTAATAAGTGGGTAAAATCGATTTTCTTTCGAGACTGCGCCCAAAACCAAATCGAAGCCCAGCGAAGCGGGTTCGATTTGGAAAGGAGGAGCAGCGCAATGAGCGCGCTCTGACTTTTGAAAAAAGTCGGAGCAAGCGATATGCAGCTTGCTCCGACGTGGTGACCCAGCGGAGATTCGAACTCCGGACACCCTGCTTAAAAGGCAGGTGCTCTGCCGACTGAGCTACTGGGTCATATTCTGATCTTGTCTGGGGAGAGAAAAATGGCAGGGATGGCTGGACTCGAACCAGCGACTGAGGGAGTCAAAGTCCCTTGCCTTACCACTTGGCTACACCCCTGTACCGAACGGAAAAACCGGGGCCGGAGCCGCAGGCTCCGGCCCTACTGGTCATATGGGGTGGGTAAAGGGACTCGAACCCTCGACCCTCGGAACCACAATCCGATGCTCTAACCAACTGAGCTACACCCACCATATGGAGGAGATACGCGGCATGGTACGCCTGAAGGGACTCGAACCCCTGACCCACTGCTTAGAAGGCAGTTGCTCTATCCACCTGAGCTACAGGCGCGTGTGGAGCGGGTGATGGGAATCGAACCCACGCGACCAGCTTGGAAGGCTGGGATTCTACCATTGAACTACACCCGCATGGGAGCTGTAGCATATCTCACTTCAGCTCCCGTATCTTACCACATTATGCCCTCTTTGTCAATCCATTTTTTTCGCGCAAAAAAATAATGCCGTAAAAACGCACTAAAAACGGATGAAATCTTCTTGCATCCGATATGCTAACAGGCGACAGGAGTGAAGCAACCATGAACCAGCCCCAAGGAAAAATCCATTTCAGCATCCGAATGGACGAAAAGCTGCATGACAAGTTCCGCTTTGTGGCCGCCTACGATGGCCGTTCCATGAGCGGGCAGATACTCTACCTGATCCAAAAGTGCGTCCGGGACTATGAAAAGGAGCACGGCCCCATTTCCAATGAGGACCTGCCATGAGGGCCCTGGACCGTCTGTTGGATTGGCTCTACCCGCCTCTGTGCCCATTCTGCCAGCGGGTTTTGGACCAGGTCTCCGGAGAGAGGCTGCTGTGCAGCCGCTGCCGGGAGGAGCTGCCCTGGCTGCGGGACCACCAGCTGGAGCGCGTGCTGGAGGGCGGGATTTCCTGCCTGTCCGCCCTGCGCTACCAGGGAAACGCGGCCCAGTCTGTCCGGCGGTACAAATTTTCCGGCCGGCGGATGTACGCCCCCTGCTACGGGGCCGTCCTCGCCCAAATCGCCCCGGCAGGAGACCTGATTACCTGGATGCCCCTGGGACCCAAGCGCCGCCGGGAGCGGGGCTATAATCAGGCCGAGCTGATGGCCCGGGAGGCCGCCGCACGGCTCCAGCTGCCCGCCCTCCCGCTGCTGGACAAGCCCCGGGACAATCCGGCCCAGTCCGGCCTGGAGGCGGAATCGGACCGCCGCGCCAACGTGTCCGGCGTCTGCCGGCCCCTGGCCGGGGCGGACTGCCAGGGCAAGCGGGTGCTTCTGGTGGATGACGTGGTCACCACCGGCTCCACCCTGCTGGAGGGCTGCCGGGTTCTGCGGGAGATGGGGGCCAGGGAGGTCACCTGCCTCACTTTGGCAAGAGCCAGAGAATAATCGGAAAAAGAAGCCGGAAAATTGGCAAAAACACGGTTGAAATGTACCCGCAGCCGGGCTATAATAAAGGGAAGGCTCTGAATATTCTTCCGGCTGCGGCCGGACGACGGACATAAACAGATTATTTTGTAAAAATTGAGAAAGTGTGGATGATCTATGTTTAGTAAAGATATTGGCATCGACCTGGGCACCGCCTCCGTTCTGGTATTCATCAAGGGTAAGGGCGTGGTCTTGCGGGAGCCCTCCGTGGTGGCTATGGACAAAAACACCGGAAAGCTGCTCAAGGTGGGCGCGGAGGCCCAGGCTATGCTGGGCCGCACCCCCGGCAACATCGCCGCCATGCGCCCTCTGCGGGAAGGAGTTATCTCCGACTACGATATGACCGAGCGTATGCTGAAAGAATTTATCCGGAAAGTGACCACCTTCCGGCTGTTCAAGCCCCGGGTAATCATTTGTATCCCCTCCGGCATCACCGAAGTGGAGGAGCGCGCCGTAATTGACGCAGGCATCCAGGCGGGAGCCAGGCGGGTGTATCTGATTGAGGAGCCCGTGGCCGCTGCCATCGGCGCTGGCATCGACATTGCCAAGCCCGACGGCCATATGGTGGTGGATATCGGCGGCGGTACGTCGGACATCGCCGTAATCTCCCTGGGCGGCGTGGTGGAGTCCGCCTCCATCAAAGTAGCCGGCGATAAATTTGACGAAGCGGTAATCAAATATATCCGCCGCAAGCACAACGTTCTCATTGGCGACCGGACCGCTGAAGAACTGAAAATGACCATCGGCTGCGTGTTTCCCCGGCCGGAGGAGGTCACCATGGAAATCAAGGGCCGCTGCCTGATGACCGGCCTGCCCCGCGTATTCTCCGTCTCCTCCAGCGAGATGATCGAAGCCTTTGAAGAGCCCTCCACCCGGATTCTGGAGGCCATCCACAGCGTTCTGGAGCGCACCCCCCCGGAGCTGGTGGCGGACATCTCCACCAACGGCATTCTGATGACCGGCGGCGGCTCCCTGGTGTGGGGCTTCGACAAGCTGGTGGAATCCCACACGGGCATTGAGACCCATGTGGCCGACGACGCCATCTCCTGCGTGGTCTACGGCACCGGCAAAAGCCTGGAGGATTTGGACCAGATGCAGGATGGCACCATGAACCTGTCCCGCCGCAAGCAGATGAGCTATTAAGAGGGACTCTGCCATGCTGTACGTCTGCTACCCGAAATGCACCACCTGCCAGAAGGCCCGCAAGTGGCTGGACGGCAAGAAGATTTCTTACGCCCTCCGGGACATCAAGGAGGACAACCCCACCCTGGAGGAGCTGCGGGACTGGCATCAGAAGAGCGGCCTGCCCCTGAAGAAGTTCTTCAACACCTCCGGCATGGAGTACCGCGCCCTGGGTCTGAAGGACAAGCTGTCCTCCCTGTCCGAAGAGGAACAGCTCGCCCTGCTGGCCTCCAGCGGAATGCTGGTCAAGCGTCCCCTGCTGATTGGGGATGATTTTGTGCTGGCGGGATTTAAAGAGTCCCAGTGGGAGGAGGTCCTATGCTGAAAGGCAAGACTGTCCTGCTGGGGGTCACCGGCGGCATCGCCGCCTATAAGGCCGCAGCCCTGGCCTCTGCCCTGGTGAAGCTGGGGGCGGCGGTGGAAGTGGTTATGACCGCCCATGCCACCCAATTTATCACCCCTCTGACCTTTGAGCAGCTTACCGGCCGCCGGGTGATGGTGGACACCTTCGACCGGAACTTTCAGCATCAGGTGGAGCACATCGCCCTGGCGGACCGGACGGATCTGGTTCTGATTGCCCCGGCCACGGCAAACATCTGCGCCAAGCTGGCCCACGGGCTGGCGGACGATATGCTCACCACCACAGTGCTGGCCTGCGCCTGCCCCAAGCTGATTGCCCCGGCTATGAATACCCGGATGTGGGACAACCCCGTCACCCAGGAAAATCTGAACACCCTGGAGCGCTTCGGCTGGGAGGTGGTCCCCCCTGCCAGCGGCCGTCTGGCCTGCGGAGCCGTGGGGGCAGGCAAGCTGCCGGAGCCGGAGGTATTGAAGGACTATGTTCTGCGCCGGCTGGCGTTTGAACCGGATCTGAAGGGCCTTCGGGTGCTGGTGACCGCCGGTCCCACCCAGGAGGCCCTGGACCCGGTGCGCTTTTTGACAAACCATTCCTCCGGCAAAATGGGCTATGCCCTGGCGAAAATGGCCATGCTCCGGGGCGCTCAGGTGACCCTGATTTCCGGCCCCTCCCCTTTGGAGCCTCCTCCCTTCGTGGAGGTGGTGGACGTTGTCTCCGCCCAGGATATGTTTGAGGCGGTGGCCCGGCGCTGCGGACAGGCGGATTTGATCTTTAAGGCCGCCGCTGTGGCGGACTATACCCCCGCCGGATACAGCGACGACAAGATGAAGAAAAAGGACGCCGACCTGTCCATTCCCCTGAAGCGGACCCAGGATATTTTGCAGTATCTGGGCCAAAACCGCTCCAGGCACCAGGTGATCTGCGGCTTCTCCATGGAGACCCGGGACATGGTGGAAAACAGCCGGGCCAAGCTGGAGAAAAAGAAGGTAGATATGATCTGCGCCAACAACCTGAAGGTGGAGGGCGCGGGCTTCGGCACGGACACCAACGTTATGACCCTGATTACCGCCCGCAGCACCGTGGAGCTGCCTCTGCTTTCCAAGGAGGAGACTGCCCTGCGGATTCTGGATCTGGCGCTTACCCTGCGAACCTAAAAATTCCCGCCGGTTTTTCCGGCGGGAATTTTTTTAGACCAGAGCGGCCAGCTGATAAAAGGCCACCGCGCTGGCCGCGGCTACGTTCAGGGAGTCTACCCCGTGGGACATGGGAATGCGCACGGTATAGTCGCACCCGGCGATGGTCCCGGAGGCCAGGCCGTCCCCTTCCGTGCCCATCACAATGGCCAGCTTGGGCTGGGCCTGAAGGCGGGGGTCCGCAATGTGCAGGGAATCTTCCCGGAGGGCCATAGCGGCGGTTTTAAAGCCCATCCCATGGAGCACCTCCGGCCAGTGTTCGGGCAAGTAGGTCCAGGGCACCTGAAACACCGTCCCCATGCTCACCCGCACGGCCCGCCGGTAGAGGGGATCGCTGCCGGCGCTGGTCAGCAGCACCCCGTCGATATTCAGTGCGGCGGCGGAACGGAAAATAGCCCCGATGTTGGTGGGGTTCATCACATTTTCCAGCACCGCCACCCGCCGCGCCCCGGCGCACACAGCCTCCAGACCGGGCAGCGGGGGCCGGTACATGGCGCACAGCATCCCCCGGGTCAGGTGGAAGCCGGTCAGCTGGGTGAGCACCTCCAGCTCCGCCGTGTAGACGGGAACCTGCGGACAGCGCTCCACCACCGCCCGGCCCCTGCCCTCCAGATGCCGGGGCTCCATCAAAAAGGAGATGGGCCTGCACCCCGCGTCCAGCGCCCGGTCAATGACCAGAGGGCTCTCCGCCACAAACATGGCGTGGGCCGGGTCCGCCCGGTTGACCAGTTGATTTTCCGTCAGCCGGGCGTAGACGTCCAGCTCCGGCGCGGCAAAATCGTGGATTGTAATCTGATTTATCATAGCGTCAGCAGCCCCAGATGTTCAATGAGTATTTTTGCGCCCATCAGGATCAGAATCAGCCCTCCGGCCTGCTGGGCTCTCTCCCGCCAGCGGGCCCCGAAGGCGCTGCCAATCCACACGCCAACGGCGGACAGCACAAAGGTCGTCACCCCGATGAAGCCTACCGCCGGTACGATATCCACCTGAAGGAAGGCGAAGGTAACCCCCACGGCCAGGGCGTCGATACTGGTGGCCACTGCCAGAGGCAGCATAGCCCGGGGGCCCATGGCCTCATCCAGGCTCTCCCCCTCCTGGCGGGCCTCCCGGAGCATATTCGCGCCAATGAGCACCAGCAGAACGAAGGCGATCCAGTGGTCCACCCGGACAATCACCTGCTGAAAGCGCACCCCCAGCAGCCACCCCAGCAGGGGCATCAGCGCCTGGAAGCCGCCGAAGTAGAGCCCCGCCAGCAGGCTGCGGCCGGGCCGGTAGCTGCGCAGGGACAGACCCTTACACACAGAGACGGCGAACGCATCCATAGACAGGCCCACGGCAATGGCAAACAGCTCCAAAAGATGCATAAAAATCCCCCCAGATAAGAAAAGGCCTATCTGGGCGTACAGATAAGCCTTGCGGTTGGCCCGATTATAGCATGAACAGTCTCCACTGTCAATCTTTACGCCAGCGGGGGAACTTTTATTCCCCCTGGGCGCTTAAAATCTGCTCCAGCGTCTCCACCATCTCCAGCACCAGGCCGTCGCAGTGTTCCTTCCGGGCGATCCCCCGGTCCTTGCTCCTGCTCAAAAGCTCCGCGCACTGGGTCGCTTCATGCTTTTCCCGGAACTGCCGCAGCAGCTCCCCGGCGGCTTTCTCGTCATAGCCCAGCAGGCCCAGCACCATCAGTCCCCCGGACAGCACTCCGCAGGTGGAGCCGTGGCGCATTCCCGCGCCAAAGTGACTGGCCACCTGAAAGGCCTGCTCCTCCGTCAATCCAATTCTGTCCTCAAAGGCCAGCAGCACCGACTGGGCGCAGTTGTAGTGGGTCTGGGTGTCGGCCCGGAGGGCCTTGGCTTTTTCCAAATGCGTCATAATTTAGTTCCTCCTAATTGAAAATTCCCGGTGTCTCGGAAAACAGCTCCCGCACCTGCTCCAGCAGGGGGGCGTGCTCCGGCCGGGACAGGTCCCGGTCCTCCTCCAGCAGCGCCCGGGCCGCGTCCTGGGCCTGCCGCAGCACCCGCAAATCCCCGGAAAAATCCGCCACCTTCAGCTGGGGCAGGCCGTGCTGCCGGCTGCCGAAGAAGTCCCCGGGGCCCCGGAGCTTCAGATCCTCCTCGGCGATTTTGAAGCCGTCAGTGGTGGAGGCCAGGGTTTTGAGCCGGGCCAGGGAATCGGGATTCCGGCTGGCAGTGACCAGTACGCAGAAGGAGGCGTGGCCTCCCCGGCCCACCCGGCCCCGGAGCTGGTGGAGCTGGCTCAGACCGAACCGCTCCGCATTCTCCACCACCATCAGCGCCGCGTTGGGCACGTCCACCCCCACCTCAATCACCGTTGTGGACACCAGAATGTGGGTCTCTCCGGCAGCGAAGGCGGACATCACCCCCTCCTTTTCCCGGGGGCGCATTTTGCCGTGGAGCAGGTCCACCCGGAGCTGGGGAAAAACCTCCCGCTGAAGCTGCTGGGCGTAGGCCTTGACGGATTTGAGATTTTGCTCTTCCTCCACGGCGGGACAGACCAGATAGACCTGCCGCCCCTCCCCCACCAGCTTTTTGACAAAATTATACATCCGGGCCCGCTTGTCCTCGCCGATGATATAGGTCTGCACCGGCGTACGCCCCGGGGGAAGCTGGTCGATGATGGACACGTCCAGGTCCCCGTAGACGATGAGGGCCAGGGTCCGGGGGATGGGGGTGGCGGACATCACCAGCACATGGGGGGGCGTCTGGGCCTTCTCCGCCAGGGCGGAGCGCTGGGCCACCCCAAAGCGGTGCTGCTCGTCGGCAATCACCAGGGCCAGATTCTGGAAGTCCACCCCCTGGGACAGCAGGGCATGGGTGCCCACCGCCAGGTGAATCTCCCCGGCGGCCAGAGCCTGCCGGGCCTCCCGCTTCTGCTTGGCGGAGGCGGAGCCCAGAAACAACCCCACCCGAACCCCCGCCGGCCCCAGCAGAGCTTGCAGGGATTTGGCGTGCTGCTCGGCCAGGACCTCCGTAGGGGCCATCAGGGCCGCCTGACCGCCGCCCCGAACCGCCCGCCAGGCGGCGAAGGCGGCCACCGCTGTCTTGCCGGAGCCCACGTCCCCCTGGACAAGCCGGTTCATGGGGCGGTTTTGGGACAAATCCCGCGAAATTTCCTCCATCACCCGCCGCTGGGCTCCGGTGGGGGCGAAGGGCAGCAGTTTGGTAAATTCCTCCAGGGGCGCGGGAGGGAGGGCGATTCCCCGGCAGTCCTGCCGCCGGCCCCGGAGCAGGGACAGCCCCAGGGACAGATAAAACAGCTCCTCAAAGCACAGCCGCTTCCGGGCTGTCTCCAGTTCCTCAAAGGAGGGGGGAAAGTGGACGGTGTGACAGGCGTACTCCGCTCCCGCCAGCTGATACTCCCGGCGCAGCTTGGCCGGGAGGGTTTCCCGGACCTGCCGGGCGCACAGGGGCACCGTCTGCCGGGCCAGGGTGAGCATCAGATGGTTGGAGATGCCGGCAGTGAGGGGGTAGACGGGAATAATGCTCCCCGTGACCGCCTGCCGGTCCGCCCGCTCAAAAATCGGGTTGGTCATGGAGCGGCGGCTGCCCATCTGCTCCACCGTCCCGTAAAAAATATAGTCCTCTCCCGGCTGAATGGCCCGCTGAACATAGCTTTGGTTGAAAAACGTGATCCACAGGCTGCCGCTGTGGTCCACCGCCCGGACCCGGACCAGCTCCAGCCCTCCCCGAATCCGGGAGAGGGCGGGGGCCTGGGCCGCCATGGCCCGGACGCAGACCTTGGTCTCCAGAGGGGCGTCCCGGATGGTCCAGACCTGCCGCCGGTCCTCGTAGTCCCGGGGGTAGTAGCGCAGCAGGTCCCCCGCCTGGCGCAGGCCCAGCTTTTCCAGCTTTTTCCCCCGGGCCTCCCCAATACCGGGCAGTTGGGTGAGGGGGGTGTGCGGCGTAAGCTCCATCAGGTTTTCCGCCACGCGCCCCGGCTGAACAGCACCAGCACCGGGAAAATCTCCAGCCGGCCGATGATCATGCACAGGGACATCAGCAGCTTGGAGGGGCCGGAGAAGGCGGCAAAATTCCCCGTGGGGCCCACCGCGTCCAGGCCGGGGCCCACGTTGCTCACGCAGGTGAGGGCGGAGGAGAAAGCCACGGTGAAGTTATGGCCGTCCAGGGTGAGGACCAGCATGGCCCCCAGGGTGACCAGGATGTAGCAGCCGATAAAAATGCTGATGGTGCGGATGACCTTTTCCTCCACAACCTTTCCGTCCAGCTTGACCACCTCCACCATGCCCGGGTGGATGATCTGGTTGATCTCCCGCCGGATGGACCGGAGCAGAATCAGAATGCGGGAGCACTTCATGCCGCCGCCGGTAGACCCGGCGCAGGCCCCCACAAACATCAGCAGCACCAGAACCGCCTGGGAGAAGGAGGGCCAGAGGACAAAATCCGCCGTGGCAAAGCCGGTGGTGGAGATGATGGAGGTCACCTGGAAGAAGGAGTAACGCAGGGCCTGCAAAAAGCCGTCGTACTGGGGCAGGATATTCACGGCGATGAGCAGGGTGCTCAGGGTCACCACGCCGGCGAAAAATCGCAGCTCATCGCTCTCCAGCACCTCCCGGAACTTCCGGCACAGCAGCAGGAAGTGGATGGCGAAGTTGACGGAGAACAGCAGAATAAAAACGGCAATGATAATCTCAATGGCCGCGCTGCCGTAGGCCCCCACGCTGGCGTTGCGGTTGGAGAAGCCCCCGGTGCCGGCGGTGGAAAAGGAGTGGATCAGCGCGTCGTACCAGGGCATTCCCGCGATGCGCAGGCATACTGTCTCAATGGCGGTAAGGGTGAAATAAATGCTGTAGAGAATTTTGGAGGTCTGGGACTGCTTGGGCACCAGCTTGGAGAACACCGGTCCGGTGGTCTCCGCCTGGGTGAGGTAGTGGGAGCGGATGCCCAGGGAGGGGACGATGGCAGTGGCCAGCACCAGCACGCCCATGCCGCCCAGCCAGTGGGTAAAGGACCGCCAGAACAAAATACCCTTGGGCAGAGGCTCGATTTCCGTCAGAATGGTGGCCCCGGTGGTGGTAAAGCCGGAACAGGACTCAAAGATGCAGTCGATTGGAGTGGCAAACCAGCCGGAGAACAAAAAGGGCAGACTGCCGGCCACCCCGGTAAGCAGCCAGATCAGGGCCACAGCAAAAAACCCCTCCCGGGCATAGAACCGGCTTGTGGCGGGCAGGGCGGACAGCCCTCCGCCGATCACCCCCAGCAGCAGGATGCTGTACAGGAAGGGGGCGGGGGACTCTCCATAGAGCAGGGCCACCAGCAGGGGCAGAACCATACTCCCGGCCAGCAGGAGCAAAATGCGGCCGATGAGCTTGAATACCACGCGGAAATTCATGCTTTCCCCCCTGTTCCGGCGGGGGACTGGTCTGTTCCGGCATAGATATCGTTCAGGTCCAGGATGCCGCTGTTGCGGGAGATTAAAATAACGGAGTCCTTCTCCTGAATGGAGGTGGAGCCCTCGGGAATAATAATCTTCCCCTTACGGACCACCACGGCAATCAGAATGCCGGGCTTCAGGCGCAGATCCTTCAGGGGGACCCCCAGATTCTGGGTGGAGGGGGAGACGATGAACTCCATGGCCTCCGCCTTTCCGTCGGCGATGCGGTACAGGGCGTTCATCACGCTGCCGTGGGAGTTCTGCATCCCCCGGACTACCTGGAGAATATTTTCCGCCGTAATCAGCTTGGGGGAGATGATGCTCTCCAGCCCCACGGAGTTGGCGATGGAGGTGTAGTTCTGCCGGTTGCACTTGGCCACGACCTTGGGCAAGCCCCGCTGGGCGGCGTACAGGGAGATAATCAGGTTGTCCTCGTCCCGGTCGGAGAGGGAGACAAAGGCGTCGAAGGCGGAGAGATTCTCCACCTCCAGCAGCTCCTGGTCGGTGCCGTCCCCGCAGATGACGGTGACGTTGGGCAGATTTTCGCTGATGGTGCGGCACTTGTCCTCCCGCAGCTCGATCAGCTTCACCTTCATCTTCATTTGCAGCAGCTTCCCCGCCAGATAGACGGAAATTTTTCCGCCCCCCAGAATCATGACGTTCTTGGGCTTGGAGGTGGACCGGCCCAGCAGCTTCAGGAACTGGTCCAGGCTGTCCGGCTGGCCGATGAGATAGAGCTTGTCACCCGCCTGGGGGGCAAAGCCGCCGTTGGGGATGACCATATCCTCCCCCCGCTCCACGGCGCAGAAGAGCATAGATAGCTTTTTCACCCGGTCGGGCAGGGCGTACAGGGGTGCGCCCACCACAAAATCCCCCTCCTGAAGCCGTACGCCGATCAGCTCCACCCGGCCCCGGCAGAAGGTATCAATGTCGGCGGCGGAGGGGAAGCGCAGCAGCCTGGAAATTTCCACGGCGGAGGCGTATTCGGGGTTGATAATCATGTCGATGCCCATATCCTGGCGCATCTGGTCAAAGCCGGAGGCGTACTCCGGGTTGCGGATGCGGGCGATGGTGTATTGCGCACCCATGTTTTTGGCGGTGAGGCAGCAGACCATATTCACCTCGTCCTGGTTGGTGCAGGCCACCAGCAGGTCGGCCTCCGCCGCCCCCGCGTCCCGCAGGACCAGGGCGGACACGCCGTTGCCCTTGACGGTCATAACGTCCAGCGCGTCGGCGGCCCGGCGCAGGGACTGCTCGTCGGTATCGACAACCGTTACGTCGTGGGCCTCCTGGCTGAGCTGTTCCGCCAGAGAGAAACCCACCTTTCCGTTGCCGACGATGACAATTTTCAACGGGGATCACCCTTTCTAATCAGAGTCTGCTCTGATTATATCCCTTTCCCGCTTGAAAGGCAACCGGACTTTTGATAAAATAGAAATAATCACAAAATGAAGGAGGCATTTATATGCAGGAGGAAAACCGAGAGCTGCAATTTCATATCCAGTGCGGCCCCGGCGACGCGGGCGGCTACTGCATCCTCCCCGGGGACCCGGGCCGGTGCCAGGCCATCGCCCAATATTTTGAGCATCCCGTCCACATCCGGACCAACCGGGAGTACGTCACATACACCGGAACCCTTCTGGGGGAGCGGGTGAGCGTGGTTTCCACCGGCATCGGCGGGCCCTCCGCCGCCATCGCCATGGAGGAGCTGTGCAATTTGGGGGTCCACACCTTCGTCCGGGTGGGCACCTGCGGCGGAATCAAAACGGAGGTCCAGAGCGGCGACGTGGTGGTGGCCACCGGGGCGGTGCGCATGGAGGGAACCAGCCGGGAGTACGCCCCCATCGAGTACCCCGCCGTACCGGATTTTCAGGTGACCTGCGCGCTGGTCCGGGCCGCGGAGGAATTGGGCTATCCCACCCACACCGGGGTGGTGCAGTGCAAGGATTCGTTCTACGGCCAGCACTCCCCCCACCGGATGCCGGTGCATTTCGACCTGGAGCAGAAGTGGGAGGCCTGGAAGCGGCTGGGGGTGCTGGCCTCGGAGATGGAGTCGGCGGCCCTGTTCACCGTGGCGGCCGCCCGGGGGGTCCGGTGCGGCTCGGTATTTCACGTAATCTGGAACCAGGAGCGGGAGAAGGCCGGTCTGGACCAGAAGGAGAGCCACGACACCACCGCCGCCATCCGGGTAGGGGTGGAGGCCCTGAAGCTTCTCATTGCCCAGAAATAAAACACGGGTCCTCCCTGGGAGGACCCGCTTTGCTTTAACTGCCCAAATAGGCTTTTTTCACGTCCTCGTTGGCCAACAGTTCCCTGCCGGGGCCGGTGAGGGTAATTTTGCCCGTCTCCAGGACGTAGCCCAGATCGGCGGTATGCAGGGCCATATTGGCGTTCTGCTCAATGAGCAGGACGGTGACCCCCTGCTTGTTGATCTCCCGGATAATCTCAAAAATCCCCTTGACCACCAGAGGGGCCAGCCCCAGGGAGGGCTCGTCCATCATGATAATCTTGGGCCGGGACATGAGGGCGCGGCCCACCGCCAGCATCTGCTGCTCGCCGCCGGACAGGGTGCCCGCCGCCTGCCAGGACCGTTCCTGGAGCCGGGGGAACAGGTCGTACACCCACTTCAGGTCGTCCTCCAGATTGTCGCTGCGCAGGTACGCGCCGATTTTCAGATTCTCCAGTACCGTCAAATCCGGGAACACCCGCCGCCCCTCGGGAACCAGGGTGATGCCCTTGGAGACGATCTTGTCCGGGGAAAGGCCGGTGATGTCCTCCCCCTGGAGGTGGATACGGCCAGAGGCGGGCTTTACCAGCCCCGCAATGGTGCGCAGGGTGGTGGACTTGCCCGCGCCGTTGGCGCCAATCAGGGTGACGATCTGCCGTTCGGGCACCTCGAAGGTGATGCCCTTCACCGCCTCGATGCCGCCGTAGCTTACTTTTAACTCGTCAATTTTCAGCATCGTCTGCCACCCCCAAATATGCCTCAATGACCCGCGGATTGTTCTGGACCTCCGCCGGCGTGCCCTGGGCGATGAGCTTGCCGAAGTCCAGCACGTAAATGCGGTCGGAAATCTGCATCACCAGGTCCATGTGGTGCTCGATCATGAAAATGGAAAGGCTGTACTCCCCCCGAATCTGCTGGATGAAATCGGTAAGCTCCTGGGTCTCCTGGGGATTCATGCCCGCGGCGGGCTCGTCCAGCAGCAGCAGCTGGGGGCGGGTGGCCAGGGCCCGGGCAATCTCCAGCCGGCGCTGGAGGCCGTAGGGCAGGCTGCCGGCGACCTCGTCCTTCAGGTGGGCCAGCCCCTGCTCCTCCAGCAGGGCCATGGCCTCCTCCCGCATCCGCTTTTCTTCCGCCCGGTTCAGATGGAACATGGTGTTGAAATAGTTCTGCCTGGCCCGCATATGCTTGGCGATGAGTACGTTGTCAAAGACGGTAAGGGCCGAAAACAGACGGATATTCTGAAAGGTCCGGGCAATGCCCAGCTGGGTAATTTTGTCCGGGGTGGGCGAGCGCTTATGGCTGTAAACCCCCTTGTTTTCCCCGGCGTACTGCTTGTCCATCTTGCCCTGGGGAAAGCTCTCCACCATGGGCCTGCCCAGAAAGTCCACCTTGCCGTTGGTTGGCTCGTAGACCCCGGTGATGCAGTTGAAGGCGGTGGTTTTGCCCGCGCCGTTGGGGCCGATGAGGGCCACGATCTCCCCCTGGTTCACATCCAGGGACAGGTTGTTGACGGCCACCACGCCGCCGAACTGCATGGTCACGTTTTCCACGTGTAGGATGTTGGTTTCGCTCATTGTGCCGCCTCCTTCCTGGTTTTTCTCCGCCGGAACAGGTCGGGGAGCTCCTTGTCGCCCATGATGCCCCTGCGGAAGAACAGCACCACAATCATGATGACCACGGAGAACACCACCATCCGGAAGCCGGAGCGCAGGAAGGGCAGCTTCACGCCGCTGGCCAGCACCGTCTCGTTGTCCAAAAAGCGCAGCCACCACTCGGAACAGGCCACATACAGGAAGGTGGCGATGCAGCTGCCGGAGATGGAGCCGATGCCGCCAATGACCACGATGAGCAGAATCTCATAGGTCATAGTGGTGGTGTACACCTTGGCCTGGGCGTTGGTGACGAACATGGCGAACAGAGCGCCGCTGACCCCGGCGAAAAAGGCGGAGGTGCAGAAGGAGAGCATCTTGTGCTTGGCCAGGTTGATGCCCATGGCCTCGGCGGCAATCTCGTCCTCCCGGATGGCCTTAAACGCCCGGCCATAGGAGGAGTTAATCAGCATACAGATGACAGCGATGCAGAGGATGGCCACCAGGAAGGGGAAAAACGTGGACAGCCGCAGAATGACCTTGCCCCCCGCGCCGGTGATGTTGAAGCTGGAGAAGGTGGGAAAGCTTTTAATCATATTCGCGCCGTTGGTGACGGGACCCAGGGCCTGCCACTGGAACACGGCCTTGATAATCTCCGCAAAGCCCAGGGTGGCGATGGCCAGATAGTCGCTCTTCAGCCGCAGCACCGGCAGACCGATGAGATAGGCGAAGGCCGCCGCCACGCAGCCGGCCAGCACCATGGCGACCATAACGCCCAGCCCCATGCTGACGGCCCCCCCAACGCCCTCGGTTCCGAATAGGGACCCGAACAGATCCTGAAAGGAGAAATTCACCGCAGAGCCGCCGTACAGGTAGTAAACCGCGGCCCGCTCCGCCACAGGGACGGACAAAATCGCGTAGGTGTAAGCGCCCAGGAGCATGAAGCCCGCCTGTCCCAGGGAGAACAGGCCGGTAAAGCCGTTGAGCAGGTTCATGGACACCGCCGCCAGGGAGTACACCGCGCCCTTTTTCAGCACGGCGAAGAGCTGGCTGGTGGGCTTGAGCACGTTGGGGACGCTCTCCGGGGGGAGGAATACGCTGACATTCTCCAGCAGGACCACCGCCGCCAGAAGCAGCAGGCAGCCCAGCAGGGCCAGCACAGCGCCTTTTTTGTTTTTCTGTTGTGTCATAACCGGCCCTCCCTTACACTTTATCGGTGACTTTTTCACCGAACAGCCCGGTGGGCTTGAGCACCAGAATCAAAATCAGCAGCGCGAAGGTCCCCGCATCAGAGAACACGGTAAATTCCGTGCTTTTGATGACGTTTTCACAGATGCCGATGATGAACGCCCCCACCACCGCCCCGGGGATGGAGCCGATGCCGCCCACCACCGCGGCCACGAAGGCCCGCAGGCCGGGCAGGGCGCCGGCGGTGGGGGTGATGGCCTGGAAGTTGGTGAAGTAGAGCATGGAGCCCACCGCCGCCAGGGCGGAGCCAATGACAAAGGTGACGGAGATGACGGAATTGATTTTGATGCCCATGAGCTGGCTGGTCTCAAAGTCCTTGGCCACCGCCCGCATAGCCATACCGGTCTTGGTGTGGTTGATGAGCTGGGTCAGGGCCAGCACCAGGGCCAGCACCAGGAAGGGGGTCAGAATCGTTACCCACTTGGTGGAGGTGCCGGCAATTTTCACCGTGTCGGACAGGAAGGGGATGGTGGGGTAGGTCATGGGCTGGCCGCCGGTGATATAGGTGGCGGTATTCTGGATCAGATAGCTCACGCCGATGGCGGAGATCATAACCGACATCCGGGGGGCAGAGCGCAGGGGCTTGTAGGCCACCCGCTCAATGCAGAAGCCCAGGGCCACGGTCAGCACCAGCACCAGGGGCAGGGACAGATACAGGGGCAGGCTGGCGGACAGGTAGATGCCCAGCAGGCCCGCCACCATGAACACATCGCCGTGGGCGAAGTTAATCAGACGCAGAATGCCGTATACCATCGTATAGCCGATGGCGATCAGCGCGTACTGCCCGCCCACGGAGATCCCGGAGATGAGTACGGAAATGGCAAATTCCAAAGCGGGGTCCTCCCTTGCGTTAAAGTTTGAATTTAGGCTGTCTTGAAAAGGGCCGGCCTGGCTCCTTTCAAGGCAGCCTATCTGTTGGTTTCCCGGCGGGGCGGCCGCCCCGCCGGGAAACTGCGGGTATTTCAAATCAGTTGGCAGTCTGAACGGTCTCCAGCTCCCAGGCGCCGGTGTTGGTGGAGTGCTTGATATAGGCGGTGTCCCGGATGGCGTCGCCAATATCGTCAAAGGCAATCGCGCCGGACACGCCGGTGTAGGTCACGCCGGGCAGCGCGCTCTTGATGGCGGCGGGGTCGGCGGAGCCGGCGGCCTTCATGGCCTCCAGAGCCACATAGTAGGCGTCGTAGCCCATAGCGGTGACAGCGGCGATGGTGTCGTTGCCGCCGTTGGCGTCCTTGGCGGAGGAGTTGGAGTTGATATACTCCTTGATGCCCGCGTCAAAGTCCGGCGCGCCGCCCTCCTGGTAGAAGGTGGAAACATAGAGCTGGATGTCCGTGCCGTTGGCGGCGTCCAGGACCATATTGTCGTCCAGGGTGTCGGAGCCCAGGAAGGGGGCGGTGATG
>Ga0073907_1002275_pt1 | contig 20221 bp, 14 predicted proteins | sample GluameincwithD2O_FD_65483 | JGI IMG/M metagenome (GOLD analysis project Ga0073907, IMG submission 65483) | Mouse cecum microbial communities from Vienna, Austria - Glucosamine amended microcosms incubated with D2O | ecosystem: Host-associated > Mammals > Digestive system > Large intestine >... | reverse complement strand
GCGCTCGAATACGGCATGCCCTCGTGCTCGGGCATGGGTATCGGCATCGACCGCCTGACGATGTTCATGACGGGGCAGACCTCCATCCAGGACGTGCTGTTCTTCCCGCAGATGCGCCCCGAAAAGAAAGCCGTCAGCGACTCGGCCGAGAAGTACATCGAAATCGGCGTGCCCGAGGAATGGGTGCCCGTCATCCAGAAGATGGGTTATCTGACGGTCGATTCGCTGCGCAAGCTCCCGGCAGGCAAGTTCTTCAACGACCTCTGCGGGTTCAACAAGAAGAACAAGCTCGGTCTGAAAGCCCCCTCGATGGAGGAGGTCAAGAAGTGGTGCGAGGAATAATGCGCAATTAAAAATTAAGAATGAAAAATTAAAAATCGAAGTTTACAATACGCCGAATCATTCATAATACGAATAAGAACATGAGAAAGAAAATCGTAGCCGGCAACTGGAAGATGAACACGCTTCCGGCCGAGGGCGTGGAACTGGCCAAAGGGGTTGCCGCAGGCCGCGGCGAAGTGTGCAAGTGCGTGGACTTCATCGTCTGCCCGCCGTTCACCCACCTGTCGACGGTAGCCGAAGCGCTCAAGGGCTCGGACATCGCGCTGGGCGCGCAGAACTGTGCCGCCGAGGAGAAAGGCGCCTACACGGGCGAAGTGGCAGCCTCGATGATTGCAGCGCTGGGCTGCAAGTATGTGATCCTGGGCCACTCGGAGCGCCGCCAATACTACGGCGAGACCTCCGAGACCCTCAACAAGAAGATGACGCAGGTCTACGCCAACGGGCTGACCCCCATCTATTGCGTGGGCGAGAACCTCGACGAACGCGAGGCCGGCAAGCACTTCGACGTCGTGAAGAAGCAAATCGAGGAAGTGGTCTACAACCTCACGGCCGAGCAGTTCAAGAATCTGGTCATCGCCTATGAACCCGTCTGGGCCATCGGTACGGGCAAGACCGCCACGGCCGAGCAGGCACAGGAAATCCATGCCTACATCCGCAAGGTGCTGGCCGACAAGTTCGGCGCCGCAGCCGACGAGTGCGCCATCCTCTACGGCGGTTCGTGCAAGCCCTCCAACGCGGCCGAAATCTTCGCCAAGGAAGATGTGGACGGCGGTCTGATCGGCGGTGCCGCCCTCAAGGCCGATGACTTCCTGGCCATCGGCAAGGGCTTCGGGAAATAAACCTGTTTCCCAAAACAACGAAAAACGAGGAGAAATCGTTCTCCTCGTTTTTTATTTGCCTGCCACCCTTTCAGCACCCGGGCTCCCCAAAACAAAAATTCCGGTCCTAACTTGCGTAAGACCGGAACCCGATTGGTAGTGGATAGGGGATTCGAACCCCTATGTCATGCGTGAGAGGCATGTATCCTAACCCTTAGATGAATCCACCGGATGATTTTGCTGGGGCAAAGATAGCGCGAATTCGGCAAACTGCAAAATTTTTGCACTTCATTGTACAAAATTTTTCGCAGCGGGTTTCTTTTTCCCCGCTTTTTGTCTATATTTACATTTGGAAAGGTCTCGTTCGGGCGGCTGTGCCGAACTCCGGCACAGCCCGAACAACCCCGCAACGACCGTTCCGCAAAATCGTGCGCCCATGAAAACATCCCGCATTCTCGCTGCCGCGCTTCTTGTCGCCGCTTCGACCGCCTGCTCCGACCGTCCCGTGAAACCCCGTTTCACCGCCTCGGTACTCGATACGCTTCTTGTCCGGCCCACCTACGACTGTCAGGTGGATTACCGTTTCGCGACCATCGCCAACGCCCGCAAGTCCGAAGCCCTGCAAGCTATCGAGCAGAGCAACATCAATTATTTCTTCGAGCTGGAAGACTTCGAGGGTCCGGCCGCCGCGGCCATCGCCGAATCGCTCCGGCAGACCGACCAACAGCTGACGCTGCCCGAATCACTCCGCCCTGAACGGAAAGCCGAATACGAAATTTCGGTCGAAAGCGAAGGTTCGGTCGTCGACACGCTGCTTTGCTACATGATTTACAGGTCCAGCTACCTCGGCGGTGCCCACGGCATGTATTCCACTGAATACCACACCTATTCGCTCGCCGACGGCTACGAACTGTCGGCCGCCGACCTCCTCGGCGAGGAGAAGATGGAGCCCTTGCAGGCACTGATCCGCACGAAGCTCTGCCAGACCTACAACGCCGCCAACGACGAAGAACTCTCCGCCGCAGGCTTCTTCCCCGACTACATATCGGTGACCGACAATTTCCGCATCACGCCCGAGGGGATGATCTTCCACTACAACCCCTATGAAATCGCGTGCTACGCCAACGGCGAAATCGACGTCGAAGTTACGCGCGAGGAGCTGGAGGCGCTCTGACACTCGCTTCCGCTGGCCGGAAGGCCGCACAAACAAAAAAGGTCCGGGATCTTGCGATCCGGACCTTTTTTTCAGCGGGAACCACCCCACCGAAAAACGAGGGTGAATCGGAGGTATTCGACCCCTCGGACGAGCACCGCCCTCGAAGTCTTAGCAGCAGTCTCCCTACTGCAACCTGCCGATTTCCTCAACCAACCTAAAACTACTAACCTAAATGAACCTTAAAACTTCACTGCAAAGATAAGGCGAAAAATCGAACCGTGCAAGTTTTTATTAAATTTTTTTGCGATTTTTTTCAGAAAATTTAATATAGACAATCTTCACGCCCTGGCTAAAACGTTTCAATATATTGTTTTACAGAGTGTTAGTTTTGTACGCTTCCGCTTCGTGCTGCGCTATCTGTTCATCCGTGAACCGGCGCCCGATAACCTTGGCCGGTACTCCGCCAAGAATCGAATAGGGCGGAAAATTCTTTGTAACCACCGCCCCGGCAGCCACGACCGTACCGCGCGCGATAGTCACTCCCTTAAGAATCGTTACGTTGCATCCAATCCAGACATCGTCGCCGATTTCCACGTCGCGGTCATTTTCCGGTAACTTTTCGGGAGGAGGAAATCCGTTTATGGTCCGCCCGACGTGGTCGTAGCGGTGGTCCCCGCCGATGATGGTGACATTCGGCCCGATGGCCGTGTTGCTGCCGATACGTATATTGCTCAGATGCGCCAGCATGAAAGCCCGGGGACCTATGTATACATGGTCGCCGACCGTAATACGTTTGTAGCTGAAATGGGAACGCACCGGAAAGAAAACCAAATTCTTCCCGCACGAGGCAAACAGGGGCCGCATCACCAGGCGTCCCAACGATTCGTAGGCGTTGACCGCTTCGCGGCAGATTTTTCCGGGTATTGCTGTTAGTTTCATAGTCCTTTTTTTGAGTCGACAGTTTTTTCATAGACCGCCAGCAGGTCGGCGACCAGCTTTTCGGGCTCGAACCGGGCTACGTAGGCGCGGCCCCGCTCCGTCATCCGGCGGCGCAGTTCTTCGTCCGCAAGAATCTCCGTCAGCTTGTCGGCCAGCTCCTGCGGGTCGTCCGGGTCGACATAGGCCGCATCGGGCCCGCCCGCTTCTTCCAGACACGAACCCGTCGCCCCGACGGTCGGCACGCCGCAGCACGCCGCTTCGATCATCGGAATGCCGAACCCCTCGAAACGCGAAGGATAGACGAACACTTCGGCCATCCGGTAGAACGCCGGAAGGTCGGCGAATTTGACGTCGTGATAGATGTGGAGCCGCTCCGCAAGACCGTTTTCCGCCGCAAATTTCTCTACTTCAGCCGTGTAGGGGGTCCGTTTCCCGACCGCCACGATATGAATCGGCTCCGTCATCCGGGCCGCCGCCTGCACAAGCAACAGCAGGTTCTTACGTTCTTCGATACTCCCCACGCTCAGCACATACCGCTCGGGCAGCCCGTATTGCGCACGCACCGCCCGTTTGGTTTCGTCCGTCACCTCGCGCTTGAAACTCTCGTCGCAGCCTTGGTAAACCACGTCGATTTTCTCGGGCGCAATGCCGAAAAAATCGACGATGTCGCGTTTGGTCGCTTCGCTGATGGCAATGATGCGGTCGGCCTGCCGACAAGCCGCACGGTATTTCCACGTATAAATCCGGCGGTCGAACCACTTGTAATAGGCCGGAAAACGCAGGAATATCAGGTCGTGAATCGTCACCACCGACGGAATGCCCCGCTTGCGCAGCCCCCACGGCAGCTCCGCCCCCAACCCATGGAACAGCGATACGTCGGCCGGAAGTTCGCGGCAGACCCCCGCGCTGCGCCACCACGCTTTCGCCAACCCGTGTTTCGGGGTCCGGGGCAGGCGGAATTCAATCTGTTCGCACTCCGGCAATCGTTTGCGCAGGGCTTCCCGCCCGAGGTCGGGCGTATAGAGCAAATAGCGGTTCTGCGGAGCCGACCGGGCCAGCATCTCCACGATGGTGCGGCCGTAGTTGCCCAAACCCGTAGCGTTGTGGGTGATGCGTTTGGCCTCGTAGGCTATCTTAAGCGGTTTGTCCGGCATAGAGAGCAAGATATTTGCGGTAAAAATGTTCGTAGGCAAGATTTTCTTCAAAATGGCGACGCCCGGCCGCACCCATCGCATCGCGCAGGGCCCTGTCGTCCAGCAGCCGGACCAGCGCGGCGGCCAGCGCGGCTTCGTCGGCCGGAGGGACCAGCAGCCCCGTAACGCCCGCCACTGCATACTCCGGCTGCGAACCGTTGTCAGAACCGATAATCGCGCAGCCTGCCTGCATCGACTCGATGAGCGTCAGGCCGCCGCCCGCTTCGGGCACGACCGAGGGCAGCACCGAAATATCGGCCTGCGCAAGCAACGCACCCGCATTGGGCACAAAACCGATGAATTCGACCCGGACCTCCGGCGGCAACTTCGCCGCCAAGGCACGGAGCTTCGCAAGATATTCCGCGTTGTCGGTCGTCCCGGCGAAAATCAGCGCAAAACCTCTCTCCCCCATCCGGGCACAAGCACGCAGCAACACGTCGCAGCCTTTCTCCTCGACCAGCCGTCCGCAGAACAGCAGCAGCGGAACGTCGGGAGCCAGCCCGTAAGTTTTCCGCAAATCGGGCGCTTCGCCGCCCACACGGCCTTCGGGCGAGCTGTTGAGGATGATGGTCGTCCGTTCCCGGTCCATCGCCGGACCGGTCGAAAAAAACTCCTGCCGGGCCCGTTCCGAAACGAACGCCACCCGGTCCAAACGGCGGTACAGCCAACGGTGCAGCCAATCGCATTTGGCCCGGCGAACCAAATGACGCGTCAGCACAATCCGCGGCCGCAGTCCGAACACCCGCACCAGGGCCCGGGCATAGAGCGCCGTAAACGCATCCTTGAAATGGTGCACATGGACCGTTGCCGGACGATGACGCAACATCAGCCAGGCAAGCGCCACCGCCGAAAACAAATCGGGTATCCCCTTGAGCGGCAGGCGATAGAACGGAACCTGCATGTCAGCCGTGCGTTCGCGGATGACCCGCCCCGGGCGGGCAATTAACACCACCTTGCAGCCGTCGGCCGTCAGCCGCCGGGAAAGATCGGCTACGAACTGCTCGCCGCCGCCCCATGTCGCGGAAGCAAAAATCTGAAAAATCGGCTTCTCTGTCTTCATGCTGCCCTTTTATCAGCGCGACAAACGCCGTTTGATACTCTCGCCCCAACGGAACACCGTTGAAAGGGCGATGACCGCCGGGCGTAAGGCCCGCCATCGGTCGAGCCGGAAAAGCAGCAACTGCTTACCCGAAAAAATCGTCCGCAAGGCTTTCCGATAACGCGGTGCCATCTCGTGCAGTTTCCTGGCTAATTCGTCCGAGCCTCTCCAGCTGTTACTGCTTTTGGAAATATAGCCTACGTACCACCACAGCCCGCTGACCAACGACAGGAATTCGGCACGCTCCGGAGCAACAGCTCCGGCATTCCGCGCGAAAATATCGTCCACGCACTCCGCAAACTTCTTACAGTAATCGAACGTCAGTTTGTTGCGGTGAATCGACGACCCGGCCCGCTGCAGATAGTTGTAACCTACATAGTCGATTATGCGGACCCGGGCGACCCGGCAGCCGATCTGCAAATTGAGGAGCAGGTCCTGCCCCATCGGCATGGGATAATGGCAAAGCGATTCGCCGAACAGCTCCCGCCGATAAATCTTGGACCACAGGGCAGGCATAATTTCATGTCCGACAACGCTTTGCAAAAAAACATCACCGTCCATTACACCTAAGTTTCGTTCGGGCACCGCCGTCCGGTAGGTCCGCGAAACACGCGTATATCCGCAGCATACCATATCGCAGTCTCCCTCCTCCTCGATGGCCGCCACCATCCGCTCAAGCATGTCGGGCTCCCACCAGTCGTCACCGTCCAGGAAACAGACATACCGTCCGCGGACATGGGCAAGCGCCGTTTCGCGGGCGCGGGCGACACCCTGGTTTTCCTTATGAACCGCCACGATGCGTGCGTCGGCAGCGGCGTGGCGCTGAATCGCGGCCCAGGAGCCGTCGCACGAACCGTCGTCGACCACGATGGCCTCGAAACGGCCGAACGTCTGCCCCGCGACCGATTCCAGACAACGGTCGACGTAGGCTTCCAGATTGTAAACCGGAACGATTATCGAAACAACCGGTTCCGAAGTCTCTTCACTTATCATCGGTCTTATTGAATGTATGCTTTCACCCGGTCGGCAATCCGCTCGCCGTCGAGCGCCGCCGAAATGATGCCGCCCGCATAGCCTGCACCCTCGCCCGACGGGAAAAGACCTCCGATGTCGGGGTGCATCAGCGTCGCCGGGTCGCGCGGAATGCGGACGGGCGACGAGGTACGTGATTCGACCCCCACGACCACCGCGTCGGAGGTGACGAAGCCCCGCATCCGGCGGCCGAAGGTCGCGATTCCGGCCCGCAGCCCCTCCGCGATGAAGCGCGGCATCCAACGGTCCAGCCGCGACGGCACGATACCCGGAATATAGGAGGTCGACGGCAGCGTACCGCTCGCACGCCCGGCCACGAAATCGGCCACGCGCTGGGCCGGAGCTATCTGGTGCTCGCCGCCGTATTGCCGCGCGAGCTCCTCGAACTGCTGCTGGAACTTCAATCCCGACAGCTCGCCCCATTCGGCGCGCAGATGCCCGAAGTCGCCGAGCCTTACCTCCGTCACGATTCCCGAATTGGCATAAGGCGACGTGCGGCCGCTGGGCGACATGCCGTTGACCACCGACTGCGCGGCATCGGTCATGGCCGGGACGATGAAGCCGCCGGGGCACATGCAGAACGAATAGACCCCACGGCCGCCCTCCTGGCTGACAAGCGAATAGGCCGCCGCCGGAAGGTATTCGCCGCGCTCGGCGCAGTGGTACTGAATCGAATCGATGAGCGCCTGCGGATGCTCGATGCGGACCCCCATCGCAAAGGGCTTGGCTTCGAGCCGGACCCCCTGCCTGTGAAGCAGTTCGTAAATATCGTGCGCCGAGTGGCCCGTCGCCAGCACCACCGCGGCCCCCTCGATCCGTTCGTCGCCGCACTCCACGCCGCAAATCCGCCCGCCCTTGATTATCAGGCCGGTCACCCGCCGCTCGAAAAGCACCTCGCCGCCTGCGTCGACGATGGTCTTGCGGATGTTGCGGATGATGCCCGGCAGCCGGTCGGTGCCGATGTGCGGATGGGCTTCGTAGAGGATTTCGGACGTCGCGCCGTGGAAAACCAGCGTCCGGAGCGCCTTGTTGTAATCGCCGCGTTTCTTGCTGCGGGTGAAGAGCTTGCCGTCCGAAAAGGTCCCCGCACCACCCTCGCCGAACGCGTAGTTGGAATCGGGGTCGACCCGGCCGTTGCGGTTGATTCGGGCGATGTCGACCTTGCGGGCCGAGACGTCGCGCCCCCGCTCCAACAGAACGGGCCGCAGACCCAGCTCGATAAGCCGCAGAGCCGCGAACAACCCCGCAGGACCGGCCCCCACAATAACCACCTCCGTGCGCCCTGCCACCGACGGATAATCGAAATGCACGGGCCCCGGCGTCGGCTCGCCGTCGACGAAAATTTCCAGCGTGAGGTTGACTTTCGGCTGGCGCTGCCGCGCGTCTATCGACCGCTTGACCACCCGCACCAATGCCACGTCGCGTTCGGCCACACCCATCCGACGGGCCGCCAGCGCCGTATAAATCCGGACGTCGGCCGCTTCGCGCGGGGAGAGGACAAGGGTGATTTGACGGGACATTCTATTAAAGGTTATAGGTTAAAAGTTAAAGGTCAAAAATGCAATTGAACGGAAACCGAGGCACCTGCGGACTGCATCCGGCAAAAACGTGCGCTCCGAATCCGTCTTATGAACGGCTCTTGAATATTTTCGTTTTCACGTTTCACCTTTCACTTTTCACTTTATACTCAATGTGCTTCCAGCCAGTTCCGGCCCGCTCCGCACTCGGCCAGCAGCCGGACTTTGAGCGCCGCGGCCTGCTCCATGCTCTCCGTGATGATACGTGCAACCTGCTCTTGTTCAGCTATCAGCGTGTCGACCACCAATTCGTCGTGCACCTGCAGGATGACCCGCGAACGGATTCCCTCGGCCGCGAAACGGCGGTGCACCTCGATCATCGCTATCTTCATGATGTCGGCCGCCGAACCCTGTATCGGAGCGTTCACGGCGTTGCGTTCGGCCAGACCACGCGCCACGGCATTGTGCGAAGCGATGTCGTTCAAGTAACGCCGACGGCCGAAAATCGTTGCGACGAAACCTTCCTCCTTGGCCTTTTCGACCACGTGCTCCATGTATTCCTTCACTTTCGGATACGACGCGAAATAGCCCTCTATCAGCTCGCGGGCCTCCTTGCGGGGAATTTCGAGCCGCTGGCTCAAGCCGAACGCCGAAATCCCGTAGATGATTCCGAAATTGGCCGTCTTGGCCCGGCGGCGCTCTTCGGTCGTCACTTCGTCGATGCGTTTGCCGAACAGACGCGCCGCTGTCGCCGCGTGGATGTCCTCGCCGTGCTCGAACGCCGCTATCAGCGATTCGTCGCCCGAGAGGTGGGCCATCAGCCGCAGCTCCACCTGGCTGTAATCCGCCGACAGCAGCACATGTTCTTCGTCCGTAGGGATGAACGCCTTACGGATACGGCGGCCCATCTCCTCGCGAACCGGAATGTTCTGAAGATTGGGGTTGGCCGACGACAGACGGCCTGTCGCCGTAACAGCCTGATTGAACGACGTATGGATTCGCCCTGTCGCCCGGTTCACCAGCTGGGGCAGCGCCTCCACATAGGTCGACAGCAGTTTCTTGACCCCGCGGTATTCGAGTATCAAGGCCACGATGCGGTGCTTGTGGGCAAACGATTGCAGATACTCCTCGTCGGTGCAAAACTGCTTGGTTTTGGTCATCTTGGGCTTCTCGGCGATGCGCATCTTGCCGAAGAGCACTTCGCCCAGCTGGCGCGCCGAATTGATGTTGAGCGACGGTTCGCCCGCCTCGCGGCGGATTTCGGCTTCCAGCTCCGCGATTTTCCGGCTCAGCTCCACGCTGTACTCAGCCAGCGCGTCGACGTCGATGCGCACGCCCGCCATTTCGATGTCGGCCAGCACCTCGATCATCGACTCCTCGATGCGGAAATAGAGGTCGTGCAACCCCAGCTCCTCGACCATCGGATAGAGTTTCTGCTTGAGCTGGTAGGTCACGTCGGCATCCTCCGCCGCATATTCCTTGACCCGCTCCACGTTCACCAGGTCCATCGTCAGCTGCTTGGAGCCCTTGCCTATCAAGGTCTCGATTTCGATGGGCCGATAGTTCAGATAGCGCTCCGACAAGGCGTTCATGTTGTGGCGCGATTCCGGGTCGAGCAGGTAGTGCAGAATCATCGTGTCGAACTTCCGGCCCCGCACGGCGATTCCGAGCCGCCGCAGGACCATCAAGTCGAACTTGACGTTCTGCCCGATTTTGTCGATTTTTTCGTTCTCGAAAAGCGGCTTCACCAAAGCCGCCAGCTCCGCCGTATTTTCCTCCTTGAAAGGGATATACCACGCCTCGTGGGCCCTTATGGCCAGCGACAGCCCCACGATCCGGTCGGTGAAAATATCCAGCCCCGTGGTCTCGGTGTCGAAACAGAATTCGGGATACTTTTCGATTTCGGCCACCGCCTGCCGCACCGCTTCCGGCGTGTCGGCCAACATATACAGGTGCGACGTGTCGAGCGCCGTCCGCAGCGGCTCCGGCTCGGGAACGGTTTCCACAAGCAGCGATTCTTCCACGACCGCGTCGGCCGCAGGCACCGCCGGACCCGCAAAGAGGTCGCCCTGCCCCGCCAGCGCCGCCTTTTTGGCCGCCGCCGACTTCGCCCGGGCCATTTCGGCCAATTGGCGCTGCGCCTCCTGCCGGGGAGCGTCGGAGAGCGGTTCGGCGGGCGCCACGTTGGTCAGGTCGCCAAGAAACGACTTGAAATCCAATTCGGCGAACAGGGCCCGCAGGTCGTCGATATGCGGGTCGCACATCGTCAATTCTTCCTCGCGGAACTCGATGGGCACGTCCAAGCAGATGGTCGTCAGCTTCTTGGCCAACATCAGATTGTCGGCCCACGCCGCGATTTTCTCGCCCTGCTTGCCCGGTATGCTGGCCACGTTGGCCAGGATGTTCTCCACCGGACCCCATTCCTGCACCAGCTTGCACGCGATTTTCTCGCCGATACCCGGCACGCCGGGGATATTGTCCGACGCATCGCCCCACAGGGCCAGGATGTCGCGCACGAGCACCGGGTCGTCGATGCCGTACTTCTCGCGGATAGCCGCGGGGTCTACGATTTCGATTCCGTCCGTACCTTTCTGCTTGTAAATCTTGCAGTTGTCGCGCACCAACTGGCCGTAGTCCTTGTCGGGCGTCACCATATAGACGTCGTAGCCCGCGTCGGCACCCTTCTGCGAAAGGGTCCCTATCACGTCGTCGTCCTCGTAGCCCGCCACCTCCAGAATCGGGATGCACATCGCCTCCAGCACCCGCTTGACATAGGGCACCGAAAGGATGATGTCCTCGGGCGTTTCGCTGCGGTTGGCCTTGTAGTCCGTGAAGATTTCGCGGCGGAAGCTGCCCCCCTTGGGGTCGAACGCCACGCCCAGCAAATCCGGGCGCTCGCGCTTGAGAATGTCGCGCAGAAATTTGACGAACCCGAACACCACCGAGGTATTCATCCCCGTGCGGTTACGCATCGGGCGTCCCAGAAATGCGTAGTAATACTTGAACATCAACGCGTATGCGTCGACCAGAAACAGTTTTTTCATATCCCTTCGGTTGCGTCCCGGCTTCAGGCTCCGGGACGGTTGTCTTCGGCGAACCACTCCGCAAAGGAGGTCGCGGTTTCGTGCAGGCGCAGCGACCAGAGCTGCACGCCCTGCGGCAGCCGGGCCGCAATCCGCTGCGCGAAATCGGCCAGCATGTTCTCGCAGGTGGGCTGGTAATCCACCTCCGCGATATTGCCGAATTGCCGGGAGAGCGTCGCACGCAACTCCTCATTGGCCGCTGTCGCCCTCAAAATCAGCGTGTGGTCCAGCCGCCCGACGATTTCCTCGGTCACGATGCGTTTGAGCACTCCGAAGTCCATGACCATCCCGCACTTGGGGTCGCCCTCGGCGGTCGAGGGTTCGCCTTTCACCGTCACGAACAAACGGTACGAATGGCCGTGTATTTCGCGGCACGGACCGTCGTAGCCCTCCAGCGCATGGGCCGCCTCGAACGAAAATTCTTTTGTCAGTCTTATCGTTGCCATAGGATACAAAGATAACGCAAGTCGAGAGCAATGCCAAATTTATTTGGACATTGCCGAGACGCAGCCTATCTTCGACGCGCAGACAAAGTGCGTAAGCCGAGAGAACCCCCGATACCCTATTCCGCCCTCAACCACAAAAAATACGGGCCGCTTCTTTGTCTGAAAGCGGCCCGGTATTTCGACTGCGTGCGACTTATCGCAATTCCACCTTGTAGGGCGAATACATCATGACCCCCTGGCGGTTCAGCGCTTCGCGCATCTGCCGCAGTTCGGCTTCCGGAACACCAAGCTGCGAACCGGATACCAACGTCCGTACCCGAACCTCCAACGAAGCAAGAATCGCCGCAAGGCCCGTCGGCTGGTCCACCTTTTCGACCACGCGGTAGTCGCCGCCGATTTCCGCCTTGTCGGCTGCCAGCGCAATGGCCGTCTTCAGACCGCCGTAGGTGTCGATCAAACCGATTCCCAGCGCATCTTCGCCCGACCATACGCGGCCCCCGGCGATGTTCAGCACCTTTTCGATGGGCAGGTTGCGGCCCTCGGCCACATAGCCCGTAAAGGTTTCGTAGACCTTGTCCACACCGCGCATGACGGCGGCCCGTTCCAGCGGCGTCAGCGGCGCCACCGTTCCGGCTCCGGCCGAAGCATTGCTTTTCACGCCGTCCAGCGTGATGCCCAACTTGTTCTTCAGCGCGTCGATTTTGTCGATATACATTCCGAATACTCCGATGGAACCCGTCAGCGTCATCTTGTCGGCTACGATGACATCGGCCGGAGCCGAAATATAGTAACCGCCGCTCGCCGCATAGGAACCCATCGACACCACCACGGGCTTCTCGGCCCGGAGCAGTTCCATTTCGCGCCAAATCAGGTCCGAAGCCAGCGCGCTGCCGCCCGGCGAATTCACGCGCAGGACCACCGCTTTCACGTCGTCGTCCTCACGTACTTCGGCCAGCGTCCGGGCCATCGTGTTGCCGCCGATAGTACCGCCCGACGCTTCACCGTCCACGATTTCGCCCTCGGCATAGACAATCGCCACCTGCGGAGCGGCAAAATTCGTATCGGCCGGAAGCTGCGACGCGTATTCGCCCAGCGATACGAACCGATAGTCGCCCTGCTTGTCCGTCTCCACGCCCAGCGCCGCGAAGACATCTTCCATCTGGTCCTCGAAAAGCAGTCCGTCGACGAACTTCTTCTCGAGCGCTTCTTCCGGCAGCGAAACCTCCAGGCCGTCGGCAATGCGGTTCAGTTCCGCAAAGTCGATACGGCGCGATTCGGCAACCCCCTCCGCAATGGTTTTCCACAGCGAATTGACCAGCTGCTGCATCTGCTCGCGGTTGGCGTCCGACATCTTGGTCAGAATATAGGGTTCTACGGCACTCTTGTACTTGCAGACCGTCGGGCGGAAGATTTCGGCCTTGAGGTCCAGCTTGTCGAACAACCCCTTATAGAACATCAGCGTCGACGAAAGCCCCGTCCAGTCCATACCGCCCTGCGGCTGGAGATAGATGCTGTCGGCGGCCGAAGCCAAGTAGTATTGGCCCTGCGAATAGACTTCGTTGTACGAGACCACGAACTTGCCGCTCTCCTTGAAGTCGACCACCGCGGCGCGCAGTTCCTCCAAGATGGCCGAGCCCGAAATTCCGCCTCCGCCGTTGAGCCTCAAGTAGATACCCTCGATGCGGTCGTCGTCCTTGGCGGTTTCGATGGCCCGCAACGCCTTGATAAGCGAAAGTTGCCTGGTCGAAGTCATCGTCATCCAGTCGATGGCGGCAAAGGGATCGGTCGACGGCGAATCGACGATCTCTTCGGCCAGGTCGATTTTGAGAATCGACCCCGGACGAACCGTTACGGGACCTCCGTTCAGCGACGCAGCCATGCCGGCAATCATTCCGAACAGAAAAATCCAGAAAAACAGCGAGAGGAACGAACCCACCAAAAAGGCAAGCACCCCGGCCAAAAATGTTTTGAAGAAATTCATACCTATATATATTTAAGTTTGCTGTGCGGCTCTGTCGTATGCAAAGATAACCATATTTTTCGAGAAACAAATAAAATTTATCGTTTTTCGATAAAGTACAACATTCACTCCTCTACTCCGGTAAAACAATAGCTTTTTCCGGGCTTCGTTTCCACATCGTAGAGCAAATCCATGTGTTCGGCATCCGGCTGCCGGGGTGCTTCCGGCGAAACGAGCGGCGCAAGGACGGTCTGCGCCCGCAACAACGGATTCGGACATGGGGCAGTGCCGGCAGTCCGCAACGCCTTGCCGTTCAACTTCAAAGGCACGGCCGACCGGATGCGGAGCACCCCGCCCACCGTCGATGTCAACACGGCTCTCCGAAGACGGCCGCCGTCCCATGTCATTTCGTCCAGCACGAATCCGCCCCGGCAGCGCAGCCCTTTCACCGACCCGCGGGCCCATACGTCGGGCAGCGCAGGCAAAAGATGCACCGCTCCGGCATGGCTCTGCACCAACATTTCGGCGATTCCGGCCGTACAGCCGAAATTGCCGTCGATCTGGAAAGGAGGGTGGGCGTCGAACAGATTGGGATAGGTCCCGCCGTTCTGCCCCCGGGTGTCGGAAGTCGGATGCAGCTGCTCGGCAATCAACCTATAAGCATGGTTGCCGTCGAGCAACCGCGCCCAGAAACATACTTTCCACCCCATCGACCAACCCGTCGAATGGTCGCCGCGGCCATGCAGCGTTGTACGGGCCGCCTGCATCAGCGCCGGATGCGCGCCGGTAATCTGACGCCCCGGATAAAGCCCCCACAAGTGCGACGCATGGCGATGGCGGTCCTGCGGATTGTCCCAGTCCTCGAGCCACTCCTGCAACTGCCCCCAACGCCCCACCTGCATGGGAGCCAAACGACCCAGCACCGCCCGCAGACTGTCCGTCAACGCGGGGTTCTCGCCCACGACTGCGGCTGCGTCGAGCGTATTGGAAAAAAGGTCATAGACCATCTGATTGTCCATCGTTGCACCGGCCACAACAACGAAATCGCGCTTTCCGTCCACCTTCGGCGCGTTCTCCGGCGAATACGACGGCGCCACGACCGAATAGCCGCGCCGTGGCTCGGTCACCAGAAAATCAAGATAGAACAGGCACGCATCGCGCATCAGGGGATAGACTTCGGCCAAATAATCCCTGTCGCCCGAAAAGAGGTAACGATCCCACAGGTGCTGGCAGAACCACGCGTTGCAGGTAGGCCAGATACCGTATTTGGGACCGTCCACCGCCCCCGTCGAGCACCAGATATCGGTATTGTGGTGCAAGGTCCAACCCCGGCAACCGTACATGGCTGCAGCCGCCCGGCCCTGCTCGGCCGTCCGACGGACCAAACCGAGGAAGGGTTCGTGCATCTCGGTCAGGTTGGTGACCTCGGCGGGCCAATAATTCATCTCCACATTGATGTCGGTGGTATATTTCCCGTCCCAAGGCGCATGGCGCCGATGGTTCCAGATACCTTGCAGATTGGCCGCCTGCCCGCCCGGCTGCGAACAACTTATCAACAAATAGCGTCCGAACTGGAAATAAAGCGCAGCCAACTGGGGATCGCCTACCGAAGCGAATTCGCGGACCCGCACGTCGGTCGGCTTGTCGGCCTGCGCCGTACGCCCCAAGTTGAGCGAAACGCGCCGAAAATAACGCTTGTAAATTGTTTCGTGGTCCCGAAGCGCCTTCCGGTAACAGCGCCCTGCATTGGCCAAATGGCTCCGGGCCTGCTCCGGGGCATCGCCCGACACGTCTTTATAATTTCTGAAATTGGTCCCTATCGAAACATAGACGATTGCTTCGTCGGCATGGCATACCTGCAAAGTGCTGTCGGACAATATTTTCAACTCACCGCCCATGGGCTCGATACGCGTCACGGCGGCAAACCGCACCTTGCCCTCAATGCCCTCGTGGTCATCGGCCCTGCCCTCCAGCCAAAGTTCGTTTCCAACGGCATGCCGCACGACATTCGCCTTGTAAGGCGTCGCATACCGGGCCGTAAACGAAATGCTGTTCTTTTTGGAAGCCGTCAGCCGGACAATCAGCAACTGGTCCGCAAACGAAGTAAAGGCTTCCCGGCGATAAGTCACACCGCCCGACGTGAAACGGGTGACCGCCACTGCCCGCCCGAGGTCCAGCTCCCGTTCGTAATCGGAAAACTCCGCTCCGGTCTCGAAATCCAGGCACAGCGAACCTACCGTCTGATAAGGCATGCCGTTGGCACCCTGCGGCGAACAGATGGCCGGACCGCAAAGTTCCTGCGCTTCGCGGTTGCGGCCCTCGAAAATCAGCCGCCGGATTTCGGGCAAGGCATCCTTGGCCGCCGGATTGGTATTGTTGTAAGGCGAGCCGCCCCACACCGTTTCTTCGTTCAACTGGAAACACTCGTGTTCGGGACCGCCGAAGACCATGGCCCCGATCCGACCGTTGCCCAGCGGAAGGGCTTCTTCCCACACTTCCGCCGGACGGTCGTAGCGAAGTTTCAAATCCTCGCTTTCGGTCCGGCATCCGGCCAGTACCAACAATCCAAAAACCCAATTTTTCATCTTGCAGGATTCTTTGTTTTATACAAAAATAATATGAACTGCATGCAGCACCAAATAAATTTGGCATTCCGCTCGGCTTATTCGTATCTTTACAGAAGATAGGCTGCGTCTCGGCAATGTCCAAATAAATTTGGCATTGCTCTCGACTTGCGCTATCTTTGTCCATAGAAGTTTTTGTCAATAATGGAAAACGAAATCAAAAGGCTGCTTGCGGCTGTTGTTCATCCCGAAACCGGAAAAGACATCATTTCCGACGGTTTTATCGAACATATCGCTTCCACCGCGAACAAAATTACTATCGTATTACGCTTCGCTAAGACCCGCGATCCGTTCGCCGGAAAAATCCGGAAACAGGTCGAAACCATTCTGCAAGAGCATTTTCCCCAATCCGAAATTCTGGTTGTCATCAAAGAGGGTGGACAGCCTCCACGCCCCGAACCGAAAACCTCGACTACCACAGGCGGCATTGCTCATATTATTGCCGTCGCATCCGGTAAAGGCGGGGTCGGAAAATCGACCGTCACGGCCAACCTCGCCGTTGCCTTGCGCAACATGGGATTCCGGGTCGGTATTCTTGACGCCGATATTTACGGTCCGTCACAGCCTAAAATGTTCGGCGTCGAAGGTTACCTGCCCGACGCTGTACAAGAGGACGGCATGGACCGAATCGTTCCCGCCGAATCCATGGACATCAAACTCATGTCCATCGGTTTCTTTATCAAGCCCACCGACGCTTTGTTGTGGCGCGGCGCCATGGCAGTCAATGCACTGAAACAGATGATTCATCAGACCCAGTGGGGAACGCTCGATTTTCTGCTGTGCGATCTTCCCCCGGGTACCGGAGATATCCACCTCTCGATTATCGGCGAACTGAAGATCGATTCCGCAGTCATCGTCTCTACCCCGCAGCAGATCGCTGTCGCCGATGTTATCCGCGGAGTTGAAATGTTTCGCAACCCGAATGTCGGTATTCCTATCGCCGGCATAATTGAAAACATGGCCTGGTTCACTCCCGAAGAATTGCCCGATAACCGTTATTACCTTTTCGGCAAAGGAGGGGCCCAGCGTTTCGCCAAAGAAAACGACATAAATTTTTTAGGCGAAATTCCTATTGTTCAATCCATTATGGACGGTTCCGAAGAGGGGCGCCCGGCTGTCGGTATTGATACACGCGTAGAACAATGGTATCGCAACATCGCAGAGCAAATCGTTGAAAAAACCGTAAAAAGCAGTCGATAAACTGTGTATAATACACCGAAAATTCGTCAATAATTCGAGATAACTTTACTCTCCCAAAAATTGCGAATATCAGAAACGACGGTCATATATGAATTCCCGGAAAGAACAAAAAAAGTTTTGACGATTTATTGGTACTTCTGTCAAAACCGAAACTGAGAAATTGTTTATAAAAAACCGTTGTCAATTTGTTTATAGTGATTATCAATAGTTGTTCAAATATATTTTATATATCTGATTATAAATGATTTTCACAAAAATACTATATATACTTCTGTTGATAAGATTCTTTTCTGAAATATCATTAACACGCCTAACAGCCATTATATTTATTCTTTTTAATAATTATTTAAATTAACTAAAAAAGAAAAATATAAAACCTGTCGAAACCCGAAAACTCGAACCCGCAAATGAACCTCGTAAAAACTTCGGATACCCAATCCACTACACGCTTGCTCGCCCGCATTGCCGAATTGAAGCGTCAAAAGAAAGCTGTCATATTGGCTCACTACTATACACGCCCGGAAGTGCAATCGGCAGCGGATTTTTTGGGCGACAGCCTTGCACTTGCAGTTCGCGCACAAACGATAGACGCCGAAATCATCCTTTTTGCGGGAGTTCATTTCATGGCGGAGACGGCAAAGGTGCTCTGCCCCTCGAAAAAGGTGCTGATACCTTGCCCCGAAGCGGGCTGCTCGTTGGCCGAATCGTGCGATGCCGCGGCTTTTGCGGCATTCAAGGCCCGCTATCCCGATCACAAGGTGGTTTCCTATGTCAATACGACGGTGGGTGTCAAAGCCCTGACGGATATTTGCTGTACCTCTTCCAATGCGCTTAAAGTCGTGCAGTCCATTCCGGCCAACCAGCCGTTGATTTTCGGTCCCGACCGCAATTTGGGCTCTTATATTCAGAAACTGACCGGGCGGAAAAACATGGTTTTGTGGGACGGTGCCTGCCATGTTCACGAGGAATTTTCGCTCGAAAAGCTGTTGGAGCTCAAGCAGAAACATCCTAAGGCCAAGGTCGTTGCCCATCCCGAGTGCCGGGCCTACATCCTCGACGTCGCCGATTTCGTCGGTTCTACCGCTGCCATTCTTGATTACTGCGGGGATACTGATTCGACCGAATTTATCGTTGTTACCGAAGCGGGTATTCTTGCCGAGATGCAGCGGCGTTTTCCCGACAAGAAATTTATTCCTGCGCCGCCCGATGACGAGACATGCGGTTGCAACAACTGCCGTTTTATGAAGATGGTGACGCTCGAAAATATCGTGGCGTGTCTCGAAAACGAGGCACCCGAAATCATCCTCGACGAGCAGACGCGGCTCAAGGCCGAACGCTCTATTTTGAATATGATACAGATTAAATAGTTAGTTGATATGAAGAAACTTTTGTTGTTGTTCGTCGCTTCGGTCGCTTCGGTTTCGGCCTTCGCCGACGAGGGGATGTGGCTCTTGCCTTATCTCCAGAAGATGAATATCCGCACGATGAAGGCGCGCGGGTGCAAACTTTCCGCCGAAGACATTTACAGCGTTGATAAGTCGTCGCTTAAGGATGCCATCGTCATCTTCGGTAACGGGTGCACCGGGGAGATCGTCTCTCCCAACGGGTTGCTTTTCACCAACCATCATTGCGGTTTTTCGTCCGTCGAGCACGATTATCTCAAGAACGGTTTTTGGGCCATGTCGCCCGAGGAGGAGCTGCCTGCTCCCGGTCTTTCCGTGCGGTTCATCCGCAAAATCATGGACGTCTCGTCCGAAATCATCAGCAACGTGCCTTCCATTGCCGGGCAGGAGGAGTTCGAGCAGATTACGGCCGCCAATCGCAAGGCGCTGACCGAAAAGCTCCTTGCCGAGTATCCCGGCATGAGTGTCGAGGTGGATGCTTTTTTCGGCGGCAACCAGTTCTTCGCTTTCATCATCGAGAAGTTTACCGACGTGCGGCTGGTCGGTGCTCCTCCGCAGTCCATAGGAAAGTTCGGCGGCGATACCGACAATTGGATGTGGCCGCGTCATACGGGCGATTTCTCCGTGTTCCGCGTCTACGCCGGACCCGATAACAAGCCTGCCGATTATTCGCCCGAAAACAAGCCTTACAAGGCCGACAGGTTCCTGCGGATTTCGCTCGACGGGGTCGACGAAAACGACTTCGCCATGATTATGGGCTTTCCCGGTTCGACCGAGCGTTACATGACTTCCTATGAAATCGACGACATGCTCGGTGTTTCCAACCCCAACCGTATCTTCATCCGCGGGGAGCGGCAGGCTATCCTTTGGGAGGATATGTTGGCCAGCGACAAGGTGCGCATCCAGTATGCGTCCAAGTATGCCCGTTCCTCCAATTATTGGAAGAATTCTATCGGCATGTCGCGCGGCATCGAGAAGCTGAACGTCAAGGCCCGCAAGCAGGCGCAGGAGGCCGAGTTCCAGGCCTGGGCACAGCAGAACACCGTGCCTGAGGAGGGTTTCATTACGGCACTGCCCAAAATCAAGGAGTATGTCGACGGCCGCGGAGAAATCGACCATAATCGTCAGTACCTCGCCGAAGCGTTCCTTATGTCCGTCGAGGCGCTTACTCCCTGCCGTTCTTTCATGGGCAAGGAGAAAATCGCCGACCCCGAGAAGAGCAAGCAGCGGTTAGCCGATTGGTACAAGGATTATAACGCTCCCACTGACCGCAAGGTAGCCAAGCGGATGCTGAAAATCGCCCGCGAGCACATGACCGACCTGCCGTCGTTCTACACCGAAATCGTCGACAGGGATTTCGGCGGCGATACCGATGCTTACGTCGATTATCTTTATGACAATTCCGTTTT
>Ga0073907_1002263_pt1 | contig 20320 bp, 15 predicted proteins | sample GluameincwithD2O_FD_65483 | JGI IMG/M metagenome (GOLD analysis project Ga0073907, IMG submission 65483) | Mouse cecum microbial communities from Vienna, Austria - Glucosamine amended microcosms incubated with D2O | ecosystem: Host-associated > Mammals > Digestive system > Large intestine >... | reverse complement strand
TGAAGCAAAGTATTGTAATCATCGAATCGTTGTGATATAATGATACAAAACCGACGGGATAGGAGCAAAGATGAGCGAGCTACTCGAAAAAGATTATACGACAATATTAAAAACATTGCAGTCGACGGGTGTTTTCGTCACTTGCGGATTGGACACGCCGAATATCATGGTTGCGCATTGGGGCACGTTCGGCAAGATGTGGGGCAAACAGATTTTTACGCTGCCCGTGCGCAGTACCAAATATTCGTACCGAATAATCTCGCAAACCGAAAGCTTTGCGCTCAACGTTCCGGCGCGCGACATGCGCACGGAAATTTCGCTTTGCGACACCATATCCGGCTTTAAGTGCAACAAGTTCGAGACGCTCGGGCTTCACCCTAAACGCGCGCGCTCGATCGACTCGTACGTGCTCGGCGAATGCGGACTTATCGCGGAATTTAAGGTGATAGCCGTAATCGACCCCGAAAATATAGAAAGCAAGATCGACGGGCTTTTCGCATCGAAACGTCCGCACTCGCTTTTTATCGCCGACTGCTATAAACTGAAGTGAGTTGAAATTTTGACGTTCCGAAGGATCTCGACTTTAATGCGGCGACAGCCGCCAAACCTCTACCGCCCTCGTTCCTCGGATCTCTCCAAAGGAGAGGGCTGTTTTCTTAGGTTGAGACCTTTCGCTATTGCTCAGGGTGACAAAAGATATTAGCATTCGTTCGGCATATTATTTTGTCATTCTGAGCCATCGGCGAAGAATCTCCACTTTAACGCCGCGCAAGCGGCTTTTTCTATAAAAATATCTCACGCAAATAAAACCGTTACCCGAATCTTTCGGAAACGGCATTATCCCGAATCACATACCCACTGTATGTGATTTTTTATTTATCGATATTTTCTCTATAAACCGTAACATGAATATCGATTATATTATTCTCGTCGCCGCCGTAAAGCATGCGATCGGCGTAACTTCGCAATGCGTCGAACAGCTTCTTATATTCCTCGTCGCCGAACAGTTCCGCCGCATTCGCCGCCAATCCGTCCAAATACGCGTCTACTATAAACCACCCTATATCAACCCTTGCGGTTTGCACGTTCGGTAAACGGAGTTTTTTCAACGTTTCTTTTTCCATGGTTTGCTCCTTTGATATTGACGAATGCATCACACCATGTTGTCATAGAATAAGCATTATACACCAAATCGTCATACAATCGTTATGAGGTATGTTATGCAACAGTTATCTGTAAAGCTAAACAAATTCGGAGAGAAACTCGGCTATCTCTTATCCGTAAAAGGTTGGTCGCAACAATATCTTGCCGACAAATTATGCACCACTCAACAATGTATCAGCCGTTGGGTCAACGGAAACCGAGAGCCGAGTCTCGACGACGTTCTTTTGGTTTGTTACTTTTTGGACGAAGACCCAAATGAATTATTGGGCTTTAACGATATACCTAAAAAAGATTACGCAAAATTCGATAACAACAGTCGAAACAAATAATGTTTATAAAGTAACGCATGTTACACCATTTTGTCACCATTTAAGAATAACACACCACATTGTCACTTGTCAAGCATATCACACCGTTTTGTCGTAAAATTTTTACAAGGTGCATTATGAAACAATCAACAGCAAAGCTAAATAAGTTCGGCGAAAAGTTAGCTTATATATTAACGGTTAAAGAATGGTCGCAAAAACAGCTTGCCGAAATACTCGGAACTTCGCAACAATGTATCAGCCGTTGGGTCAACGGGAACCGAGAGCCGAGCCTTGACGACGTTCTTTTGGTTTGCAATATTTTAGACGAAGACCCGAATGAATTATTGGGCTTTAACGATATACCCGCCGAATGCTACAACAATTACGGAAATATTGCAAAACGCATAAAGTAGTGACTCTCCCAAAAATCACACGTTTATTGAGTATTTCTAAAAATATTGAAAAAAAGTCCGAACGAGCTTTTGGGATTTAACGACATCTCGGACGCAGAATTTGAAAAGTATGCATCCGGCAGCAAATCGAAAAAATAAAGTTGAGATTCTTCACTTCGCGCTATGCGCTCGTTCAGTCCCTGCGGCTGCTACGTAGGACAAGAAAAACGGGCTATTCTATAATACATATTTATCGATATATTCAAGTAACAATCGCATTACCTCATCCGGTTTCGCTGTCGCTCAACCACCTTCCCCGTAAACGGGGAAGGCTTGGGTTCTCGTTTACCGCGCAAGCAACAATACCAGAACCGATTGTTTTTTGTCATTCCGAGTGAAACGAGGAATCTCAACTTTATAAAAAAGAGTAAACGCAATATATTACGTTTACTCCATAAAGAACAGTAAAGATGTGATCCATCTGATTCTTAATTCTTAATTCCGAATTCTTAACTCACGGTTATCGTTTTGATCACTATCGGATCGAACGGAACGTCCGAGAAATGCTGCCATCTGCCCGTCTTTGCTTTGCCGAGTTTGACAGCGGTTTTGATACTCGCCTCGTCGGCGCACTTGCCGAATGCGGCGTAGTCTCTGTCCAAATACGGCACGTCCGCCACGCAGATAAAGAACTGCGACGACGCGCTGTTTTTATCGGGCGTACGCGCCATGGATATAACGCCGAGCTTGTGCGAGACCGTGTTGTTTACGCCGTTGCTCGCAAACTCGCCCTTTATGGTTTCGGCGTTCTTTTGTATCAAGCCCTTGCGCGGATCGTACACGAACCCGCCGCCTTGGATCATGAACCCGTCGATCACGCGGTGGAAACACAGTCCGTCGTAAAACCCCGCATTGCACAGTTTTACGAAGTTTGCGACCGTTATTGGCGCTTCGTCGGGATACAGTTCCAGATTGATCACGTCGCCCGACATAAATTCGATTTTCGCTTTTACCGTATTGTTCATGTTTTTCTCCTATGAATCTCGTATATTATAATTATACTACATCCTCGCGAATTTGTCAAGAACGTCGTGCACTTCTTTTACGGTTTGCGCACGGTTTACGCCCTCGCGTACGGTCCTGCCGCCGACAACGCCTTTGAAGTAATGCACAAAAAACTTGCGCGACGCATTGACTGTGTACCGTTCGTCGAAATACTTGCTCAACAATCGCAAATGCTCGCGCGCTATATTCAACGGGTCGACGCGCACGTCCGAAAATATCCCGGGGCATGCGAGCGCGCCTCTGCCTATAGCGACCGCGCCGAACACATTTTCAAGCTCCGTGATATTATCCCGAGTAACGTCGCCGTTATAAATTATAGGCACGCGCGACGTTTTTGCGAGCGTTTTTACCGCGTCTACGTCCGAGCTGCCGCCGTAACGCTGCGCCGCAGTTCTGCCGTGCACGGTGACCGCCGCCGCGCCCGCCTCGGCTACGCTTTGTATGAGCGCGCCTGCCGACCGTTCGCCGTCCGCAAACCCTATACGCGTCTTTACCGTAACAGGCTTATCGACAGCGTTTCTTATCGCCGCGACTATCTTTCCCGCAAGCTCGGGCGTTTTCAGCAATGCCGAACCGTCGCCGTTTTTCACTATCTTAGGCATCGGGCAGCCCATGTTTATATCGATCATATCGCAGTCGAGCATTTCCGCGGCGCGCGCGAACTCGTCGGGATCGTTTCCGAAAAGCTGCACGCACGACGGACTTTCGCGTTCGGAAATGCGCGTCAGTATTTCGGTGTTCGCATTGTCGCGGACCAGTCCGCGCACAGACACCATTTCGGTCACGGTAAGCCCCGCGCCGTAACCTTTGCACAGTTCGCGGAACGCAATATCCGTATAGCCCGCGAGCGGCGCGAGCAGTCTGCCGCCAACCTCGAACTTGCCTATTTTAAGCGTCATAGATTTTCTATTATTCCGCGCACCTCGGCGTTGAGCGCGACTTCCGCGTCCACGCCCTCATCCGCCATGATCGAGCACAAAGCGACTATCGCCGCGGCGTGGTTTTTGTTTTCGAGCGCGGTTTGCAAGTCCGCGTACGGATCGACGCGCGCACCCGATTTTTTGATTTTTTTATACGCCTTTTGACATCGCAACAGCGACGGGAACTCGTCGGGCAGTTTTTGCAATTGCGACTTTACGGTGTCGTAATGCTTTTCGGTCGCCTTTGCTTTTTCCCAAAGCGCCAACGCTTCGTCTGCGTTGCCGGCGTCGTCATCGCCGAATATAAAAGTATGTCTGCCGATAAGCTTTTTGCACAGCTCGTCGCAAACGTCGCAAAAATCGAACTCGCCCGCACGGCGCGCTATGTCCGACTGTAAGAGCGACTGCAAAAACACGTCGCCGAACTCCTCGCGCATATTCTCGACGTCGCGCTTGTCTATTGCGTCGACCGCCTCGTATGCTTCCTCGATCATGTTGACGCGAATGGATTCGTGAGTTTGCGCCCTATCCCAAGGACAGCCGTCATCGTGCGTCAAACGTTCAATAACGCGCATCGCGTCGAGCGCGTTGTACCGCGCCTTTTTGAAATCGCGTTGCGCCGAAACACAGACGTTTTTTTCATCGGCGAGATCGCAAACGCGCTTTTCTTTACCGTCCGCAATGATCTCAACGTCCGCGCCGTACAGCTTAACGAGTTTGGTTTTAACGGCGCAACTTTCTTTCGCGTTTATTTCAGCGATCTCCAACGCAAGCGAAGTATCGACCAATGGGATCGACAAAAATGTTTCGCCCGTAACTTTTATCACGTTTTTTTCGTTCATATCGGCTTTACCTTTTCACCTTTTTCACTAATTTTTTCCCGCTTTTTAATATATCCGCGGCGATCCATGCGTCGGACAGCATTTCCCCTTCGACTTCGTCGTCTGAATCGGGATCGCCATATACCCAACCGTCTGTATTTTCAAAAGCGGACATAAATATTTACCGCCGCGCTCTGCGACGAATTCCGTATCGCAATGCGGACATACGACGGTTACATAGTTCATTGCAAGTCCTCGATATGTTTCTCCACCGCCGCGCAAAGTTCTTTGAGCGCGCTGCCGTCGAACGGACTTTTAAGCCCCGCTTCTTGCGCGAGCACGTCTATAGTCTTGGTGCCGCCCGCCTCGACCAAGCCGAGATAGCGGTTGAGCGCGTCGGCGTAATCGACCGCCGCAAGCTCGCCGAACTGCAACGCGAGACACGTTGACAGGCAGTAATCGATATAATAGAACGGCACTTCGTATATGTGTTTTTGATACTGCCATCTGCCGCCGATATTTATATACGGAACGTCGCTCATGTCCACGTACGGACGGAACTCGCTCTCGAGCTTTATCCAAAGCGCCTTGCGCTCGGCAGGCGTCATGCCGTAGTTTTTATAAATCAGCTCTTGGAAATAATCGACTATCACGCCGTACGGCAAAAAATTGACGGCGTCGAATATCTGCTGATATGTCGCTTCTTTTTCTCTGCCGCCGTACAGCTTGCCGTTGTACTTGTTGCAAAGCGCTTCCATGCCCATCGAGTGAGTCTCGGCGGTCTCCATACCGCCTACGCCGAGATCGAGGTCTATGTCGTTATCGTACGCGCGCTTAAACGCATACGCATGCCCGAACTCGTGCGTGAGTACGCCCACGTCGTCCATAGTGCCGTTGAAGTTTGCGAATATAAAAGGCTGACCGTAGTTTTGTATTATCTCGGCATAACCGCCGCCCAGCTTATTTTCACGCGCGCGGTAATCTATAGCTTCCGCATCGCACATCTGCTTAAAGAACGCGCCCAGCTCGGGTTTCATGTCGTCGTACATGCTTTGCGCCGCTGCGAAAAGCTGTTCGCTCGTGCCTTCGGGATCGATATTTCCGCCCACGATGTAATTATCGTTGTCGTATATATGCACTTTATCTATGCCGAGTTTTTCGCAAAGCCTGCCTTTGAGCCGCGTTATCATGGGCACTACCTCGCGCAGCACCGATTCGCGGAATACCGCTATCTCTTTGCGCCCGTAGCCGAAATGCCCGATCGCCATGTCGCCCATTTGCGAATAGTCGGCAAAGCCCATTTTTTGCGCCATACGCGTACGCACCGCAACGAGCTTATCCATGTACGTATCGAGCTTATCGGATACCGACTCGAGGGTTTTGCCTATCACGGTAAACGCCGCTTTTCGCACAGACCTATCGGGGTCTTTGGTGTACTTTTGCATTTGCGCGAGCGTGAGCCGCTCGCCGCGCCACTCGAAAGTGAGGCTCGCCATGAGATTGTCGTATTCGGTGACGAGCTTGTTCTCCTCGACGCGCTCGGGTATTATGCGCTCGTCCATGACGCGCACGCCGTCGCGCGCTTTGTCTATGATAAGCGGATTGATCAGTGTTTTAAGCTCGTCTATATACGGCGAGGACAAAAGCGCCTTATTGAACTCGACGCCCGCCGCGGAAACGTTCGGCATATTCTCGTCGTAGTAATCCTTCTCGGCGAGATAGAACTCGTCCTTCACGTTGAGCGTGTAACGTATCTCGGATATGCAGTACGCAGTGGAAACGTCCGCGAACAGCTTTTGTATACCGTCGCGTATCGCTTTAAGCTCCGCGCCGCTTTTTGCGCTTTTTACTTTTTCGACAGCCGCTTTAATCGCCGCTGCCGCCGCGGAAATATCCGCGCGCTTGTACTCGAATTGACTTACTTTTTTCGTCATGATATTTATCGTTCTCCTTTATTTGACAAAACTCTTCTTATGCTACCGTAGTAGCATATAAGGTTGAAATTCTTAATTCTAAATTCTTAATTTTCTATGACCGCAAACGACATGGGCGCTATCTCCACGCCGTCCTTTTTGACTTTTGCGCCTTTGCCCGCCGAAAATAATACTTTCGCTTTGGGCTGCACGGCGAGCTTTGCGGACTGCTTTGTCTTGGTCGGATTGACCGCGACGAGCAAGCTCCCGCGCGAAAAGCACAGCGCCGCGCCTTCCGCATATTCCACGCAAAACTCTTTGCTTATAAACTCCGGTCTGCTCTTGCGGAACGCAAGCAGTTCTTTAACGAAATTGAGCAATGATTTTTTGTCTTTGAGCTGAGCCGCCACGTTTACCTGCTTGTCCCGCTCGGTCGGCAAGAACGTGCGCGCCGCGGTCGAAAAGCCCGCGTTCTCGCTCATATCCCACTGCATAGGCGTGCGCGAACCTGTGCGCGAAAATCCGCACTCGACCGACGGCAAATCTTTTATATATTTCATGCCTATCTCGTCGCCGTAATATATGAACGGCACGCACGGCAAAGAAAACATCGTGGCGTAAATCAGTTTCAACTGTTCCGCCGAATAGTGCGGCGCGAGGCGCGGCGTATCGTGATTGCCGCTGCTCAAGCCGATAAGCCCCGCGTCTTTCGTTTCGGAATACCATGCGTCGAACCCGTCCGCGAAAACTTTGGCGTCGCCGCCCGAAAAATACGCGTTTTCCGCGCGCAGCAAAATATTATACGGATTGCCCGCATGATCGAGCATAAAATCCGCATCGAATCCCGCCTTTAACGCTTGCGGGCTTGACCACTCGGATATAAGCACCGTATCGGGATATTCGGTTTCCATCATGTCGCGTATCTCGCGCCACAGTTCGCTCGTCGCCGATTTGTCGTCGTCGTTTTTAACGAGCGAGTCCGCCATATCGACGCGAAATCCGTCGCAACCGCGGTCGAGCCAAAACCGCATGACGCTCTTGAGCCACTCGCGCGTAGCTATCGCCGCATCGGAATTGTACGGCATTTGCCACGACGGATCGTCGATACGGTTAAAGCCGTAGTTGAGCGCGGGCTGTGTGGAAAAATAATTGACCACATAACTGCCTCTGCGGTCATACCTGCCGCAAACCGTTCTGAACCCTTGCGGCTTCGCCCAAACGTCGTTCATCCAAATGAATCGGTCGTACATATCGTTACGCACAGGCTCCGCGCTCTTCAAAAAATCCGCGTTCTGCTCCGACGCGTGACCCGAAACAAGGTCGAGCACGACTTTTATGCCCTTGGCATGCGCCGTTTTAACAAACGTATCGAAGTCGGCTTCGGAGCCGAACCGCGCGGACGTTTTGAAAAAATCGCGCACGTCGTAACCGCCGTCCATGAACGGCGAATCGTAATGCGGATTCAGCCATACCGCGTTCGCGCCCAACGTCTTGATATAATCGAGCTTTGCGGTCATTCCGACAAAATCCCCGTAACCGTCGCCGTTGCCGTCCATGAACGAGTTGGGATATATCTCGTAAAACACCGCCGATTTCAACCAAGTATTCGACATATCAGCTCCTTTCGATTTATTATTCGGTCTCGGTCTCGCCGCGCTTACGCCGCTCGATCGAGACCGCGCCTATTTATTACAGTATACCACTTACGCACGATAAAATCAACGATTTAACGCGCTTTATGCCTCGATACTAACCGTTTGCCGTGCAAGCATTGCGAAAAACCGTGCATACTATATATATGCAAAATAAAAACGTACTTATTATAGGCGGATCGTCCGGCATCGGGCTGGCGATCTGTCAGCAATGCGACGGCAACACGGTTTACAATATCTCGCGCACGGCATGCCCCACCGCGAGCGTTATAAGCTTTTGCGCAGACGTTACCGACTATGCCGCGCTCAAACGCGCGTTCGATAAAATACCCGACATAGACGTTATGTTCTACTGCGCGGGTACGTCGCTCGCCGCGCCCGTAGCCGACGCGGCGCGAAACGACTATAAAAACCTATTCGACGTAAACCTCGTCGGCGCAGTCGATTGCTGCAAACTCGCGCTCGGAAAAATGCGACACGGCGGAAAGATAGTACTGCTGTCGTCGGTCGGCGCGGTCGTGCCTATCGCATACGACTCGTTCTACTCGGCAAGCAAAGCGGGATTGTGCATGTTCGCCCGCGCGCTCGATCTCGAAAATAAAAACATAGACTGCACGGCGGCGATCATAGGCGGAGTGCGCACACAGTTCTCGTTCAAGCGCAAAATTTACGAAGGCTCGCAAGAACTGAAGCGCGCCGCAAACAGATTGATTCGGATAGAGCAAACCGGCTATACCGCGCCCGAGATCGCCAAGGAACTGATCAAAACCGCAGAACGTAAAACGCCGCCCGTAGTCACGGTCGGCGCAAAAACGAAAGTTTCGACTTTTATTTATTCGCTGCTGCCGCAATGTCTTAAGCAATTTGCGGAAAAGCGCGTATTCGGAATAACAAATAAGTAACCTTTTTAATAAAGTCGAGATTCTTCGGTACGCAGAACGCGTTATCGCGCTCGTTCGGATTAGCCTGCGCGAAGAATCTCAACCTTTTATTTTGTAAACTTTTATCTCAATTCGTCTTTTGTTCTCGGGAACTCCACGGTGTCGCGGATATTGCTCATGCCGGTAACGTACATGAGCATACGCTCCAATCCAAGCCCGAACCCGCTGTGCGGCACCGAGCCGTACTTGCGCAGATCGAGGTAATTGGCGTAATCGGTCAATTTCATTCCGCGCGAAGTGATCTCGGCGAGCAGTTTATCATAATCGTTCTCGCGCTCGCTGCAGCCTATTATTTCGCCAACGCCGGGCACGAGCAGGTCGGTCGCGGCAACGGTCTTTCCGTCGGGGTTCTGTTTCATATAGAACGACTTTATCTTGCGCGGATAATTGACCACGAACACGGGCTTTTTGAAATATTCGTCGGTGAGATACCGCTCGTGCTCGGTCTGAAGATCAAGCCCCCATTCCACGGGATATACGAACGTTTTATCCGATTTTTTTAGTATCTCGATCGCGTCGGAATAATCGACGCGGGCAAAATCGCTATCAACGACGTGCCGTAATTTTGCGATCAGACCGTTCTCGAACCGCGCGTCGAAAAACTCAAGCTCGGGTTGGCAATGCTCGAGCAAATGCCCGATTATACTCTTTATCATATCGGTTGCGATTGCGATGATGTCGTTTATATCCGCGAACGCGACTTCCGGTTCGATCTGCCAAAACTCCGCGGCATGGCGCGGCGTGTTGCTGTTTTCCGCTCTGAACGTAGGACCGAAAGTATATATCTTTCCGAGCGCAGTCGCCATGACTTCGCCCTCGAGCTGACCTGACACGGTAAGACCCGCGCTACGCCCGAAAAAATCTTTTGCGTAGTACTCGTCCTCGCTCTTGACGCTCGGATCGAAACCGACCGTCGTCACCTTGAACACTTCGCCCGCGCCCTCACAGTCGCTGCCCGTGATGATGGGCGAATGCACATAGTAGTACCCGTTCTTGTGAAAATACTCGTGTATCGCATACGACAGCTCGCTGCGCACGCGAAATACCGCGTTGAATGTGTTTGTACGAACGCGCAGGTGCGGGATAGTGCGCAAAAACTCCATCGTGTGCCGCTTTTTCTGCAACGGGTATGAAGTGTCGCTGCCGCCCAAAAGCTCCGCGTTTTTCGCGCGTATTTCCACTGCGCCGTCTTTCAAACCCTTTTCCACAGTGCCGGTAACGGTTATAGCCGAACCGAGCGCGAGCATTGCGGCGAGTTTATCCGCGGCTTTGAAATCGGCTTTATCGAAAACTATCTGCACGTGCTCGAGCCGACTTCCGTCGTTTAGCTCTGCAAACGCTACGTTTTTACTGTCGCGCGAGGTGCGCACCCAGCCGCAGACCGTGACCGTCTTTCCTACGAGCGCGCTCGTTATTTCGCATAAATCGATGTGTTTCATGATACCTTCCGTTTGTTTTTTATATTATAGTACTTTTACTCGGTCAAGTCAAACCCATAGGCGTATTATGCGCTGATTTTGTTTTCCAAGTTTTTTACATATCCGTAAATTATATTTTTGACAGCATGGCGCGCCAGCGTAGCGTCCACCGGATCGTCGAAATCTATATCGAGATTCGCAAGCGGCGCCATCCACATATCCGTGCCCGCTCTCAAGCCCCTTGCGGTATCCATATACTTATAGTCCGCAAGATCAGCGAAATCGGTCATGACCGTACCCGTAAATCCCCATTCCCCGCGCAATATATCGGTGACGAGCGCTTTATTCGCACCGATCCACTCCGAACCGAGACGATTTATCGACAGCATGACCGCAGCCGCTCCGCCCTCTTTTATCGCGATCTCAAAGGGCTTGAGGTATATCTCTCGCAATGTCTGCTCGGTCATCCATGCGCCGTAGCCGAGGTACGACTCGCCCGTCTCGTTGAGCGCGAAATGCTTTACGTAGCACTTAAGTCCGTGAAGCGCTGCGCCGCGCACAAGCTCCGCCGCCATCTTGCCCGTAAGCAACGGGTCTTCGCTGTACGACTCGAAGTTGCGCATACCGCACGGCGTGCGGTGTATATTCACGCTCGGCGCATACCAACCGTCTATGCCGAGCTTGCGCGCCGCTTTTCCCTGCATTTCGCCTATATCGAACGAGTTTACGATATTCCACGAGCACGCGATCGTAGACGGCGACGGGAGCGATAATTCGTTTTCTCCGTTAACGTTTCTTCTGAATCCGGACGGTCCGTCGCTGTCTTTCGTAGCCGACATAGCGATGCTTTCCACTCCGCTCGTGCCGAACCCGCCTTTCAAAATCAACTGCTTAGCTTCCGCTCTCGTTATCTGATTCAAAAACTCGTCCCAGATCGGATCGCTGTAATCGGCAAGCGCAGATATAAGCGTCTCGTTGTAAGCATATTTCTCCCCGTATCCGTCCGTCAGATAGAGACCGTTATCCGTACCGAACTGCGGCATATCGGTAAAATAATTGTCATAGCCGTCGTATTTATACGTATTAACACCGAACGACTTATCAGGATCGCTTTGTCGCGCGATCGGGAACGTATCGACGAAATCGGCGCGGGACAAATACTCGATATTGCCATGCACAGTCGAGCCGTCGATAGGCACGCCCGCATACGCATCTTTGCCCGTAAAGCGGTTAGTGGTTTCTACGCACGTATATGCGTCTTGATCAAAGCTTTGAATTTCCGTAAACGTGAGCTTTTTCGTATTGATAGGATCGTAAACGTGAACGTTATCACCGATATAAAACACATACTCGCCCGCGTCAAGCTCGTAAGTCGCTTTGCCGTTCCCGTTCTTGTCGTAACAATCGTAGCTCGCTATATCGCAAAGATCGAAGGTAAGCGTTATGTATTGTAACCCCGCGGGCGCCAAAGTCAATGTTTTCTCGAACGCGACGAGTTCGGTCGCGGGTTTTTCGATACCGTCTCTATCGTACGGAGGCTTTACGTAAAGCTGCACAACGTCCTTGCCCGGGAATGTTCCGCGATTCGTTACGCGCACCCGCGCTTCGCATTCGCCCGACTCTTTATGTATATTCAAGCTCTCCAAACGTTGCTCGAACTCGGTATAACTCAATCCGTATCCGAACGGGTACTGCACCACGCCGTCGTATCCGCTGCCGTACTCGTTGAACACGCCGTCGAAATAGCCCTCGGCGTCTGCGGTCTCGTACCAACGATACCCGACATAAATCCCCTCGTTGTAGTGAAGATTGCGGTCGCGCGACGCAACCTCGCAAAATGCGTTAGCATACGACGGCGCGCTCGCGTTGTCGTAAACGTACGTATCGGCAACCCTGCCCGACGGGGATATATCGCCGTAGAGGATTCTCGGTATGGCGTTAGCCCCGACGCTGCCGAGAACGCCTACGGACAGCGCCGCGTCTATGCCGTTACTTGCGGCAAACGACAGATCCATAGTGACGCAACTGTTGACGAGTACTATGACGTTATCGAACTGTCTCGTTACATATTCTATAAGTTCTTCTTCCTCGGTCGTGAGCTGTGAATATTTGCGCGAAGTGTCTACGCCCGATTTTTTGCGCTGCTTGTTTACGATACTCGCGGCGTCGCTGCACTCATGCGCGAACCTGCTCAAAACTATGACTGCGGTGTCCGAGAACGCTTCGGCGCCGGACCTGACCGACGGCGTGTATTCGCCTATTCGCGGATTTACGAGCATAGGTCCGTCATCGTTATACGACGAATCGGCATCGTAATTGCTGTAGTCCTCGTACATCTTTATAAGGTCTTCGTTATATTCTATACCGTAATTATCGAACGCATCGGTGAGCGTCACGCACTTTTCGCGCGGCACGCTCACTCCGCCCGAGCCGCCGCCCGTGAGAATGAATCCGTTGTCGGTGGCGTTCCAACCGAAAAGATTGATTCTTTTATGCGTATTTTTATCGAGCGGGAGCAAGCTATTTTCGTTTTTCAAAAGCACTATACTATCCGCCGCTACGCTTTCCGCCGTAGCACGGTCGTTTTGCGTGTACGCGTTGCTCACCGTAAAGCGCAAAACGTTGCCGAACGTCGTGCTTGCAACCTTTACCGTAACGGTGTAGCTGCCCGGATGGAAGTCGTGAACGTTCCCCGCAGACACTGTGACGGACGAGCCATACGAATCTTTGACTATAATATCGTAATACGCGACCGCGACGTCGGACGTATGATTCGGATCGAGATCGTCGACGTAATGCGCGACGACCGTTATGTACGACGCGAGATTTATGCCGACGCCCGACGAAAATTTCAAACTCGGATTTTCAACGTCGCACGTATAGCTATCGAGCGTCAAACCGCCGAATCTCACGTGATCGGCGCATTCGACGCTTTTCCCCGAGACGGAAACGGATATCTTATAGCTGCCGGCTTCGAGCACGGTAACGCTTTTCGGATTTATGAAAATAAGCGGTTCTTTTTCGTTCTCGCCCTCGTTTGGTATGTAAAAAAGCCTTAAGGTGTAATCTTTCGTCTCGATCGAGTCTAAGCCGCTATTTACGACCACCTTTATGATTTTCGTAAAATCTATCGCATTGCAGACGGGTAAAACGTCGTCTGAAAGCAATGCCACGCCGAGCGTTGTCTCGTTGGAAACGACCGTTATTTTTTGTTTGACGCTCTTGCCTCCGTATGCTACGGTGATTTCCGTAATATCATCCGTCAACGCGCCCGTCGGCGAAAAAGTGCACTCCTCGGGCAAAATCAGTTTGCTTGTACCGTCTCCCAATATCGCTTTAAGAGTCATTCCGCTCGGATCGAACGATTCACCTACTTTGTATGCCACTTTATCGGGCTGCTCGTATATAAAAAGCTCGACTACGTTTGTTCGGTTTTCGTCGTTCGGTTTATTTTCACAGCCGGCAAGAGGAAACGCCGCCGCAAACAACAACATCACGACCGCCGTAAATACAGATGCGAATCTTTTTAACCTCATGACCGCCATTCTCCTTATGTTTTTATCGGTGGATTATATAGTACCATAATACTGCGTATTTGTCAACATATATTTTTTGCGAACTTTATTTTCGCATTTAACGCACGCATGAATTATTTACGCGCGACTGCGCATACTAAGGTCACTATGGAACAAAACGTTATTACATCGGAAAGAAGAAGATTGTCTGATATGTCGCTCTTCTGGCTGTGTCTCATAGGCACGGTCGGCGTGGGGCTTACGCTTTCGTACTGCTCCGGCATATTGCGCGGCATCAACTACCTCGGCGGACTGCCGTTCGCCCTGCCCGCTTGGTTCGTGATAGCGATACCGCCTATGCTGTTCGTTATCATGGGCGTAGCGTTGTTCATGACGGTGCGTATGCACGCCAACGGCATGCTGAGAGCGTGGACTTGGGTGTTCTGGCTCGCACTGCTCGGCATGACCGCTACGCTCCCGTACGCGATCTGCTACAATAACCCCGTAGGCGCTTACGTCATGAGCACCATCGCTTCGGCGCTCGCCATCGGCACAGCCATACTCATGTACAGACAGAGCATCGCCGCAGGCGTTATGATCACCGTCGTATTCGTATGGTTGGCGCTCATAATGTTATACCTCGGCTTCTGGGCTTTCGCGTAAGCGACGAACAACGAAAAAACAAACATAAAGACGACCGCACATACGGTCGTTTTTGTTTGTTACGCTATCCTGCGCAAAAGTACTCTATATTACCCAAGTCTTTCAAAAGTGCAGTGCGAATTAGGCAAGGCATTGACACAGCATAACGACGCATATACACCGTTGAAATGCAAAACGGTTGACTTATTAGGTCAACCGTCCTGCTATATGATAAGGGGGAAAATGATGAGCAATTTAGTGTCCTTGTCGCTAAGCACAGCAGCGTCACGTTCAAGGTAAGCTTAGTATACAACATATATATGCGAGCTGTCAAGCGTTTTGACACACTTTTTCAAAAAATTTTAAGAAATTTTTTATTTGTGTTTTTACTTGACGAACTTAGCCAAAACGCTCTTTACATAATCTATGTCGATAGGCTTTGCAATATGCGCGTTCATGCCGCATTCGAGACATTTTTTTATGTCGTCGCTGAACGCGTCGGCGGTCATGGCGATTATAGGCAGATCCTTATCCGCATGATCGAGCACGCGTATCGCCTTGGTCGCTTCATATCCGGTCATAACGGGCATGCGTATATCCATGAGTATCGCTTTATACGTGCCGGGCGCGGAGTCTTTGAGCATATCCACGCAAATCTGTCCGTTTTCGGCATGGTCGCAAACGAACCCTTCGCTTTCGAGCAACGCCTCTGCAATCTCCCAGTTGAGGTCGTTGTCCTCGGCAACCAGTATATGCATGCCGTCGAACATATTATCAACCGGCTTTTCGGGTTTTGCCGCAATATCCCGCGCGGCTTCGTCCGTCAGTTTTTTAAGCCCGTAGAACAGCGTCGACTTGAACAGCGGTTTGCTTATGAATCCGCTTATTCCCGCGTCGCGCGCTTCCGCTTCTATATCGCTCCAATCGTAAGCGGAAATAAGCAGAATCGGAATATCGTCGCCGAGTTTTGCACGCAATCTGCGCGCAGTTTCCAGCCCGTCTATACCGGGCAGCTTCCAATCCATGAGGATTATATCGTAACTGCTGCGCTTGGCGTGAGCGGCTACCGCTTTTTCCACCGCACTTTCGCCGTCGAGCGTCCATTCCGCGGTTATGCCGATCTCTTTGAGCGATTCGACCGCGGTCTGACAGAGCAGTTCGTCGTCGTCGACGACAAGCATTTTCCACGACGGCAGAATCATTTCCGCTTCGGGCACTTGCGCTCTTTCGAGTTCGAGCGTTATATGGAACTCGCTGCCCTTGCCGAGTTCGCTGTTAAGCTCGATAGTGCCGCGCATTGCGTCGACTATGTATTTTGTGATGGACATGCCGAGTCCCGTACCCTCGGTCTTATGCACGCGCTTGCTGTCCTCGCGCGAGAACGAATCGTATATCTTCTTTTGGAACTCGGGCGACATGCCTATACCGTTATCCTTGACGCGGATATGGCAACGTACGTAATCATCGCCGAGCGGCGAAGGTTCCTGACACAGCGATACTTCTATATTGCCCTCGTTGGAAGTGAACTTTATGGCGTTGGACAAAAGGTTCAGCAATACCTGATTGAGCCGCACGCTGTCGCAATATACGTTCTCGGTGATTATATCGTGAATATACACGTCGAAATGCTGATTTTTGATCTTTATCTGCGGTTGAACTATGGTAGCAATACCGTCCATTACTTCGCGCAGAGAGACTTCTTCCATGTTGAGCGTCATCTTTCCGCTCTCTATCTTGGACATATCCAAAATATCGTTTATAAGCCCGAGCAAATGTTTGCTCGAAAGCGCGATCTTTTTGAGACAGTCCTGCGTTTGCTGACGGTTGTTTATGTTCGCGGTTGCGATAGCGGTCATACCGACTATGGCGTTCATAGGCGTGCGAATATCATGGCTCATGTTCGACAGGAACTCGCTCTTCGCCTTGCTCGCCTGCAACGCCTCCTCGCGCGCATCCTCCAAACGTTTGACGTTTTGCTTATTAAGTTGCATGTACACTATGAATATAGCTATCATAATGACCAACATAGATGCGCACGCGCCGATTATCCAACCGAGCCATTGAGTGCTCAAGCCCTCGATTATGTTGTTTATACTGCCGTCCTCCATGACGGTAACGAGATACCATTCGGACAGCATGAGTTTTTGGCTGTACAAATGCCGTCTGTCTTTCGTATTCAAGATGCAAGAATGACGTTCGGCAGTCGAGTTATTCATGAAATTGTAAAGCTCGTCGATGTGTTCTTTTGCATTCTCGGGATGACCGTCGGCGTCGAACACCTCTTGAATACGGTCGAAGTAATTTTCGTTTTGATCCTTATTGCTTCGTATAACGTACGAACCGTTGCTGCGAATGATGTGAGAATAGACGAGCGAGCCTTCCTGCTTGTCTATATCAAGCATCTCCACGATATCTTTATTGGGCATACCGAAAATGAGAGAAATACAATGTCCGCCGTTCGTCATCTGATATTTATCGGTAGGCACGCTCATAAAAACTATGCCTTTGTCGACTTTTCCTTCTTTATCCTTACCTTCGCCGACCGCCGCCTTTTTTTCGCCTTTTTTAAGCGACGCTTTGAAAGAATCTTTATCGAATATTTCGAGATCCTCGCCCAAAACCGGATCGAGAGCCATTTCTTCGTTTCCGTCGTATAACGCCACGTAATTGAATCCGCGCGCTTCGGCGTTCGTGCGCAGCAGTGTGCGAACGTGTTCCATCGTAGAACTTCCGTCGATACTTCCGTCTACGGTAATGATAATCGCGTCGATCATGTCGAAACGCAGATCGATTGCGGTCTCGTATCTTTTGGCGACCTGTCCGCCCATGTTTTCCATATACAGTTCGCCCGTTTGATCGATCGTACCGTAGCTCGACTTGTTCATAAATATACCGAGCGATACGAATATCGCGACGCAAATCAAAACGCCGACGCAAACGCTCGAAAGCATTATCGTCATCGACATATTTTTGAATTCTTTACCGGTCCGCTTTTTGGCAGCCATTGTCTCCTCCGCTCCAACGCTATGTATATACGGAATTATAGCGTTTATACCGTATTATATCATTAAAAAACGCGCGTGTCAATAGTAAACGACGATATGTTCGCCGACAAACTCAATATTTGATCGTACTGCCGTGCGTGTCGGTCGCTTCGCCGACTTCTACGCAAACAGGCATGCGCTCGATAAGCGCGGACGCGTGCGATATGACGCCGACCAAGCAATCTTCGGACAAAACGTCGAGCGCGGCGAAAACCGTGTCGATAAGCTCCTCGTCGAGCGTGCCGAACCCCTCGTCCAAAAAGAAAAACGCATTGTTGCCTTTGCTCTGCGCCCGAGCTATGGCTATCGCCACGGACAGCGACGCCAAAAACATCTCGCCGCCGCTCAGCGTGCTCGCTTTGCGCTTGCCGCCGCCGCTCAGATAGTCGGTAACGGAAAAACCGTTTTCGTCGTCGTATGCGAGCGTGTATTTCCCGCTCGAAAGCTCGGACAGTATTTCGCTCGCGGTCACGGTTATCTCCGCCATATATTCGGCGACCACGAAATTGAGCATCGCTTTACCCTTGGTTATATCGAATATCCTGCGGTAGTTGTTCTCGCTCTGCGCGTTGATCTTTCGCTCCGCGCCCAAATCCTTGAGACTTGCGCACTTTGCGGTCAGATCCTGTATTTGCATTTCTTTGACCGCGGCGTCGCGCTCGCACTCGTGCAGTTTTTCCACGATCGAGTCGAGCCGGCTCTTTTTATCCGCGTACGCATCCTCGTCGAACTCGGGCATATCCACGGGGCAATCGCGCCGCGCTTGTTCGAGCGTTTCTCGGAGCGCTGCTAAAGACGCGCGCGCAAACTCGCAAGCTTTTGCAAGCTCGGCGCGTTTTTTCTCGCGCTCGTATATTTTATCCGATAACTCGGTTATACCGTTCTTTACTTCGCAAAGCGCGCTCGAAGTGCTCCCCGCGTCGTCGCCGAGCTTTGCGCGAAGTTCCTCGATACGCGCGGTTATCTCGCGTTTTGACCTTTCCGCGCCGTCGAGTTCCGCCGCTAACCGCGCCGCTTCAGGCTCGCCGTCGCGCTTTTTGTTCACGGCGTCCGCATACAGTTCCCCGAGCGCGCGCGCATTATCGAGCAATGCGGCAAGCTCGCCGTGCGCGTCCGTGACCGCGCTCTTTTCAAGCCGCGCGTCGGCATCGGCAACGGCTGCGGAAACGCGCTCGAGTTCGTCCGCGGCGCGTTCGAGATCGCCCTTGACCTTTTCGCAAGCGCGTTCGGCGCGCTGTTTTTCGCCGTCCGTTTCGAGCTTTTTCGCCGTTGCTTTTTCAAGCTCCGACTTGCATCTGTCAACGTCCGCACCGCACTCGTACCCGCCGTGATACACACCGCCGCACACGGGGCAAACGTCGCCGTCGCCAAGCTCCGCGCGGATAGCCGCGGCGTGCGAACCCGTCTGCGCGCGTACAAGCGCCGCTTTGCACTCGTCTTCCGCCGCAGCTGCGGCGGAACAGCGCGCGGTTATTTCTTTTATTTCGACTGCGTAAGCCTCGATACGCGCGGCGGCGGAATCGACGGCGCTTTTTAATTCCGAAATGCGCTTGATATTCTCCGCGCGGCGCGCATTATCCGACTTGAAAGAATTGTATTCCGTATCGAGCGCATGCTTCAATTCGGCTATCATTCCTATCTTTCTGTCGGAGCCGTCGAGATACGAACACGCGCTATCGAGCGCAACCGAACGCTTAACTCCGTCGGCACGCGCGGAAAACGCCGCAATCGCCGAAAAAAATTCGTCTTTTGCTTTTGCCGCGTTTTTATCGAGTTCGGTCGCGCGCGCCGCGGCGCGCGCCGATTGCTCCGCACACGTCGCCGCAGTCTCGGTTTTTTGCGCAAGCTCCGCTATGGCTTTCGTCAGCGAAACGTCGTAGGCGTTCAGCTCGTTGAGTTTGTTCTGTTTGTCTCTCAGTCCGTCGAGTTCGGTTTTGTCCTTTACGTTGCGCTCCGACTCTGCGGCGTCGAACGATGCAAGTTCCTCGGCGGCTTTGTCGAACGCCGCTTTTGCATCGTCGCAACGAACCATGTGATTTTTGAGCGCGTTCGCTTTTTCTATGTACGACAAATACCCGTCGCGCGCTTTGGACAGCTCGTCGATTTCCTGCCGCGCTTTATCCGCCGACGCTTTGAGCGACGCCGCGGTTTTTTTGAGCGATGCGTGTTCGGAAACAGCCGCGCGCAAAAGTTCGGGCGCGTCCTCGCCTATATCGCCTATGCGCGCGTCGAGCGATTCTACCTTTACGCGGTACTCCTCCGCCTTGAGCTTTGCGCGCTTGTGCACCTCGTCATAGCGCAAAAGCGAAAAAATCTTGCCTATCGCTTCGGTCTGCTTTTGCGGGGTCTTTTTCAAAAACTCGGCATACTCGCCCTGCTCGAGCAAATACACGTTTTTGAACTCGTCTTTATCAAGCCCTATCACGCCGGCAAGCATTTCCGTAGCGTCGCCGCCCTTTGCGATCGGCTCGCCGTTTTTATACAGCATGCACTCTGTTATCGAATCGCGTTTGGCGGCAAAGTTT
>Ga0073907_1002250_pt1 | contig 20425 bp, 19 predicted proteins | sample GluameincwithD2O_FD_65483 | JGI IMG/M metagenome (GOLD analysis project Ga0073907, IMG submission 65483) | Mouse cecum microbial communities from Vienna, Austria - Glucosamine amended microcosms incubated with D2O | ecosystem: Host-associated > Mammals > Digestive system > Large intestine >... | reverse complement strand
GGGCCCAGGCCGACCGGCGGGAATACCAAAAAGTCATGAAACACACTCTGGAGCAGCAGGAAAATTTATGGGTGAAGCAGGCGGAGATCGTCGAAATTTTAACGGAACAGGGCCAAGTTTCCGGGGTTCTCTCCCACACCGGGGCCGTCTACCCGGTCAAGGCCGCCGTCATTGCCACCGGCACCCACTTAGGCGGACGCACCATTGTGGGCGAGGTGGTCCGGAGCTCCGGCCCCGATGGATTGGCCGCCGCCCTCCCCCTGACTGAGAGCCTGCAAGGGCTTGGTCTGACCCTCCGCCGGTTCAAAACGGGCACTCCGCCCCGCATACACGCCCGGAGCGTGGATTTTTCCCGGCTGGAGGTCCAGCCCGGGGACCCGGACGCCCTGCCCTTCTCCTTCTCCACCGCAAAAGTGCCGGAAAATCGGGCGGTCTGCTGGCTCACCGCCACCACCCCCGAGACCCATGCGATCATCCGGGACAATTTAGACCGCTCTCCTCTCTTTTCCGGAGTCATTGAGGGGGTGGGGCCCCGGTACTGCCCTTCCATTGAGGATAAGGTGGTCCGCTTCGCGGACAAGCCCCGGCATCTGCTCTTTCTGGAGCCCATGGGACTGGACACAGAGGAGCTGTATTTACAGGGGTTTTCCTCCTCTCTGCCCGAGGAGGTCCAGCACAAAATGCTGCGGACCATCCCCGGCCTGGAACGGGCGGAAATGACCCGCTGCGCCTACGCCATCGAGTACGACTGCGTGGACCCCACCCAGCTGCTCCCCACCCTGGAGTGTAAAAAAATACCCGGCCTTTACGGTGCGGGGCAGTTCAACGGCTCGTCGGGCTATGAGGAAGCGGCGGTCCAGGGCTTTGTGGCGGGGGTCAACGCGGCCCGGAAGATTTTGGGACAGTCCCCCTTCACGCTGCGGCGAGATCAGGGCTATATCGGCGTTTTGATTGACGATTTGGTGACAAAAGGGACCAATGAGCCCTATCGGATGATGACCTCCCGGACGGAGTACCGCATTCTCCACCGCCAGGACAACGCGGACCAGCGTCTCACCCCCATTGGCTGCGAGCTGGGACTGGTCTCCCGGGAACAGCTTACGCAGGTGCAAGAAAAATACCTGCAAGTGGAACGGGAAATGAAGCGCCTGGAACACACTGGAGCCCCTCCCGGCCCGGCGCTGGACCAGTTTTTGAAGGACCGGGGCGAACCCCCCGCCAAAAGCGGAGCCCGGCTGTCCGATTTGCTCCGGCGGCCTCCAGTGGCCTATCAGGACCTGGCGCTGCTGGACCCGGAACGGCCCGCCCTCTCCCCGGAGGTCTGCCAATCTGTAGAAATATCCATCAAATACCAGGGCTACATTGAGCGGCAGCTGCGGCAGGTCCGGGAGATGAAAAAGCTGGAGGAAAAACCCCTTCCGGCGGATCTGGACTACGCCCAGATTGGCGGCCTGCGGCTGGAGGCCCGGCAGAAGCTCAACCAGATCCGGCCCCTGAATTTGGGACAGGCCAGCCGGGTTTCCGGAGTCTCCCCGGCAGATATCGCCGTTTTGATGATTTATTTGGAGAAATAACCATGAAATTGACACAAGTGAAAGGAAATACCTGGGTCATTGAGGCCAATCAGTTCATCCCCCTCTACCGCCTGCCGGAAAATCGCTGCATCCTGCTGGACACCGGCCTGCGGGAAGAGCGGGAAGAGCTGGAAGAGACGCTGCTCCAGGCGGGACTGACCCCGGCGGGGATTTTGTGTTCCCATGCCCATATCGACCACTGCGCCAACAATGGGTATTTGCAGGAAAAGTACGGAATTCCTGTAGCTTTAACCGCTCCGGAGGCGGGAATGTGCAGCAATCTTCTGACCTTGAAGTGCTATATGCTTATGCTTACCCCCAAGATGGTGGCGCAGGATTTGGGGGCGATGGTCCATGCCCCGGATGTGGTGATCCCCTCCCAGGACGGGCCGTTTTCCTTCGCGGGGGCGGAATTTCAAATAATCCAGACCCCCGGCCACTCCCCCGGACACATCTGCACCGTCACACCGGACTGGGTATGCTATACTGCCGACGCGCTCCTCTCCTGTGAAATGATGCAAGCGAAACTCCCTTACAGTCTCAACCATCAGCTGGCCTGGACGAGCCGGGAAAAACTGCGTGCTCTGGACTGCGACGCCTTTATCATGGCCCACCGGGGAATATGCAGCCAAGTGGGAGAGCTCATTGCGGCCAACGACGCCCTGACTCTCCGGCGGGCCGGGGAGATTCGGCAGCTGGTTCAGGACTGGATGACCGCCAGCCAAATCGTCCATGGGGCGTGCCAGTATTATAAGCTCCTCTCCCACCATCCCCGGCGGGCCCTGCGGTTCGAGCGAAATATTCGGTTTTTCATTGAATTTCTGGTGGACCGGGGGGAACTGGCTATGGAGGTTCGGGACGGGATAACCATGTATCGAAACACGCAACAAAAAGCCCTCCGGTAAATCGGAGGGCTTTTTTGCTATTCCAGGGCCGCATGACGCAAAATTTCGTCCAGGAGTTCCTGCTTTCCTTCTCCCTTCTCAGCTGAAAAGGGAATCAGCTTTACATCTATGCCCAGCTCCAGAACATCCCGGATCTGCTGCAAATTGGGTTCAATCTCCTTCTTTTTCAGCTTATCCAGTTTGTTGGCCACCACCAGGAAAGGACATTCCGCTTCCTTGTACCACTGGGCCATGGTGCAGTCGTCGGCGGTGGGCTTATGCCGGGCGTCTACAATCAATACCCCCAAGCTCATAAGCGCCCGGTCGGCAAAATACTGCTCCATCAGCCTTCCCCACCGGTCCCGCTCCGCCTTGGACACCTTGGCATAGCCATATCCAGGCAGGTCCACCAGATAAAAGGCGTTGTCAATCGTAAAGTAATTGATCTGGGTGGTCTTGCCCGGCGCGGCCCCCACCCGGGCCAGATTTTTGCGGTTCAGCAGCCGGTTGATAACCGACGATTTCCCCACGTTGGAGCGGCCTGCAAAGGCAACTTGGGGCAGGTTGTCCCTGGGAAAGTCCCGAGGCGACACGGCGGAACGCAAAAACTCCGCCCGCTGTAAATTGATTCCCATGTCGCCTCCTCACTGGCGCAGACGGCTGGCCGTCCGGCCCTTTCCCTTCCCTTCGGCCTCCTCCCGGCGCAGGTCCACCGGGCAGTCTGTTCCCGGCAGCGTCAGGGCAGCGGCCAGAACCTGGTCCGCTTGCTCTACCAGCACAAACTGGAGGGCGTTGCGCACTGTCTGGTCGATTTCCTCCAGATCCTTCTCATTTTCCGCGGGAATCAGCACTGTTTTGACGCCGTTGCGCAGGGCGGCCATGGTTTTTTCCCGCAGGCCGCCGATGGCCAGCACCCGTCCCCGGAGAGTCACCTCACCTGTCATAGCAATGCCCCGCCGCACCGGACGCTCCGTCAGAGCAGAGACCAGGGCGGTGGTGATGGCAATCCCCGCAGAGGGGCCGTCCTTGGGCACCGCCCCCTCCGGGAAGTGTACATGAATGTCTTTTTCCTTATAAAACTCCGCCGGAATGCCCAACTGAGAGGCACGGGAACGGATAAAGCTCAACGCTGCCTGGGCGGACTCCTTCATCACGTCCCCCAGATTGCCGGTGAGCTCCAGCTTGCCGGAACCGGGGACCACATTGGCCTCCACCTCCAGCAGCTCGCCGCCCACGGAGGTCCACGCCAGTCCGTTGACCACGCCGACCCGCTCCTTCAGGGCCTCCCGCTCCGGGTGATACCGAGGTACCCCCAGCATCTCCTTCAAATCCTTCTCACCTACATGGACGCTCTTGCAGTCCCCGCCGGAAACCAGCTTCATAGCCGCCTTCCGGCACACCGCCGCCAGCCGCCGCTCCAAAATCCGCACCCCGGACTCCCGGGTGTAGGCAGAGATCATCCGGCGGATGGCCCCATCGGTCAGCCGGAGCTGCCGCTTCTCCAGACCGTGGCGCTTGAGCTGCTTGGGCAGCAGATGGTTTTTCGCGATCTGCAGCTTTTCCTCATCGGTGTAACTGGGCAGTTCAATCAGCTCCATCCGGTCCAGCAGGGGCCGGGGGATGGTTTCGGTGGTGTTGGCGGTGGTGATAAACAACACCTCCGACAAATCAAAGGGAAGTTCCACAAAATGATCCCGGAAAGCGGCGTTTTGCTCGGTGTCCAGCACCTCCAGCAGAGCCGACGCCGGGTCTCCCCGGTGGTCTGTCCCCATCTTGTCGATCTCGTCCAGCAGCAGCAGGGGGTTGCTGCTCCCCGCCTGGTTGATAGCATTCAAGATGCGCCCAGGCATGGAGCCCACATAGGTTTTCCGGTGGCCTCTGATTTCCGCTTCGTCGTGTACGCCGCCCAGGGAGATCCGGGCCAGCTTCCGGTTCATGGCCTTGGCCACCGACATGGCGATGGAGGTCTTGCCCACCCCCGGCGGGCCCACCAGACACAGCACCTGGCTCTTCAGCTCCGGGGAGAGCTGCTTCACCGCCACAAACTCCAAAATGCGCTCCTTCACCTTCTCCAGCCCGAAATGGTCCTGGTCCAGGGTTTTCCGCACGGCGGCCACATTGGTGCGTTCCTTGGTGCGTTTGCCCCAGGGCAGCTCCAGGCAGATGTCCAGATAGTTCCGGATTACCGTGGCCTCCGAAGAGCTGTAGGGCTGCTTGGCCAGACGGCCCAGCTCCTTCTCCAGCTTCTCCCGGACCTCCTGGGGCAGCTGGGTCTCCGCCAGCTTCTTGCGGTAGTCGGCCAAATCCGTGTCGCCGCCTTCGCTCTCCCCCAGCTCGTTCTGGATGGCCTTCATCTGCTCCCGCAGATAGTATTCCCGCTGATTGTCCCCCATCTGTTCCCGGGCCCGGCTCTGAATTTCCATGTCCAGACCCAGAATCTCCACCTCCCGGCACAGCAGGCGGTACAGCCGTTCCAGCCGGCGCACCGGGCGCAGTTCCTCCAGCACTGCCTGCTTGTCGCTGTTGCGCATGGCGATGTTTTGGGCGATATAGTCGGCAATATACCCCGGGTCCTCACTGGACAGTACGTTAATCATCAGGTCTGGCGCCACTTTAGGGGCCAGCTCGGTATACCGCTGAAACATTTCATAGGTATTTCGAATCAGCGCCTCTGTTTTTGGGGTGTTCCGAGCGGGAGATTCCGTGGGAATCTCCTCAACTTCTGTCTCCAGATATGGGGATTTTTGTTTCAGCGAAAGGAGCTTACCCCGGGAAATTCCCTCTACCATCACCCGGACATTGTCCCCTGGCATCCGCAGCAGCTGCCGGACGCTGGAGATGGTGCCCACCGTAAACAAGTCATTCTGTCCCGGGCGCTCCTCGCCCAGCTCCCGCTGTCCCACCAGGAAAACGGGTTTTCCTTCCGACATCGCAGTCTCCAGGGCCAGAATGGACGCGTCCCGGCCCACATCGAAGTGGATCAGCACATTGGGAAAAACCGTCAGCCCCCGCAGGGCAATGGCGGGAAGCAACTGGGTATCCCGCTTCTCCTGTTCCATATTTTTCACATCCTCTTTACAAAAGTAATAACAAACGCCCCGTGTCGCCCCCACTATTCGGGCTGCACGGGGCGATGTTCAGGCTATGATTTTACTTGCGGCTCAACTGGCCGGGCGGCTGGGGGCGTGACCCCGGGTATCCCGCAGGGCCGCCTGACCCAGACGGGGCCGTTCCCGCCGCTCCGGGTCCCGCATCAGCTCCGCCGGAGCCTTGTCTTTCACGCAGTTTGCATTGATGGTTACTTTCACAATGGTCGGGTCGGAGGGTACGTCGTACATCACCTGAGTCATAACCTCCTCCAGCACCGCCCGCAGTCCCCGGGCGCCGATGCCCCGGTCTACTGCCTGGTCCGCCGCCGCCTCCAGGGCCTCCGGGGTGAACTCCAGCGCCACCTCGTCGTACTCCAGCAGCTTCTGGTACTGCTTGACCAGGGCGTTTTTGGGCTCCGTCAAAATCCGGACCATCTGGGTGCGGTCCAGAGACTGGAGCGTGGTAATCACCGGCAGACGGCCCACCAGCTCCGGGATGATGCCGAATTTCAGCAGGTCCTGGGGCTGAATCTCCGCAAAGAGAGCCCCGATGTCCCGCTCCTTTCGACTCTGGATCTCCGCCCCGAAGCCCATGCTCCGCTTATCCAGGCGGTTTTCAATAATCTTATCCATCCCCTCAAAGGCACCGCCGCAGATGAAGAGAATATTTTTGGTATCAATCTGGATGAACTCCTGGTGGGGGTTCTTCCGCCCGCCCTGGGGGGGAACGTTGGCCACGGTGCCCTCCAGAATCTTCAGCAGGGCCTGCTGCACACCCTCGCCAGACACGTCCCGGGTGATGGAGGTGTTCTCGCTCTTCCGGGCGCATTTGTCCATCTCGTCAATGTAGATAATGCCCCGCTCGGCCAGGTCGATGTCATAGTCGGCGGCCTGGACCAGCCGCAGCAGGATGTTTTCCACATCGTCGCCCACGTAGCCCGCCTCGGTGAGGGTGGTGGCGTCAGCGATGGCAAAGGGGACCTTCAATACCCGGGCCAGGGTCTGGGCGAAGAGGGTTTTGCCGCAGCCGGTGGGACCCAGGAGCAGGATGTTGCTCTTTTGCAGCTCCACCTCCTCCGCGCCGCCGAAGTAGATGCGCTTATAGTGGTTGTATACTGCCACGGACAGAGCCACCTTCGCCGCTTCCTGGCCGATGATATACTGGTCCAGCACCTGATGAATCTCTTTCGGCGTGGGGATTACGTCGGGCATATCCTCGTCCAGAAGGGGTTCGTCCAAATCAAAGCCGTCGTCCAGAATGCCCATGCACAGCTGTACGCACTCATTGCAGATATACGCACCGGGGCCGGCGATCAGCCGCTTGACCTGATCCTGGTGCTTGCCGCAGAAGGAACAGCGAATGGACCGTTTTTCGTCATTTCGTGCCATGAAAATACCTCTCCGTTCTGGTTGCTTTCATCGAAAGGAGCGGGGACCGCTTTTGCCGCCCTCGCTCCCTCTGCTCATTCTCAGCGCTTTTCAATCACGCGGTCGATGAGCCCATACTCCAGCGCCTCCTGGGCGCTCATAAAGTTGTCACGCTCCGTGTCCGCGGTGACCACCTCAATGGGTTTGCCCGTATTCTCCGCCAGAATCTGATTCATCCGCTTTTTGATAATTTCCAGCCGTTTCAGGTGGATGGCCATATCGGTGATCTGGCCCTTGGTGCCGGCGGAGGGCTGGTGAATCATAATCTCCGCGTTGGGCAGGGCCAAACGCTTGCCCTTGGCACCGGCGGCCAGCAGGAAGGCCCCCATAGACGCCGCCATGCCGATGCAGATGGTGGACACATCCGCCTTGATGTACTGCATGGTGTCGTAGATGGCCATACCGGCGGTGACGGAGCCTCCGGGGCTGTTGATATAGAACTGGATCTCCTTGTCCGGGTCCTGGGCCTCCAGGTACAGCAGCTGGGCCACCACCAGGGAGGCAGTGGTGTCGTTGACTTCCTCCGACAGAAAGATGATGCGGTCATTGAGCAAGCGGGAGAAAATGTCGTAGGAACGCTCCCCCCGGTTGGTCTGCTCTACTACATAGGGTACTAAGCTCATAGAAAATACTCCTTTTCGGGGCTGTGATAGCATAAGTATACCCACTTGCCCCCAGGCTATAACCGAAAATTACTCCTTGGGCTCCTCCGGAGCCTCCTCGGTCTTTTTCTTCCGGGTAGTCCGCTTCCGGGCGGGCTTCTTCTCCTCGGCGGGGGCGGCCTCTTCCGCCTTCTCCTCCACCGGGGGCTCGCCCACCTTGGCGCTGGACATCACAATTTCATTGGCCTTCTTCAGCCGCAGGTCCCGGACCAGATCCACCTCGGGCACAGCGGCCTTCACCTGGTCCGCCTCCATGCCGTAGACTCCGGCCAGACGCTGAATCTCCGCGTCAAGCTCCTCCTGGGAGACCTCGATGTTCTCCAGCTTGGCCACAGCCTCCAGAGCCAGCTCGGCCTGGACCTGCCGCAGGGCGGCGGGCTGCACAGAGGCGCGCATGACCTGCTCATTCATGCCCATGACCTTCATGTAGTCTTCCATGCTCAGGCCCTGGGAGCGCATACGCATGGCGTAGTCGTCCATAATGCGGTCGGTCTGGATGCGGACCATAGCATCGGGAATCTCGCATTCCATGTGGGCCACCAGCTGCTCCATCACGCCGTTCTGGAAGTCCTGCTCTGCCTGGAGCTCCCGGCGGGCCTTCAGCTTCTCGCCCAGATCCGCTTTGAGCGCGGCCAGGGTCTCGAACTCGGAAACGTCCTTGGCAAACTCATCGTCCACCTCAGGTACCTGGGACTCCTTGGCCTCTTTCACCTTTACCTTAAATACCACCGGCTTGCCGGCCAGCTCGGGCACATAGTCCTCGGGGAAGGTGATGTCCAGGTCCTTCTCGTCGCCGGCCTTCAGGCCCACCAGCTGTTCCTCGAAGCCGGGGACGAAGGAACCGGAGCCCAGTTCCAGGCTGTAATTCTCGCCCTTGCCGCCCTCGAAAGGAGTGCCGTTGTCAAAGCCCTCAAAGTCGATGACGGCGGTATCGCCCATAGCCAGGGGGCGCTCCACGCTGACCAGACGGGTGGCCCGGTCAATCAGGGGCTTCAGCTCACCCTCGATATCCTCGTCGGTGACGGTTACCTCTGCCTTGGGGGCCATCAGCTCCTTGTACTGGCTGACAGTGGCCTCGGGCCGCACGGAAACCAGAGCCAGGAATGTAAAGCCATTCTCCTTGCTGGCATCCAGCACCTCTACCTGGGGATAGCCCACATCGTCCAGCCCCTGCTCCTTTACCGCCGCCTCATAGGCTTCGGGGTACAGAGCGTTGATGGCGTCGTCATAGAACACGCCTGTGCCGTACATCCCCTCCAGAATCTTCCGGGGGGCCTTGCCCCGGCGGAACCCGGGCACGGACAGCTTGCTGCGGTTTTTCAGGTAAGCAGCCTGGACGGCGGCCTCAAAGGCCTCCGCGTCCACCTGGATGGTGAGCGCGACGACGCTCTTTTCCTTCTTTTCCACATTGGTAACCTTCATATATTTTTCCTCCTGTATAGTCCTGCGTTGTATTCTAGCAGATAACCTTTGATTTTACCAGTCTAAATTTGGAATTTTTCAAAAGATTTTCAAGGGACGGAACCCCAGGTAGTCGGCGGACACCAGCGCGTAATCCACGCTTCCCTGCCGCCCCGTCACAGCCAGCCGGTGGCTCCCCCCGTGGAGGTGGCCGTAAAAGCACCGGGACACCCCATAGCGCTCCAGCAGCTCCAAAATCTCCGGACAGCGGTAGCCTTGGTAGAGGGGCGGATAGTGGAGAAAGCAAAGCTTTTCCCGCTCCCCCGCCGCTTTAAGGGATGCCTCCAGCCGGATCAGCTCCCGATGAAAGATTTTCGCGCTGTGCTCCCCCCGCTCCTCCTCGTAGAACCAGCCCCGGGTGCCGCACAGGGCCACATCCCCGCAGAGCTGGCAGTTGTTATGGAGAATGCGCAGGGTTTGGAACCCCTGGGCGGCAAAAAAACCGTTCATTTTGGCGGCTGTGTTCCACCAATAGTCATGGTTGCCTTTGAGGAGGATCTTTTCCCCGGGCAGGCTGTCCAGAAAGGCGAAGTCCTCCCGGGCGTCCTCCAGGCTCATGGCCCAGGACACGTCTCCGCACACAACGGTCACATCCTCCGGCTCCAGGGCCGCAAAGCCCTCCCGGAGCTTGTCCACGTAGCCCTCCCACCGCCCGCCGAACACGTCCATGGGCTTGTCCGTCCCCAGAGACAGGTGGGTATCTCCAATGGCGTACAGGGACATGGGCCTTACTCCAGCAGACCGCGGACCGCATCCACCAGACTGTCCTTCTCCACCACCTGGGTAAAGCGGACCTTCTTATCCCGCAGGCCCGCCAGAGGCGCGGGAACAGGCAGCCCGGTGCGGCCCGCCAGAGCGTCCAGCAGATCCAGACCCTCCCCCTGGGCTGGGGCTCCGATGCCCTCCAGTACGCTGTCGCAGAACTTGAAGGGGCTGGCGGTGGACACCACCAGGGCGGTGGTAGCATCGCCGGTTTCCTGCCGGTACTGGTCCAGTGCGTCAAAGGCCACGGCGGTATGGGGGTCGATTAAGTAGTCAAACCGGCTGTAAATCTGGCCAATTACCCGCTTGGTCTGGCTGTCGTCGCAGCAGTAGCCGGCAAACAGCCGCTGAAGCTTCCCATGCACCCGGGCGGAGATCTGATAGCTCCCCTGCTGATTGAGCAGCTTCATATAGTCCCGGACCTCCTGGTCGCTCTGGGTGAGGGACAGCAGCAGCCGCTCCAGATTGCTGGAAATCAGAATATCCATGGAGGGCGAACAGGTCTGGTAGAAGGTACGGCCCTTGTTGTACACGCCGGTGCGCAGGAAATCCGTCAGCACGTTGTTTCGGTTGGAGGCGCAGATCAGCTTTTGGATGGGCACCCCCATGTCCCGGGCGTAGTAGGCCGCCAGAATGTTGCCGAAGTTGCCCGTAGGCACACATACATTGATAGGCTGGCCGGACTCCACCTCTCCGTCCCGGAGCAGGTCGCAGTAGGCGGAGATATAGTACACCAGCTGGGGCAGCACCCGGCCCCAGTTGATGGAGTTGGCGCTGGAAAAGAAGTAGCCCTGCTTTGCCAGTTCCAGCCGCAGGCTTTCGTCGGAGAAGAGCTGCTTCACACCGCTTTGGGCGTCGTCAAAGTTGCCCTTGACCGCGCACACCGCCACGTTGCCCCCCTCCTGGGTAACCATTTGCAGCTGCTGGACCTGGGATACCCCATCCTTGGGATAGAAAACCAGAATCCGGGTCCGGGATACGTCCCGGAATCCCTCCAGAGCCCCCTTACCCGTGTCTCCGGAAGTGGCCACCAGGATGCACACGGTCTTATCCTCCTCCAGCTTGGTCAGCGAGCCGGTAAGCAGGTGGGGCAGCATTTGCAGGGCCATGTCCTTAAAAGCGCAGGTGGGTCCGTGCCAAAGCTCCAGACAGTGGGTTTCCCGGTCCAGCTTGTGGACGGGAGCCACGGCGGGGGTGTCGAACTTCTCCGGGCCGTAGGCCGCGTTGGCGAAGTCGGTGAGTTCCTTGACGGAAAACTCATCCAAAAACAGCTTCATGATGTACACAGCCCGCTGCTGGTAGGACATACTCTTCAAGTCCTCCAGCGCGCTTCGGGGCAGCTTGGGGATGTAGGCCGGGGTAATCAGGCCGCCATCCGGTGCCAATCCCTGGGCGATGGCCTGGGATGCCGAATATTGACGCTCTTTATTTCGGGTACTGATGTATTGCATTTCTTCTCATTCCTTCTCCGTAATAAAACACTGCCGGGATCCCTGGGAATCCTTATCTCAGCTATTATGACAGTTTCCCGCCGGAAGGTCAAGTAAAAAATCGGGAAAATCTTAAAAAGCATTCTCCCAAATGCGGATCACTGGATTGAGGGTGTCCACACCCCGGGAGGCGTAGACCTCTGCCACGTCAAACCGGGGCTGCATCCGGGTGGGGTATTTCATTAAATAGAGTTCAGCGGCGGCCCGGAGCTTGCGCTGCTTGCTGGGCGTGACGAACTCCCGCGCCTGGGCAAAATTGGCATTTTTTCGCAGCTTTACCTCCACAAAGGCCAGAAATTCCCCGTTTTCCGCCACCAGATCCAGTTCCCCGAACCGGCACTGCCAGCCTGCCGCCTGGATGCGCCATCCCCGCTGGCGCAGGAAGGACGCCGTCTGCTCCTCCCCCCAGCGGCCCAATTCCCGGCTCACAGTTTTTTCAGGAAGCTCCTGCGGTGGACCGGACTGGGCCCAAATTCCCGCAGGCGCGTATAGTGCAGCTTGGTCCCGTAGCCCTTGTGGGCCTCGAAGCCATACTGGGGGTACTCCCTGGCCAGCTCCAGCATAAAGCGGTCCCGGCTGACCTTGGCCAGAACAGACGCAGCGGCGATAGAAACTGACAAGGAATCTCCCTTTACAATCAGCTCGTGGGCTGTCTTTAGGGCGAAGCTTTTGCCCTTATCCCGGTTGCCGTCCACCAGGGCGAAGTCCGGCGCAGGGGCCAGGCCGTCAATCGCCAGCTGCATGGCCTTGAGCCGGGCGCTTAAAATGTCAGTTTGGTCAATTTCCTCCGGGCTGACGGACGCAATGGACCAGGCCAGGGCCTTTTCCTGAATTTTGGGGAAGAGGGCCTCCCGCTTTTTTTCCGTCAGTTTTTTGGAGTCGTCCAGCCCTGGCAGCTCCACGCCCATAGGCAGAATCACCGCCGCCGCGTATACCGGCCCCGCCAAGGGGCCGGCCCCCGCCTCGTCGCAGCCGCAAACCCGTGCATAGCCCCCACGGCGAGCCCTCTCTTCATACTCCCACATCTTGGGGCACCTCCAATGTAAAGCGTCCTAGCTTGCCGCCCCGGTATTCGTCCAAAAGCACCCGGGCCATCCGCTCCGTATCCAGCTCTCCTCCGGAAATCCGCATCCCCCGCTTCCGGGCGCACAGTTCCAGCAGGCGGTAGCCGTAAACTATGTCGTTTTCTTCCTCCTCCCGCCGGGGCACCTCTGCCAGCTTATAGGCAGAAAGGGCGGCCGGGTAGCGGTCCCCCAGCAGAGCCATAAAATGGCACCCCAGCGTCTCCACATCCATTACATCGTCCTTTACTGCCCCGGTGAAAGCCAGCAGCATCCCAGTGGTCTCGTCCTCGAACTTGGGCCAGAGAATGCCAGGCGTATCCAGCAGGTCCAGGGTACTGTCCACATTCACCCACTGTTTCCCTCGGGTTACGCCGGGGCGGTCGCTGGTTTTGGCGGATTTCTTCCGGGCCACCTTGTTGATGAAAGAGGATTTGCCCACATTGGGCACCCCCACTACCATAGCCCGTACCGGACGGCCTACCTGTCCCTTTTCCCGCCAGCGGGCGATCTGATCTCTTAGAGCCTCATTGACTGTAATGGAAAACTGCTTTATACCTTTTCCCGTTTTTGCGTCCGTCTCCATCACCTCGTAGCCCTGCCGGCGAAAAAAGGTGCCCCAGGCCCGGTTCTGGGCCGGGTCCGCCTGATCCGCCCGGTTGAGGACAATCAGCCGGGGTTTTCCGGCGCAGATGGTGTCAATGTCCGGGTTCCGGCTGGCAGCGGGAATGCGCGCATCCACAATCTCCGCCACGATGTCCACATATTTCAGGTCCGCTTCAATCTGCCGGCGGGTCTTGGTCATGTGTCCGGGATACCACTGGATATTCATAATGTGCCTCCGCTCAACCGCTGGATGGACAACAGGGCAATTTTGCTTCCCTGCGCTATGAGCTGATACATAAAAATTTCTCCTTCTGAATGATTCTTGTCATTGTAAAAGAGGAGCGGCCCAGCAGGCCGCTCCTCTTGCTTCTGGATTACAGGGCTTCCTTGACCTTCGCGGCCTTACCCACACGATCACGCAGATAATACAGCTTGGCGCGGCGGACTTTACCGTGGCGCACAACCTCTACCTTCTCAATGGAAGGCGCGTGCAGGGGGAATACCTTCTCCACGCCGATGCCGTAGGAAATACGGCGCACAGTGAAGGACTCCTCAATACCGCCATGCTTCTTGGCAATGACGGTGCCCTCGAACACCTGAATTCGCTCACGGCTGCCTTCCTTAACCCGGATGTGGACCCGGACGGTGTCGCCGATGGCCACCTGGGGGGGCTGCTCCTTCATGTAGTTTTTGGTAAAAGCCTGCATTAAATCCATAAAAATTTCCTCCTGTTGTATAGGCGTTCTTGCCGGAAAAAGACCGCAGAGGACCGCCCGTTATTCAGACTTACGGAGTATACCACATTTTTTTACAAAAATCAAGAGCAATCTTAACAAAATCTGATCTGCTCTCGGATCAGTTCGCCCATTTTCACCGTCCCAATGACAGTCTCCCCCGCTTTTGCAATGTCAGCGGTGCGCCAGCCCTGAGCCAGCACAGCGTCCACCGCCTGTTCAATGGCAGCGGCTTCGTCAGGCAGCTTGAAGGAGTACCGGAACATCATGGCCACCGACAAAATTGTCGCAATGGGGTTGGCCTTGTCCTGCCCGGCGATGTCCGGGGCGGAACCGTGAATCGGCTCGTAGAGTCCCGGCGCGGCGTCCCCAATGGACGCGGAGGGCAGCAGACCAATGGAGCCAGTAATCATGGAAGCCTCGTCAGACAGAATATCGCCGAACATATTTTCCGTAACCACCACGTCATACTGAGCCGGGTCCTTGACCAGCTGCATCGCGGCGTTATCCACCAGCACGTCCTCATAGGCCACGTCGGGGTACTCCTCCTTCAGTCGGTGCATCACCTGCCGCCACAGCCGGGAGGACTCCAGCACGTTGGCCTTGTCCACGCTCGCCAGCTTTTTTCTGCGCAGCTGGGCCAGCTCAAAAGCCCGGCGGCCAATCCGCTCAATCTCCTTCTCCGAGTAGGCCAGCAGATCAGAGGCCTCCTCCCCCCGGTCCTCAGTCTGATAGCGGTCCTTTTTGCCGAAATAGATGCCGCCGGTGAGCTCCCGGACCATCATGAGGTCAATTCCCTTGTCCGCCGTCTCCTTTTTCAAGGGGCAAGCATCCGCCAGCGCGGGCCGCAGGGCGGCAGGGCGCAGATTGGCGTAAAGGCCTAAATCCTTCCGGATGGACAGCAGAGCGGTTTCCGGGCGCTTGTCCGGGTCGGTGGAGTGCCCCCACTTGGGACCGCCCACCGCGCCCAACAGAACCGCGTCGCAGGTCTTGCACTGTTCGGCGGTGCCCTCGGGGTAGGACTTGCCCACCTGGTCGATGGCGCAGCCGCCCATAAGAACGTCCACAAATGCAAAGCTGTGTCCATAGAGCTCGCCGATTTTTTCCATTACCTTGACGGCCTCCCCGACCACCTCAGGACCGATGCCGTCGCCTCGAATGAGGGCAATTTTGTAGTTCATTATTTCGCCACTCCTCTCGCCTTCAGGGAGTTGAGCAGTCCGCCGTTCTGAATGATGCCGTTGATGAACTCCGGGAAGGGCGCGGCCTGCCAGCTCTTGCCGGTGGTCACATCCTGAATCACGCCGGTGGCGAAATCCACCTCCACCTGGTCCCCTGCCTGAATCTCCTCCGCCGCCTGGGCGCACTCCAAAATGGGGAACCCGATATTGATGGCGTTGCGGTAGAAAATACGGGCGAAGGACGGCGCGATGACACACTTGACGCCGCAGGACTTGATCGCCAGAGGGGCGTGTTCCCGGCTGGAGCCGCAGCCAAAGTTGGGACCGGCCACAATGATGTCTCCCGTCTGGACTGTACTGGCAAAGTCCTTGTCAATGTCCTCCATGCAGTGGGAGGCCAGCGCCGCCGGAGAGGGGTCGTTCAGGTGCCGCGCCGGGATAATTACATCGGTGTCCACATTGGCGCCGTATTTATAAACTTTCATCGAAATCGCTCCTTTCAATCAAGCTCTGGGGTCGGCCACGCACCCGGCGATAGCGGACGCCGCCGCTACGGCGGGAGAGGCCAGAATCACTTCCGAGCTGGTGTGGCCCATGCGGCCTACAAAGTTGCGGTTGGTGGTGGAAACCGTGCGCTCCCCCTCGGCCATAACCCCCATGTGTCCGCCCAGGCAGGGCCCGCAGGTGGGGGTGGATACCGCCGCGCCCGCCTCAATGAAAATCTCAATCAGCCCCTCCTTCATGGCCTGAAGGACAATCTCCTGGGTGGCGGGAATCACCACACAGCGCACATTTTGGGCCACTTTTTTGCCCTTCATAACAGCAGCGGCAATGCGCAGATCCTGAATCCGGCCGTTGGTGCAGGAGCCGATGACCACCTGATTGATGGGCAGGCCAGCCACCTCGCTGACGATTTTCGTATTTTCCGGCAGATGGGGCATGGCAACGGTGGGCTCCAGGGTGTTCAGGTCAATGACCACTTCCCTGGCGTACTCCGCATCCGGGTCCGCCTGGAACGCCTCGCAGGGACGGGATACCCGGCCGTTAATGTACTCCATGGTCTTTTCGTCCACGGGGAAAATTCCGTTTTTGCCGCCGGCCTCGATTGCCATATTGGCGATGGTAAAGCGGTCGTCCATAGTCAAGGAGCCTACCCCCTCCCCGGCAAACTCCAGGGACTGGTACAGCGCCCCGTCCACGCCGATCTCGCCAATCAGATGCAGAATCACATCCTTGCCGGACACATGGGGCTGGAGCTTTCCGGTCAAAGTGACCTTGATGGCGGCGGGCACCCGGAACCAGCCCAGGCCGGTGGCCATACCGGCGGCCATATCCGTGGAACCCACGCCGGTGGAGAACGCACCCAGCGCGCCGTAGGTGCAGGTGTGGGAGTCGGCGCCGATGATGACCTCACCGGGGGCGCATAACCCCTTTTCCGGCAGCAGGGCGTGTTCCACCCCCATCTGACCTACATCAAAGAAGTTGGTGATGCTGTGCTTATGGGCAAATTCCCGGGCCTGCTTGCACAGCTGGGCGGACTTGATGTCCTTGCAGGGGGTGTAGTGGTCCAGAACGATGGCAATTTTGTCCTTATCAAAAATCTGCGTGAAGCCCGCCTTCTCAAACTCAGTGATGGCGACAGGCGTGGTAATATCGTTGCCAAGGACCAGGTCCAATTTAGCCTCAATCAGCTGGCCTGGCTGGACAGACTCCAGGCCGGCGGCCTTGGCGAGAATTTTTTGCGTCATGGTCATTCCCATAAAAAACAGCCTCCTTTGTTTCTTATGGGTATCTTACCAAAAGGCTTGCGAAAAGAATGTAAACTATGTTACAATTCAAGAAAAATTTAAGAGGTGTTTTCCTTGGGACATTTTGGCTTTTCCTATATGGGACTGATTTATTTGATTTTGCTGTTTCTCCCAAACCTGCTCTGGACCCGAAACAAACCGGAGGACTATGAGCCCCTGTCCGAAAGCCGCGTTTTGCTCGCCCTGGAACGGGTGGGACAGGTGTGCGTTACCTGTTGCGCGGTGTTTTTTTCTGATTTTAATCTAAAACCCTGGTCCCCCTGGAGCATATGGCTTCTTGCTTCTATGCTCTGTATGCTTCTGTATGAGCTCTGGTGGGTCCGCTACTTCCGCTCCGCCAAAACACAGCGGGATTTTTACCGCAGTCTGCTGGGCGTTCCCGTGGCGGGTGCCACGCTGCCGGTGGTGGCCTTCTTCTGTCTGGGGATGTATGGACGGGTAATTTGGATGATGCTTGCGGTGCTGATTTTGGGCGTGGGGCATATCGGCATCCACCTCCAGCACCGCCGCTGTTTGGAGAAAGCCCTATGAGCCGGGAGTTGGATTTCCCCGCCGGCATCTGGGAGCCTTTCGCCACCCAGCGCCCCCCTATTCGCTGCTCCGCCGGGTATCTGATCTATTTGCAGGACACCCAGGCCACCTGCTTCTATTACCTGAAATCCGGCCGGGTGAAGAGCTTCATGCAGTCGGAGGACGGCGCGGAACGGATTTTGCACACCTATGAGGCGGGCAGTCTCTTCGGGGAGGCGTCCTTTTTCGACGGCCTGCCCCGGGTCTCCTCCGCCGTGGCCCTCACTCCCTGCGAGATCGTCCCCATCGACCGTGAGCTGGTGATTGCGGAGGTCTCCCAAAACCCGGACCTGGCCCTGGCAATGCTCAAATATCTGGCCCGGACCGTACGCCTGCTGTCCTCCCAGGTGGACGACATGGCGTTCCGGCCTGTCCCCCAGCGGGTGGCGAAATATCTGCTGTCTCTCTCCCCCTCCGGCGGCGCTGTCCGCATTTCTCAGGATGGAATCGCCGCCGCCGTCTCGGCCAGCCGGGTTTCGGTCAGCCGGGCCCTGGGCCATTTGGAGGAAAAAGGCTGGCTGAAACGGAGCTACAGCGGGGTAACCCTGCTGAACACAAAGGAATTACGGCTTTTTTGCCTGTAAAGAAACCGGCGGCTGTAAAACCGCCGGTTTCTTTATGTTTTTACAAGCCGCGCCAGTTCGTCCGCAAAACGGAACATCTCCTGCTCCGTATTGAAGGGCGACACGCTGGCCCGCAGGGTTCCCGTCTCCAGGGTCCCGGCGGTTTCGTGGGCATAGGGCGCACAGTGGAGCCCCGCCCGCAGGGCGTAGCCCCCTTCCCCTAACAGCTCGCCCAGCTCCTCACAGTCCCGATTCCCGGCCCGCAGGGACAAAACCCCCGCCTGATGCTCCGGGCTGAAAAAGATTTCTACATTTGGAATTTGAGACAGACAATCCGCCAGGGTGTGGATCAATCCCTGTTCATGGGACAAAATGGCTTGTGTACCCCGGCGCTCCACAAATCGCAGCCCCTCCAGCAGTCCGGCAATCCCGGCTACGTTGTGGGTCCCCGCCTCCAGGCGGTCGGGCAGAAAGTCCGGCATCTGCTGGCGGATGGATTCACTGCCTGTGCCCCCCTGCATCAGCGGGACCACCTGCTCGCCGCCGCACAGCAGAAGCCCCGTCCCCTGGGGACCGAACAGTCCCTTGTGTCCCGGCATGGCGATGAAGGCCGCGCCGGTTTGCTCCAGAGACACTGGCAGGCTGCCCGCCGACTGAGACGCGTCGATCATAAGGGGTACGCCCTGGCTGCGGCACAGCAGGGCGATTTTTTCCATGGGCAGGATGGTCCCAAAGACGTTGGAGACGTGGGTGCAGATGACGGCCTTGACCTCCGGGGTCAAATTCTCTGTAAAGGATTTATACATGGCATCCGGCTGAAACAGCGGGGCCCGGGCCACTTTTACGGTGACGTTTGGGATAGCCGCCAGGGGTCGGGTGACCGCGTTGTGCTCATAGCCGGAAATCAGCACCGTATCCCCCGGCTGGACCAGGGTATGGATGGCCAGATTGAGGGCGTGGGTGGCGTTCAGGGTAAAAACCACCTGTTCCGGGGTGGGTACGTCAAACAGGCGGGCCGCCGCCTCCCGGCAGGCAAAGGTCACCGCCGCGGCCTCCATGGCCGGACGGTGGCCCCCCCGGCCAGGACTGGCCAGATGCTCAATGGCGTACCGGCTGGCCAGGGCCACCTCCGGGGGTTTTTGGAGGGTTGTGGCGGCGCTGTCCAGATAAATCACAGCGCCACCTCCTCATAGTATCCCCCCTGGGCGATAAACACCCGTTTGGGAGACAGCCCGGCCCGGTTGAGGATTTGCAGGGCCTGGGTCAAATGCCGCTGGGCGATTTTAACGGAGTGGCTGCACCCTTCCCCGGCGATGCTTTTGGGGGAGCGCATGATATACGCGCTGATCCCGGCCCGCTCCAGAGCGGCGGCAGTGCGCTGGGCGTAGGTCAGGGAACGGCACACGATGAGATAGTAGAGCATAGCATGGTTCCTTTCTGGGGGAAAACTCCTACCTCACTCTATGCCCGCCCGCCGGAAAAGTTTACGCCTCGTACATGGCTTTCATGCCCTTGAAGGTCATATAGCAGTCCAGCTTGCCCACCGTCTCAAAGGGGGAGTGCATGGACAGCACAGGCACCCCCGCGTCCAGGGTGTCGATGTTCCGCCGGGCCATATAGGCGGCCACGGTTCCGCCCCCTCCCTGGTCTACCTTGCCCAGCTCCGCCATCTGCCAGATCACGCCGGCCTCGTCCAGCACCCGCCGGGCGTAGGCCACCACCTCCGCAGAGGCGTCCGACGCGCCGGACTTGCCCCGGGAACCGGTGTATTTGCACAACCCCATGCCGTAGTTCACAAAGGCGCTGTTGCGTTTCTCATAGACCTCGGCAAAATTGGGGTCGTAGGCGGCGGTCACATCGGCGGACAGGCAGAAGGACTTTTCATAGCAGGCCCGCAGGGGCACGTTCTGGCCCGCGCACAGATCTGCCATAAAGGCGTCGAAGGCAGCGGACTGCATCCCGGACACCCCTTCGGAGCCGATTTCCTCCTTGTCCGCCAGCATACACACGGCGGTGCGGCGGGGCATTGTGACCTGGAGCAGCGCCGCCAGGGAGGCGTAGGCGCACACCCGGTCGTCGTGGCCGTACGCGCCAATCAGGGAGCGGTCAAAGCCCACGTCCCGGGCCGGGAAGGCCGGCACCGCGCACAGCTCGGCGGAAATAAAATCCTCCTCCGACATTCCGTACTTGCGGTTGAGCAGCTCCAGAATCGAAATTTTCACCCGGTCCTTTCCCTCGTCGTCCCGCAGGGGGCGGCTGCCAATCAAAATGTTCAGACTTTCGCCGGGAATCGCCTCATGGAGCGGTTTCTTGGACTGGTCAGAAGCCAAATGGGGCAGCAGGTCGTCGATGGTAAACAGGGGGTCCCCCTCCCCATTGCCCACGGACACCCGGACGGACTGGCCGTTTTTCAAAACGATCACCCCGTGGAGCTCCAGGGGGATGGTCACCCACTGATACTTGCGAATCCCGCCGTAATAGTGGGTTTTGAAGAAGCCCAGCTCGTCGGCCTCATAGAGGGGATTCTGCTTCAAATCCAACCGGGGGGAGTC
>Ga0073907_1002193_pt1 | contig 20996 bp, 8 predicted proteins | sample GluameincwithD2O_FD_65483 | JGI IMG/M metagenome (GOLD analysis project Ga0073907, IMG submission 65483) | Mouse cecum microbial communities from Vienna, Austria - Glucosamine amended microcosms incubated with D2O | ecosystem: Host-associated > Mammals > Digestive system > Large intestine > Cecum... | reverse complement strand
TAAAGCGTTGCGCCGTAGAATTCTTCTGGGCGCTGTATATTCCTATCGGCTTGGTTCTTTCCGCGGGCTTCGGCGGGCTGTTTTTTCTTATCTTGCGCCCCTCGGATATAAAGGTGGCTAAAAAGCTCGACCGCGGCTATTCCTTAAAACAGAAAGTGCAGACGATGGTGGAGTTTTCCGCCGAGGACGGCGCAATGGCGCAACTGCAAAGGGAGCAGGCGGACGAAGCTCTCGGCGCGGCGGCTAAAAAGAGAATAGATTTGAAATGGTTGTGGAAATTTGCGTTTATTCCCGTGCTTGCTGTTGCAATGCTGTTCGTGGGAATATTCGTGCCCGCCAAAAAATCCGCCGATACCGACCCCATAATCGATATCACCGTGGCGCAGAGGGCGGCGCTTGCCAACCTCATTGCCGAAGTGAGGGAGTCCTCGCTCGAAGACGGGCTTAAAACTTCGACGGTGGAAGTGCTGGACGGGCTTATGAGCGGGCTGGATAAATCGCAACCGCAGAGCGTGGTGCGCGCGGCGGTCATTTCGTCCGTAAAGCTTATAGACGGGCTTGTGGCTTCCACAAACACCTATCTTAAAGTAAACAACGTGTTCAAAGCCGACGAACAGCTTAAAACGCTTTCCTCGGCAATGGTAAGCGGCGTAGTATTCTACAAGAGCACGGGAATTCGGCTTTCCAGCTTCGAAGCGGTAAAAACGCACGAAAAGAAAGCAGACGAGAGCATTTCCGCCGAGCTTGAAAAGTGGCGGGAAAATTTCCTTCTCGACTATTCCGTTAAGATTGACGGCAACGACAACCGCGCGCCCATAGCCGTGGCGGAAGCCGCCAAAAAGCTTAAAGCTTATTCGGCTAATCTGGACAGAAATTTGAAGCTGGACGACCTTGCGCAGTACGTCCCCGCGGAGCAGAATACCCGCGCGGCAAAGGACGGGTTGTATACTTCGCTCTCTACGTTTGCAAAAACGCTTGCGGAGCTGGCTTCTTCTACTTCGGGCATAAACAACAACCAATCGTATTACGAAAGCATAAGGCGCGCCTGCACGGAATTTAGCGGACAGGCGACGGCGGCGCTGTGCGCGCAGTCGTACAACTGCACTATGGACGAATATATAAGAAACGCGCTTGCCAAAATATTTAACATAAGCGTTTCGCAGTTCGGTTCCAACGAGGACGTAGCCCCGAGCAACCCCGGCGACAACACCCCCGGCGAGGAGGAGCCGCCCAGCCCTATCGGACCCGGCGACATAACTTACGGAAGCGACGACAAGGTTTTAAACGTGGATACGGGGCTTTCGGAAGAGTACGGCAATCTTTTGGATAAGTACAACGACAAGGTAACCGAATATATTATGGCGGGCGCCTGCTCGGAAGAAGTGGCGCTGTATATAAGGCAGTATTTCCAGATGCTGTACAACGGCATTAAGGAAGATAAAGAATAATTTCCGTCGTCGCCCTGCGTAAGGCGCGGCGAACGCGTACAAATCAAAAACATTTGCGTAACAGAAAAAGAGGAGTATAAGAATGGCTAAGAGCAATAAGGCAGAAAGTGCAGAGTTGACCGAAGAAGCGGCGCAAACCGCTCCCGCAACGCAGGCGAATAGGGGCGCGGCGGACGTTGAGCGCAACACCGAAAGGGTAAAGGCGTTCAGCAAGTCTATCGCTAAGGTAAGGGAAGAGCTTGCAAAGGACGTGGTAGGTCAGAAGGATATTATAGACAACGTACTCATTGCAATCGTGGCGGGCGGCAACGTCCTGCTCGAAGGCGTGCCCGGCGTAGGTAAAACGCGTTTGGTGCGTTCGCTGGGTAAAACGCTCGGCTTGCCCTTCTCGCGTATACAGTTCACGCCCGACCTTATGCCCTCGGACGTTACCGGTACAAACATAATAGAAAAGGGCGCGGACGGCAAGATGAACACCGTGTTCCAGCGCGGACCCATATTCGCCAATCTCGTGCTTGCAGACGAAATTAACCGCGCCACGCCCAAAACGCAGTCGGCGATGCTCGAAGTTATGCAGGAGCATAAAATAACCGTAGCCAAGCAGACCTATACGCTTAGCGAGCCTTTCTTCGTGCTTGCAACCGAAAACCCCATAGAGCAGGACGGTACCTACCCCCTGCCCGAAGCGCAGATGGACAGGTTTATATTTAAGCTCATAGTAGAGTTCCCCTCGGTGGACGAGCTTGCGGACATAGTCAATATGACGCAAATCACCCTCGAAGAAACGGCGGAAGCGGTTATTGACGGACCTACGGTAATGGAGATGAGGGCGCTTGCCAAGAACGTGCCCGTAATAGACGACGTGCTTAAATACGCGGTAAATCTTGTTTCCAACTCTCACCCCGAACTCGAAAAGACGAGCGAAACGGCTAAAAAGTACATCAAGTACGGCGCGTCGCCCCGCGCGGCGCAGGCGCTTATAACGGCGGCCAAGGTAAGGGCGCTTATGAACGGCAACTACAACGTTTCCTACGAGGATATCGACGCGTTGGCGCGCCCCGTTTTAAGGCACAGAATTAAAATAAACTATACGGCGGTAAACGAAAAGCTTACGGTCGACGGCGTTATAGGGCTGCTCTTGCAGGAAAACAAAAAACTCAGCAGATAAAGTAATAATACGGGCGGCGCGCAGACGGCAGGTAAAATTCTGCCATTGCGCATTGCCGTACAAGCAATAAATCAAAATGGTAAAAACGGTGATAGACGACGAGCTGTTGCAGCAGATAGAGCTGTTGCAGATGCTCGTCAAAAACAACGTCGCGGGTATGTTCGGCGGAAACCATAAGAGTAAAACTTACGGTTCTTCGTGCGAGTTTGCCGATTACAGGGAGTACGCTCCCGGCGACGACATAACCAAAATCGATTGGAACGCTTACGCGCGCTTCGAAAAGCTTTACACAAAGCTGTTTCTGGACGAAAGGCAGATGCACACGCGCATCTATATAGACGCAAGCAATTCAATGGGTTTCGGTAAGGGCAGGAAAGACGAACAGGCGCTGAAAATCGCGGCGGCGTTCGCCTATCTTTCCGTATGCGAAATGGACAAGGTTTCCGTGTATACCGTAAAGGACAAACAGGTTGAAGCGGTTATAAGCGGTATGCTCGGCAAGGAAGCTTATATAAGCTCGATAGGCAACTTAAACAACGTAACCTTTTCGGGCGACAGTTATATTTCCGACGCAATCGTGCCCTCTTCGGTGGGCTACGGCGACGGTATGTCGATAATCATTTCCGACTTTTTGACGGATAACGACTACGAGGCGGCAATCGACCACCTTACGGGCAAAAAGAGGCACGTGCTGTGCGTTCAGGTGCTTTCCAAAGAGGAGTTGCACCCCAAGGCGCGCGGAAAGATGCACTTTTTCGACAGCGAGGATTCGGGCAAGTATTACCGCAAGAATATCACAAGGGAAATTGCACAGGCTTATAAAAAGGCTTTGGAGTACGCCACGGGCAGAATACGCGAGTACTGCGCCGCGCGCGGAGCCGACTATATGCTGGTAAACGCGGAGGAATCCGTAAACGGACTCTTCTTCGAAAGGCTTACGGGCGAGGGGGTGCTTAAATGAGTTTTCTTTATCCTCTCGGGCTGTTGGGGCTGCTCGCCATACCCGTTCTTATCTTTATTTATATTATAAAGAGCAAGTATACGGAGCAGACGATAACTTCCACGTATCTGTGGACGCTCAGCGAAAAGTTTTTAAAGCGTAAAAACCCCATAAACAAAATTACGGGCATTATCAGCCTCATTTTGCAGATACTTGCGGTAATTTTTATATCAATAGCGCTTGCGCACCCCGTGTTCGTGCTCAAAGGCAGGGCTAACGACTACTGCTTCGTTCTGGACGGTTCGGGCAGTATGAACACCGTGCAGGAAGGTTCCACCCGTTTCGAAGCGGGCAAGGAGCGCATACGCGGCATAATAAATTCCGCGGCGGACGGTTCTACGTTCACGCTGATTACCACGGGCAACGTAACCGACACGGTTATGAAGCAGACGGAGGACAAAAAGACGGCGTTAAGACAGCTTGACGCGGTTGAGCCCTCCTTTGTCGCTTCCGATTTTGCGGGCGCGGTGTCCGAAGCGCAGAAGTATTTTTCCGAAAATCCCGCCTGCAAGTTTTACGTGATTACCGACAAAACGTTCGGCGCGGAGAAAAACGTTGAGGTAATAAACGTCAGTTCGCAGGCGAACAACTGCGCGCTCGAAGACGTTGACTACGCATTTACCGTCGGCGGCGGAGTGCTTGTAAGCGGCAAGGCGTTTGCATACGACGGCGACGCTTCGGTTACGGTCGAGCTGTTCTACGACGGCAACGGACGGGCGGTCGCTTCAACCGACGTAACCCTTACCAAGGGCGAGGGCGCGGGCTTTACGATTGAATGGACCGCGGGCGAGGACGAAAGCCTGCCGCAGTTCTCTTCGCTTAAAGTCGCTATAAAACAGGGAGATTCCCTCCGCCTCGACAACGAAGTTATACTGTACAACACGCACAGCGACGCTTCTTACAGCACGCTTATTGTAAGCGAAACGCCCTTTTTCATACAGACATCGCTGCTTGCCGCGTTCGGCAATTTAAAGCGCGAAGTCGTTTCCCCGAAAGACTACAACGACGAAATGAGGGGATACGGTCTGTACGTTTTCCAGAATTTTACTCCCGAAAAGATGCCCGAGGACGGCGCGGTGTGGTTTATTAACCCCGATACGGGCGTCGACGGCACTTCCGGCTTTTCCGTGCGCGGGGTAGAGCAGTTTAAAAACGCGGTGGAGCTTAAACTCAGCACTTCCACCTCTTCCAAGGTTACCGACCTTTTGAAGCACACGGACAAGAGCGACACCACGGGCGTAACGCAGTATATAAAGTGCGGACAGTTCCGCAATTTTACAACGCTTATGACCTGTAATAACGACCCCGTCGTGTTTGCGGGCACAAACGCCTACGGCAACAGAGAAGTCGTGTTTGCAATCGACCTTGTTGAAACTTCCGACTTTGCTATGTCGTATAACGCGCGTATACTGACCTATAATCTCATCCGTTACACTTTTCCCGAAATAGTCGAAGGCTCGTCTTTCTACTGCGGAGATTCCGTTGAAATAAACGTGCTTGCAAACTGCACGGCTATTAAGGTGGAGCTTCCTTCGGGCAAGGCGGAATATCTCGATACTTCCACGGCAAGCGTAAAATACAAGCTTACCGAGGTGGGCGAGTATACCGTAACGGCTACCGTGGGCGGTATATTGCAGAGCGTAAAAGTTTATTCGCAACTTCCCGTTGCCGAACGCATATCAGGCGCAACGGAAGCAAGTTTTGTTTTGAACGGAGAACCCAGCACCGTAAAACGTGATGGTAAGTACGAGGATTTGTTGTATGCGTTTATAATCCTCGCCGTGATAGTCGCAGCGGATTGGATGGTGTATTGTTATGAGCAGTATCAACTTCGATAATCCCTGGCTGTTGCTGTTGGCGATTCCTCTTGCCGCGCTGTTTATCGTTCCCTTCTTTATCGCAATAAGAAAGGACAATGCAAACGGACACAATATCGCTTCGGGAGTCATCCATATTATTATGGCGTTACTGATTGCGTTTGTAGCCGCGGGCACAAGCGTAATTACCACGGTAACGCAGACGGACGTATACGTGCTTGCCGACGTGTCTTACTCGGCTAATAAAAATCTTGACGTGGTTGACGGATATATCCGCGACCTCGGCAAATCGCTTCCCGACAATTCGAGAATGGGCGTGATATGCTTCGGCAGGGATACCCAGCTCATTACCCGCCTCGGCGAGAGGGTTAAAAGCGTTAAGACGGCGGAAGTGGACGACAGCGGCACCGATATAGTCGGCGCGCTCGACTATGCCGGCTCGCTCTTCCGCGACAACGTTATAAAGCGCATAGTGCTTATAACCGACGGCAAGCAGACCGACCAGAGCGACGCCAACGCGTTAAAGACGCAGGTTACCGCTCTTGCGGACAGAAAAATTCACGTAGACGCCATTTATCTCGACGACAACCTTAAAGACGACGCGAGGGAAGTGCAGCTCTCCTCCGTGCAGTACACCCAAACGGCTTGTTTAAACCGTCAGGAGAGCGCGGTAATAACTGTAAATTGCAGTTGCCCCGCAACCGGAACGGAAGACGGCGAGGTTAAGCCGTACGAAGTGGAAGCGTTGTTCACTCTTTACAGAAACGGCGAAGTTTACAGGCAGAAAACCGAGTGGCTTACGCGCGGAAGCAACGCCGTCAGCTTCGATTTGCCTACGGGTAAAGCGGGCACTTTCGACTACGAAGTAAAAATGGAGTGCAAAGAGGACGAAAACAAGGTAAACAACGTAATCTCTTTCACCCAGAAAGTTTCCGACGAATTTAGAGTTTTGCTTATTACCGAGAATATCGAGGACGAAATACAGCTTAAAAAGATTTACGGCGAAAAGGCGCAAATCGACGCCCCCTACTATCTTTCGGGGCAGGTTCCCTGTTCGGTGGAACAGCTTTGCGAGTACGACGAAATAGTCCTCTCGGACGTAAACGTGCTCGAATTGAACAATTCCGAGATGTTCCTTGCAAGTTTGGACACGGTCGTTTCCCTGTTCGGCAAAAGCTTGGTAACGTTCGGGGATATGCACATTCAAAACTATCCCAAGGGCGATTTAAAGGCGCTCAGCAATATGTTGCCCGTCGTGTTCGGCAAGAGCGAGGACGACCCCAAACTGTTCACTCTGCTTATCGATACTTCTTACAGCTTGGACCAGGACAACAGATTTGTGCGCGCAAAGAGGGCGGCAAAGGAAATAATCAACCTGCTTTCCGACGAGGACTACGTTGCCATAGTCGAATTCAACGGCTACGCAAACACCGTATATCAGCCCGTGGAGCTCTCGCAGTCGCGCAAAGACTTGCTTGAAACGGTAGATATGCTCGGCACAAGCCAGGGCACAAATATCGGGTTGGGCATAGACGCCGCTTACAATTTAATCAAGGGCGGGCGTTACAGCCAAAAGAAAATTATGCTCATTTCCGACGGTCTTTCCGAAAGCCTTAACGTTACCGACAAGGTTGCCGAAATGACGGCGGAGGGCATTTCCACCTCTTCGCTGGACGTGGGCAGGTACAAAAACAGCGAGGCTTCCGCCGCAAAGACGCTTTTGCAGAACATAGCCAACTTCGGCAAGGGCAAGTATATGGATATAAGCACCGAGTCCGACCTCGAAAGCGTTATTGCCAACGACTTGCCGCAGGAGAGCAACGACAGCCGCGGCAACCAATCGAGGGTGCGCATTAAAAGGCGCAGCGACAGCGTGCTCGACGGCATAGAAAACGACGAATTGGCTTCCAAAAAAAACTACGTTAACGACTATCTTTTCGCGGTTGAAAAGGGAAGCGCGGTAACCGTGCTTACGGTAAATTACAACAAGCTCAGCAAACCCTCGCAGGAACCTTATCAGGCTCCGCTGTACTCTTACAGGGCGTACGGCAACGGCAGGGTATCCACTTTCACCAGCGCGATGAGCGGAAATTGGGTTTCGGGTATAGAAACTTCCATACGCGAAAAACTGTTTACGAACATTATGCAGACTAATATCCCCGCGGAAAAGACAAACTATCCCTTTATTTTGGACGTGGCGAAAGAGGACGGGTACTCGCAGATTACCCTAACTCCCGAAACGATGCGGTTAGACGCCGTAACGGGAATAGAGGTTACCAAACCCGATGGCGCTGTGGTAAGCGGAGTGTTTACCGTTCTTACTTCCAACTTCGGCTACACTTTGGAAACTCCCGATACGGGCAAGTACGTAATAAAGGTTAAATACTCTTACGGCGGGTACGAATACGAGGCGGAGCGCACGCTGAATATTTCCTATTCCTCCGAGTACGACAGCTTTGCGCTGTACGACGCCGCCGTGCTTCACAAGGCGATTGGCGCAAACGGTAAAGTAAGCGAAAACGGCAAGCTGACAATAGTAAACGACGATAAGGAAGTCGGTCTGTACAATCTTTCCCTCAATCTGCCCTTGCTCAGCGCTTGCGTTGCGCTGTACGCGGTGGATATAGCAGTGCGCAAGCTTAAATGGGAAGATATTAGAAGCTTCTTTAAAAGAGGCAAGAAGGTTAAAAAGTAATGGTGGGAAAAGTGAAAAAATCTAAAACTTTTTTGGCTGTACTCGCCGCGTTGCTGTTTTCCGCAGTCTTTGCGGGTTGCGGCGAATACAAGCCTCCGCAGACGGGGGATAACAATCCACCCGTCGGACCTGTCGACCCCAATCCGCCCGTAGACCCTACGCCCTCCGAGGACGCGTTCAAGGTAAGCCTTACCCTGCGCGACGGAAGCGCGTTTACCAAGGCTAATTATTCCAAAATAACGACTTTGCAGGCGCAGTGGACTAACGCGGATAACACAAACGAAATTTACCGCGCGTATTTTAACGAGGAGGGAGTGGCTTCGAGGAGCGACCTCGACGGCGACTACACCGTTACGCTGGTAACCCCTCCCGACGGATACACCTATAAATCTACCGACAAGAGCCACGAGGCGACCAACCTGTCAAAGGAAACCGATATAGAGCTGTGGCCGCTTCTCAGCTTGGGCAAGCGGGAAATTTACGCAAATTCCACGCCCTACTACTCGCTGGCTTCGACGGGCGCGTACAGAATTTCCCTCGGCGTTGGCGAAAAGATAATGTTTAACTTTAAGCCGCAGGGGCAGGGCGAGTACTGTTTAGAAACGTTTGCCGACGTGGTTGCAAACGAAATAAACCCTAAGCTGGACGTGCACAACGGCAATTTGCCCGCGTATATGAACCCCGCAATCGCATCTTCGCAGGACGGGGGCGGCGCGGAAAACACTTATACCAAAAATATAAAGTGGCTTTACAACGTTTCCTCCGACCAGGTGGGTAGCGGCTTGATTTTTAAACTGTATTCCGAAAGCCGCAATCCCAACGCCAAAGAGCTTTTAGTCGACTTCATTCTGGAATGGATGGACGACTATGACGACCCTACCTGGTTGCCCAGCGTGGAAGTGCCTATAACCGAAACGCTTGAAAAGCAGCAAACGCCCGCGGGCACGTTTACGTTCTGCGCAAACCGCCCCGACGCAAACAAGACGCTTAACGCCAAAAACGTAAAACTCAACCCCGACGACGGCTATTATTACTATTACGACGCTCAGACGGGTTACGGCGACAGACTGTACGCTATGCTCGGCGGCGATAACGAGGTGCACTCGTCTTTCAACAACGCCAACATAAAACTCAACTATATAATGCCCGACCGCAAGGAACGCGCAAAGAATTACGAAAATTTTGTGCGCGGGGCAAACGGATATATGGCAAACGCAAATTCGGACGGCTGTTACCCCGTTACGGAGGAGCTTAAACGGTTTTTGCAGGACTATGCAAAATCGCAGTCCCTCTTCTTCGACGGCAACGGTCTGGCGGAAACGAAGTATTACGAGGACGAAAACGGCAGACCTGTTCCCGGACCTGCGTACGTGTCGGACGAGGACAGCCAGTGGATGTACGCCTGCGGATATTACGCATTGTAAACCGCCGATAAACTTTTCTGCAATTTGCGAACAAGGTGAAGAAAATGAAAAATACAAAACTTATTAAAATAATTTCCTGCTTAGCCGCTACGGTTCTGCTCGGCGCTTCAACGCTGGCGGGCTGTAAAAAGGAGGAGCACGCCTACCGCTGGACGGTAGAAACCGAAGCAACTTGTTCTACGACAGGCAAGCGGAGGGGAGTTTGCGGAATTCACGCCGAGGTAAAGGAAGAGGTAATACCAATCGCTCCCGACAACCACGTTTACGGGGAATGGCAGGTGGAAAAGCCCACCGCGGACGCGGAGGGCTTGGCAACCAAGATTTGCACGCTCAATTCGGCGCACACGAGCCGTACGGTTCTGCCTAAAATAACAGAGGACGGCGCGGGCTATCTGTCGTCCGAAATAACCAAGCCTTCTACTTCGATTGCCGAGGGCGAGCGCACGTTTGTGTTCGAGCACGCCGACGGCAACGTGGAGTTTACCGTAACTTTGCCCAAGCGCGCGGTTGAAAACGTTGAGGACGCCGTGCTTCTCGGTTCTTCTCTCGGTCATTTGGTGCGTTCTGCAAGCGGCAGGTACAGCGACGCCAAGCACGCCAACGCCACGCCTTTCAGCTGTTACTACGGCGACGATTACACCCGCGTTTTAGACGGCGGCAATTCGGAAGCGTATTGGTACACCAAGGACGACGAAGGGAAAACTTTCGGAATTTTCGCGCAGGCGCAAATAAACAACGGCGAGCTGGGCGAGTTGAAGTCCGACCCGAAAGTAGTTGAAAATTCAACCGACGAAAACCTTCTCGGTTACGGATATTCTTCGGGCGTGAACACCATACGCGGATTCGGCGCGGAAGATACGCTTTTAAAGTACTATCAGGCTTACAGCGCCGCCAAGGCTAACGGCGAGGCGGTGTATCCCGAGGAAAACCTTATAAAAGTGCTTGAAACGGGCGAGTACCGCGGCACTTTCTCTTACAGCCACGCGGAAACGCCCCACTTTGCGCGTTACAGCATAGAGTTCGAGCTGTATCCCACGGGCGTAATCAAAACTTTGAAAGTAAACACAATGTTTATCCGTACCTTCCTTATAGAGGTTGACGCCAACGGCAACCAGCTGTTCTATAAGGACGGACCCAAGAAGGGCGACATTGTATACGCCGAAGAATACGAATTGTCCGACGGCGCCAACCAGTACGAAACGGACGGCGAAGGCAACATAATTTACAGCGGCGTTAAAACCGATTGCGACGGCAACGTGCTTCTCGATAAGGACGGCAAAGAAATTCCCAGACCCAAGCCCTTGGGGCGCGACACGAGGAAGTACTATTCCGACGCGCACGAGTTTGTCGTAAACAGGGTTTTGCAGTATGACGAGCCCGTGTTAAAGACGGAAAACGACGTCGTTCCCGAAAGCCCCTTTACCAGCGAAGATTTGTATATAAAATCTTTCAACGTAACTTACGGCGGAAAGGTTGTGGGGGAGGAGCGTGTATCCGTTCCCTCCAAAACCAAAGTAGACTTCGGCATAGCCGATATATTGCCCACCACGGCGGGGCTCGATTACGACCCTATTATCCCATATATCAGCACGCCTACGGGCGAAAAGCAGCTGACAATACACGAAAGCGACAACTCTTTCAGTATGACGGGCTACTTCGATAAAGAGAAAAAGATAGTTTCAATCGTATCCAAGTATGCGGGCGAGGTTACGCTTGTGTTCAGGACTAAGGGCGGCAAAGTTGTAAAGAACGTAAACCTTACGGTAGAAAAGAGCGCGCCCACCACGATAAGCGCGGAGGTCTACGCCTATACCGACGCGGACGGAACGGAAAGGCATATCTGGACGCAGTACACGCCAGAAAGCGCGCCCGTAACCGTATATGCGGGGCAAAAGCTGTATATCCGCGCGAAAGCTTCTCCCGAGGAAGAGCTTTACTGCGACACAAGCTTTAAAGCTTCGGTAGGCACGTCTGCGGCGGATAAGGTATCGTTTACCAATTACGTGGAATTCGACGGCGGCAAAGTAAGCGAAATGGTTGCAAACACCGCGGGCGAGTACAGCGTATGGCTCGAATACGATAAGGCGGGCGACGTGTACACCTCTTTCAAGGTAAAAGTGCTCGACGTGCCCGATATGCGCGAACATTTAGACGGGCTGTATACTACAAGGTTGCAGTACTTCGGCGAAGACTCCCTGCCCGCCGACTTGAACGTAACTTTCAACAAGAGTGCGAGCGATTGGCGCCGCGGAACGATTACCGCGGAAGTAGACGGCAACACCGCAACCTATAACTACGTGTTCAACAGGGATACGGGCAAGCTTACTACCACGTTTGTAAGCGGCATACACGGCGCAACCGCCGACTTCGAATTTTCCATTAACGAAATGTACAAGTTGACCGTTACTCACTCCACGGGCTTCGGCGACAATAAGGAAACGGTTGTTCTTGCCCGTCCCAAAACGGCGGAGTAACAATCGCTACAACTTAAAAGACAAAAAATTACAACCCCCTTGCGGTAAGTCAACGCAAGGGGGTTGCTGTTTTGCTATAAGTAATACTAAACTATGGTATAAGAAAACGCACTATTTAATACAAGTAAAATTACATAAAACACTTGCCAAAATGAATTTTCGGTGATAAAATATAAATAAAATATGCGTATATGACTAAATATTCGCATAATTATGCAAAATGTGGAAATATTTTTTCGGCGGAGCGTTGCCGTCGGCGGTGGGGAAACACCGCTAACAAGTACCGTTTTTCTGAAATTTAAGGAGATAAGCTATGAACAAAAAGGCAAAAATTATGCTCGTGCTTCTGTCTGCGGCAACTATGACCGCGGGTGTGTTGGGGCTTGCGGGCTGTAAGAAGAGCGGGAATACTACTGCAACTCCGAGCGTTGAGCAAACGTATCAGAGTTACGTGGCGTACGCGCAGGCGAACAATTTAGAAGTGCTTTCCTACGACGAGTGGATACAGGCGATTCTGGGCGCGTCCAAACCCGGTCCCGCAGGACCTCAGGGCGAGGACGGCGAAAAGGGCGAGCAGGGCAACCCCGGCGAGCCCGGCGCAACAATCGATAAAATAGTATTAAGCCCCGACGGCAAGGAACTTATAATTTCCTATACCGACGGCAGGACGGAAGACCGCATTAAACTGCCCGAACAGGTAACGCACGTTCACACCTACGGCGGCGACGACGATATCGTCGTCCTTATCCCCAAGGGCGATAAGGACGGTCTTGGCTATAAGGTGTGTCAGGATAAGGGTTGCGACCACGTCGAACTCGTCGTTTTGAAAAAATCGTTTGACGTAACCGTTAAAATGGACGGCAACCCCGTGGAGGGTATCGACGTAGTAATAAACGGTCAAAGGGCAACCTCTAACTCCAAGGGCGTTGCAAGCGTAGTTGATTTCGGCGATTTCAACGACTACATAATTTCAGTAGACACGCAGGGCTACGCCACCGACAGGGTTTACAGGACGGGCAACGCTTCTACTATGGAAATAGGCATTTGCAAAGTTTTGGATTCTACCGTTGACGAGTACGGCAATAAGGTTGGCTTAGTCAACAGAGCCGATACGTTTTCTATGATAATAGGTACTGCCGAAGGTTGGAGGGAAGACGATATCGAAATTATAGAAACAACGGTTTATATAATGGGCGGCGAAACGCAAGCCAAGAGGTACCGTATAACGCCTTCTTCCGATGCGGCGGAAATCAAAGACGCGAAATCTAACAACGTGCTTGTCGACGGTTCTTATACCGTAACCGTTCCTGCGGGCGGTTCCGTTGAAATAAAATTTTCGGCAAATAGTATGAAGCTTTTGGCGAATAATCATCCTGCGGGCGACGATTTCATATATAAAATCGAGGTAGAGGAGTTGCCCAGCCCCGTTGAAGGTTCGGAAGATTTACCCCTTCTTTCGCCCTCTAACGAAGCAGTAACTCTTCCCGAGGGGGCTACCGATTGGGTGTACTATACCTGGAATAACCCCGATAAGTCTATTGGGGAAATCAGCTTCGAGCTTACGGGCGTAGACGTTGAATTCTCTTTCAAAGAATATGATACAAAAAGTTGGAAGGTTAAGGATAAAGCGCTCGAAGCGGTAGCCGGGGGGCAGAATTACAAGCTTGTAGATGGCTCGAACAACTTAAACGCGACAAAACCTTATTCGTTTAGGGTTAAAGCTCAAAGCGGCGCAACGGAAGCTTCGTTTAAAATAAATGCGTTAACCTCTTTGGGAACGTTGTTGAATCCTCAGGTTGCTAAGCTTGGCGAACGCAATGCCTTTGATTACGGTAGCAATCAAACGGATACCGCAAAGAAATGGTTTAAATTTGACGTTCAGCAGGGCGAATATATCGTAGCGCTTGAAGGTTATGAGTATAGCATTTATAAAGGTAAACCGCAAAGCGAGAACGAAAGAGGTTTGTATTATTCTCAGGAATCTAAGAGTTTGGTAAAACTTGACGCCGGTGAATATTATATTGCCGTTAATTCTCAAATGATAGATAATAACAGGGTGTGCGCGTTTACCTTACGCAATTATAATGCGGCGGAGGACGAGGGTACAATCCTTTCCAAGCCCAAGGCAATTACCGTAGACCTTTCGAGCGGCAACGCAACATTTGAAACGGCGTCGGTTGTTGCGGGAACAACAATGTATTATACTTTCAACGCGCCTAATAACGGAACATTGAAAGTTTCGGCATCGGTTGCCGACGGCAATTTATCCGATTATAATGTTTTCCTTAGTAATGCAAACGGGTCAATGACTACGCGAACCGAGGTAACTTATAAAAAGGATAATAAAATAATAGTTTCGGCAGTATCCTATGCCGAAGGCGTAACTTCTTTCACCGTTAAACTCGAATGGACGGAAGAGAAGCCCGTCGACCCCGTCGACCCCCCCGTCGACCCTGAAAATCCCGATAATCCCGAGCCTCCCAAGCCCGTTGCAAAGGCTCACGTTTTCACAGTTACCGACAGTCAAGGCGCTGCGGTTGCGGGCGTTAAGGTTTCGGTTGTTATCGACGCGGAAACTAAGGTTGAAGGCACTACCGACGAAAACGGCAACGTAACGCTCAGCTTTATCCCCGGCGCATACAAGGTAAATCTTTCCGGCTACGACGCCGACGAATATCTGTACGAAGGGTTTACGACAAAGGCGAACAGCCAGACCTGCGCCGTAAAACTGCGCAACGATAAGGTTACCTACGCGTTTACCGTAAAGGTAAAGGAAGGCGCAAATCTTCTCGGCGCTACCGTAAAAATTATGAACGGCGAAACCGTCGTTGCGGAAAGTACCGATACGGATAACGACGGAATTGTAAACGTAAGCGTGTTCTTACCCTCGGCGGGTAGCTACAAGGCGGAAATAATTCTTGCCGAAGCGGACGCCGCTAAGTATACTCTCGGACCCAACGATATATACGAACTTCACGGAGGCAACAAGAACGACCCCAAATTTACGGTTGAATTTGTCGACGTAACCGAATACGTAATAAACGTTTCGGGCGCGTACGGAGTAAATCTCGAAGGCATCACGGCTACGGTAACGTACGGCAAAAAGGTTGTCGGCGAGGCTACTGCAAATGCGGACGGAATCATCAAACTCAAAGTTTACGGCGCTACGGCAAACGTAATTTCGTTCAGCAACCTGCCCGAGGGCTACCTGCTCGCTTCGTTTAACGGCGCGGCAACCTCCGAAAGCTATACCGTAAAACTTATCAAGGCGGACAATGCCTCTACGGGTACCGCCAACAAAATGATGGTCGAGTACGACGAAAAGGGGGAAACGAGTAAGCTTATCGTCGGCGACAACGCAATTACCAATACTGCGGCTTACAACTACTATCAGTTTACGGCTCCCACGTCGGGTACGTACAGTTTCAGGATAGAAGACCCCGCAAACAAGGGCTATATTAAGTCGCTTCAAGTGGGCGCCAATTGGGACGCGGTTACGCTGATTGTCGACGGCAGGGAAGTTAAGATTGATTACAATCTTGTTCTCGGCAAAAACAGGGCGTACAACAAGGCTTACGAGTTCACTTTGACCTTGGGTAGCGGAGCAAGGGTTATAGTCGGTTACGAAACGGATACGGGCGCCAAGGGCGACGCTCACTGGATAGTCGAAAAGCTGGTAGAAACTCCCGACCCCGTATCTCTTGCGGAGGGTGAAAACACCGTAACCCTTACAGACGGCTCGGCTTCGTGCGTGTATAACTATTTGGAGGAAACGGTTCTTGCGTTCAGCTGGACGGACGAAAGCGTTTCGGTAACGGTAAACGGAGCGGCTTACGTAAGCGGAACGGAGCTTACCTTTTACGGCGACGAGCAGCTTGAAATTACCGTAAGTTCTTCAACTTCAACTTCGGTGGTGATAGTTGCTACGGTTACCGAGCTCGAAGGTCCCGGAGACAGAAACTGAAATTAAATAAGACGTAAAAAAGCAAGGGGCGCGCCCGAAAGGCGCGCCCCCGTTTTTGCGCTTTAAACGGCGGCGGTTTACCGCTCTGCGGCGGGTTAAAGCCGCGGCGCCGAAAGCGGTTGACGATTGATATTTATGCGTTTATACGTTTAAATATTGCATAAAATAGTTAAGTAAGCGGTTGTAAACGCTGATATAAGTAATTTTTATATAAAATTATTGTCGTAAAAGGGCTATAATATTTTGCATTATGCCAAGGGATATGATAATATAGAAGAGAATGAAAAAATAGGGTTATAGTCCGCAAAAGCCCGTCTGGCGACGGTTATGGACTATTACGGCGCTTAAAATACGTTAAAACTGCCAAAGGCAGTGCGGGGTATAAATTATGAATAAATTCAAAAAAATCTTAATCGGTTTAATAACTGCGGCGGGTATATCCTGTCTGTGCGGGGCGGCTGCCTGCACGGGCGGGTCCGCGCCCAAGTTCTATGAGTTGAAGTTCGAGGGCAAAGGGCTTGACTACATTATGCTCGGCACGCTTGCGGAAACCGACGAAGATGGTAACCAGTTTATCAGCGGCGGTACGGTTAAGGACGGCGTGGAAGTGCGTTTCAGCATAACCCTTGCCGCCAACTCCACGGGCGCGCCCGTCATATCCGCAAACGGGGAAACGCTTACGCCCGACGAAAATAACGAGTATTCGTTTATTATGAAAAGCGATACAGTCGTTTCTGTCAGCGGTCTGGGCAGTATTTACGATTTAAAGCTTTGCCGCACCGAACAGGTACCCGACGCCAACGGCAACAATTATGAGGAAGAGCGTTGGATAAGCTATCTCGACGAAAACGGCAACGGCTTCGGCTCGGACGTGCTTGTCGAGGACGTGGTTAAAGTGGAGAGCGGCACGCCCTTCAAATTCAAACTGCAAGTTAGCCCCTATTATACTCCCCAATACACGGTAAGTTGCGGCTTCGACGTTCTCGAACCTGACGCGAACGGCGTTTACACTATAAGCAATTTAACCCAGAACAGCGAAGTAAGGGTTACGGGACTCGAACAGGCGCCCTCATTCGTTACGGGGCGCAAGGATTGCGGAAGCGGCACGGCGAGCGACCCGTACCTTCTTTCCCAGCCTATCGATATGTTCTACTTCGCCGTTTTAATCAATTCGCCTACTTTAAGCTCATACTACGCTACGGCGCATTACAAGCTTGTCGAGGATATCGATATGCAGGGCGAGCATCTGTACGTAATCGGCGACGGCTCCAACGACGCGATGTTCTGCGGCACGTTCGACGGCAACAATAAGACTATAAGAAATTTCTACATTACCGACGAGGTTGTCGACCAGGAGAGCTACGAGGAAGCTTATCTTCCTTACGTAGGGCTTTTCGGACAGGCTGTGGCTACCGTTAACGCTCCCGTAGTAATCAAAAACCTCACGTTGGAGGACTACGTTGTAAAGGCGCACCCCGGCGCGGCGGGCGCGGGCGCATACGTCGGCTCGCTTGTCGGCTACGGCATAGGCGTGCAAATCACGGGTTGCAGGGCGGTCGGCGAAGTGGTGGTAACCAACGACGACAACCAAATTGTAAATATGGGCGGTCTTGTCGGCAGAATGCAGGCGGCTTACCGCGCCGATTCGAGGGCGACAATCACCTGGGACGCGTTCGTAACGGCAAGTTCCACCGACGTAGAGCTTTCGGGCAACGGCACTCCCCACTCGGCGGGCGGCATAGTCGGATATCTTTCGGCGGCTGACATAAGCGCGATTGCATACGTTTCCAACAGCTGTTCCTCGGGCAGAACCTCGGGCGCGATGCGCACGGGCGGCATAGTCGGCACTATGGGCAGATTTGCTTCCGTAAGCAACTGCTATTCCGTTTCGCAGGTCAGCTCAAATAACTCCATAAATATTCCCAACCTTACCGAGCAATTCAAGGGCTCGTATGCGGGCGGCATAGTCGGCTACGCGGAAGAGGACACCGTAATCGCGGGTTGTTACGCGGCAAACGCTTCGCTTACGGCGTACTGCGTGCGCAACGATGAAAGGTATAAAAAGACGGGCGATTTCGCCGCTTACTACGATAAGGCGGGCACGTCCTCGATAGAATCCTCCGCCGTACTGCTCATAAACAACTCGCAGGCGGTGGAAAACCACCCCAACGAAGTTTTCCTTGGACTCGGCTGGCAACAGAGCGAGTGGAACTTCGACGGCAAACTTCCCAGACCCGTAGTATCCTCGGCGGAGCGCACGGTTAAGGTAACTGTCAAAGACGGCGCAAAAACGGTTGAAACGGTTACTAAAAATATCGTTGACGCGCGCCCTTTCTACACCTGGTTTGAAGACGGAGTGCTTTCCGAATATATAACGGCTTCGGGCAAGCGTTCGGGCGGATACTTCTTTGACGAAGCTCTTACGCAGAGGGTGCCCTACGGCTATATCTTAACCAATTCGGAAGTTACCTTATACGTCGGCTTTGCCGATTACGGCGAAGTTGAAGGCACTTACTATATCCGTCCCACCGAATACTCCAAGGGCGCGTATATCGAGCTGACGGCGGATGGAACGGCAAAACTGCGCAACGGCGGTATGTACTTCGAGTGCGTATACGCTTACGACGGAGAAAAAATCACCCTTTACAATACCAATCTCGTTTCCCTGCTTCACGATACCGAAGCGGTGGACGGAAGATATTTCAACCTTGTGGGAACAATCAATGACGGGCTGTTCGAAATAAACGGCATAGCTATGCTTTTGCAGGTGGACGGAGAAAACGCTTCCTATGTAAATACAAAAATAGAGCTTGCCGCATCCAAAGAAATCGAAGGCTTCGGCTACGGCGAGTACCGCGCGGCTAACGGTATGACGTATATGTTCGATAAGGACGGTACGGGCTGGTTTAAGACGGGAACGAGGACTACTGAGTTTACCTATAAACAGGCGGGCGAAAGCTGGGCTATCGCTCCTGCGGGCGGCGGTATCATTCCTATGACGGTAGTCGGCGGGCAGGTAACGGCAATAAGCGGCACGGCGGTTACGTTAAAGGACGGCTTTACAGGCGTTTGGAGCAAGTCCGCCAACTCACAGGTAACTTTCTCGTTCGACGGACTCGGCGGCGTTACCTACGTAAACGGCGGCGCTACCGTTACGGGCACGTATCAGGTAACCGACGGCGAGGCGGAAATTTCCGTTGACGGCAAAACGTTAAAGGCGGCGTTCTCCAACGGAACGCTCGTTATAGACGGCGAAGTTTATTACGTAAACGACGGCTTTACGGGCGAATGGTATATGAGCGCGCAGAACGAGAGCATAGAGCTTCTGCTCGAAGGCATAGGCACGGACGGCTACGGACACGCCGTAATTTCCTACACGGGCGGGCAGGTTGTCAGCCTCGACGCGCAGTACGACGTGTTTGCGGACGGCGACGTCAAGATAATGAGAATATACGTAGAGGACCAGCAGTACGGCGAGCTTGAATATAACGCCGCAACAAAGACTGCTTCGGGCGTCTTCTACTCGGTATTGGAAAGCAAATACTACGCTTCCGCTAAGTTCTATCTGTACGATAACTTCAAGGGCGTATGGGTAAGCAACACCGAGGATATAGACACTGCTTCGTTCAACGGTAAATCGGCGGACGGCACGGGCGAAGTTATGATTCGTTCGGCAAGCGGCAAGACTTCGAGGGTGAACTACTCGCTTTCCAACGCTACCTCCGGCACAATGACGGTAGGCGAAAAGGCTTACGCAATTTCCTTTGACGAATTTACGGGCAGAGTTACTTTGACTCTCACTGGCGAAACTATTTCCACGGAAGAGCTTGCCGAGCGCGACGGCTGGTACGGCGTAGTGCTCTATGACGGCGAAACGTCATATACTTTCGACGGAAAGGGATATATCGGCGGTACCGTAACGGTATCCGACGGAACGACTTTAAGTTACACCGTTTCCGAAGGCAGGGTAACGGTAGACGGCAAAGAGCTTACGGCGGAAGCGGACGGGTTCGGCTATAACGGCAAAAAGCTTGTATTTAAGACGGGCTTTGCAAACAGCTGGCTTGTTTCCGGCACGGATAAGGTGCTTACGATTAAAGAAGTAAACAGCAGTTTCAAGGCGGAAGTAAGCTGTACGGGCGTAGAGGGCGCATTCGAGTTTGTTTACTCGCCTGCGGATAAGACGCTTACGCTTACGGAAATATTGTCCAACGGCGAAAGAATAATAACCACCGTCAAGCTTATGGGTACGACGGGCTCCGACGAGATGAATATAACGAGAAGCGGCGCCGACGGCGTAAACGTGCGCTATAACTGCCTTGTAAGCGGTAAAGAAGATGAGTGGCGCGGCACGTATACCGCAAAGGACGGTTCGAGTTGGACGTTCGACGGGCTCGGATTGTGCAAGTACGGTAAGGGCACGGCTACGTTTACCACGGCGGACGGAGATAAGATAAAGTACAACTACACGGTAGACGAGTTGGGCACGCCCTATATCGGCGTTCGTCAGGACGGAGATATGGAAAAACTCAACGTGCTTTTCCTCCCTGCGGGCAGTGGAGAGAGCGGCTTTGAAAAGGACGGCGTTGCCTATAAAACGGCTTCTCCCGACTACTATTACGGGCGCAAAGTTTACGTTTTGGACGATGATAAGAACAGAACGTGGTACTACTTTGACGGATTCGGCAAACTGTGGGTGCAGAACGAAACGGGTTACTCCGTTGCCTACGATTATAAGATTGTTTCCAACACGGTTGTAGAGCTTACTTCCAAAGCGGACGGAAAGGTTTACGACGGTTCTTTGAGGGAAACGGGCTTGTATATCAAACTTACAATAAAGGCGCGCGAACAGGCGTAAATTTCGCGTAACGCTTTCATACTTTCGTATAGCGCCCGTTTTCTTTAAGCGGACGGCGGGCGCGGAGGATTCTATTTGCAATGAAATCAGTAAACAACAAAAATTTACGCCGCAGGGCGGCTTGTATAGCGCTTTCCGCAGTTATGAC